>Ga0116229_10009169_pt1 | contig 15186 bp, 7 predicted proteins | sample S1TSphgellanicum_3_FD_87313 | JGI IMG/M metagenome (GOLD analysis project Ga0116229, IMG submission 87313) | Host-associated microbial communities from peat moss isolated from Minnesota, USA - S1T2_Fc - Sphagnum magellanicum MG | ecosystem: Host-associated > Plants > Peat moss > Unclassified... | reverse complement strand
TGAAATTTTATTTAGAATATTGGAAATTTTCAATGCTTTTTACATTGCCATAATTTTTATTATAGTTCAATGGATGCCAGAGCGAGCAGCCATTAAGCACACTTTTATTAGATATTGGCAATTTCAAGGTTTGAACCCCGTGCCTAATGCACAGGTGTGTGTGTGTATTTGACAGTACATATGTGTTATGCCCACTTCTCTTTGTATATATGTATAAAGCCTTGAAATTACCAATATCTAATAAAAGTGTGCTTAATGGCAATTTCAAGCCAATTTCAAGGCAACTTCAGTATATATGTGTAAAGAAGTGGGCATAGCACAAAGCTTAGCTCAGGGTATCATGCATGGTGTCATTTTGGGAACTTAGGGTATATGATATAAGTTTAGTTTTTTCTTTTCTTTTTTCAATTAGCAACATAGGGGGATATTTTAATGTTAAGCACCTTAAAAAATACATATAAGATTATTTCTTTGTGTGGTGGTAAATGGTAGTAGTACACTATAAAGAGCTTCATAAAGGGCATAAGGTGAAAGAGTCTTCTAGCGAGCCATGTTAAAAAGTATGGGCAGAAAATTCTAGTGTATTTTGCAGGTCCCGTTACAAGGCATAAAAACTAACATGGGCATTTCAAAAAATGAAATGAGCGGGGGATTCCATTATTTGAAATGGCATCATGTAGGGCTTTTTGTCCTGTGATACCCGTTGGATACCCATCAGGTATCATGGGGAAAAAAATGAAGATAAAAATAATTTCCGCTGCCATGGCACTTGAGAAACACCCCCACTCTTCAGGCCTTAACCCTACACTTAAATGGGATTTGCCTTAAAGGCTATATAGTAGAAAGAGGTCAGATGTCATCCCATTTTGCCAAAATTTACATAATTTCTTAGCAAAGAAATATCCATCCAGTTGCTATAAATATCCTGAAGTTAATTTTTTTTTCCCATTTTTCAGAAATTTACTAAAAATTAATTATAAATATTTTTGCTATATTTTTATGCAATAATTTTAGATATATTTGTAAAACTATATTAATAACCCGACAAGATATATATATATATATATATATATATATATATACTAGTGGGCACCCATGACCTTCGGGCACTGTGAAATCCCCTGGTTTCTTTAAACTTGGTTCATGTTTTAGTTTTTTTTTAAACTAATTTTGGTAAAGCCCCTGCTGGCCAAGGGCTTTATTGAGCATAAAGACTTGTTCTGATTTTGTTTTATTTTCTTGTTTTGCCCGTGATACTCAGTGGGTACCTGATTGGTATTATGGGGGGAAAACAAAAAAAAAGAATTGTCTGGGCATTTCAAAACAAAAAATGCCCATCGGTAGGCACCTCCCCCCCCCCCCCCCAAACAAAAGAGAAAAAAATCGACTCCGTAAGGTGCCCTCTGATTATACTTAAAAAACACAAGAGCCGGTCTTTATGTGTAGGCTAAGGCCCAAGAAGCAAGGCATTCCTGAAGTAAGGGCCCACCCGAGAAAAGGCCAAGGAGTAATTTTTTAGGAACACCCTACTCCATGGACGCCAACCCTTAGTAATACCTTACACATTAACACATGTAGCTAGCTTATAAAGTGTAGTAGGAGGGTTCTTAGGTCTACTCCTTAAGAGTGAGAGGGATCTTATACCTATAAGTATAAGAAGGCAGGCATAATTTCTCTCTCACTCTTAAAAAGAAAAGAATATTGGGTCATTGGGGTGCATGTTTGCTCACATCATTGGTTAAGGATTTTTATGCCAAGGGCACAAATTATGAGACTCGTAGTAGAGAAATTCGTAAAGTGATTTTGGGTCCTCCTTAATTCATCCCGGTTATCTACAAAACGAAAGAATTTTATTGAAGTAAAGGGTGAAACTCAATACCAAATTATTTAATTGACGGGATTCGAAATGATTATGGTAATAGTAAGCACAATAGCAATGAAGGTGCTCCAAAAAAAAAAAAAACGAATGATATGATGAAACTCAGATTATCACAAAATTTAGTGTAATTTGAGTTGCACCTTGTTTTTCACTCACTTAAATGCAAAATTTTTACAAATTTTTCTAGTGTTCATCTCCTTTGTTTTGTGTCATTTTGGTTTCTACTTTGACCAAAAAACAAAGATGTCTCAAAATTTTCAAATACAATTATCTTTTTCCTAAATGGTTTTCATGCAAGGAAGAAGAAAGAAGATGGTTGTCCTAGAGGAACTTGGGCCAACCCTTTTTGTTTGTTTTTTTTTGGATGGGGAATGGTTGGGGAGCATTGGTTATGTTCATTGTTTTTTTTTTTCAATTTACTAATGGAGCCAAGGTGGTGAGCTATCCCTAAGCAAATTTTGACTTAAGTAACCACATTTCTTCAAAGAATTCTTAAAACTACAACTAGTAGAGAAAAATATGGCAGCACCTTCTCCAAAAAAAAACAAAAAACAATTTCCTATCATTCTTAGGCAAAAAAAAATCACAATTAAATATTTGTTTTAAACAAAATTGTGTCACAAAAAAAAAAATCAATTGTGTTCTTTAGTCTAAAGTGGTTAAAAAGTAGTGGTTGTGTTGTTCAACAAGGAATTGGTTTGGAGAAAACGTGTTACTCAACTTGGCCATGTGAGGACCAATCTTCTTTATCAAGGTTTTCTTTTCAATTTTGTGAGGTAGGTGGGTTGACAACCATCCACAAAAGGTCTTAACTAGATTTGACTCCAAGTCACAAAGGCGAGCAACAAAAGTTTGGAAACCTTCTAGTATGTTCTAGTGACAAGCTAGAGAATTAAGGTCTAAATATGGCAATTTGATAGATTTTTCCCTCAAATTTTGGTGAATTTTTTCAAATAAAAAAGGAATTTTGCAATAGATAAATATGTTTTTTGCTGCATAGATGCAAAATTTTGCACAAAAAAATATGGCTGATGTAAATATATGTCCAATCTACATGTGGTTTTTGTACATTGCAATCGGTCTTTGCTCAAGAGGTTTTGGTGTTCCCCATGAACTCTTGTGTTTTATCAATGAATCTAATGTAGCTCTTGGTGTTTTTTGCTTTTTGGTAATCAATGCCCTTAGTGTTGTTCTCAAACCTTAGTGTTCTCAAAGCTTTTGGTGTTGTTCTCTTTATTATCAAATGATCCTAATATTGCTTCTAATGCTCTCCTACTTTCAATATCTTTGTGTTTGTTATCAATGCTCTTAGATTTCTTGATGTTGTTTTTGTTATCAATGTTATTGGTGTTGCTTTCAAAGCTCTCGATGCACTTGGTCTACTTTTAAATCTATAAATGTTTCGAAATTACGTGAAGAAATGCCTTGTTATATAAGGAAAAAAATGTTATAAAGATTAAAATTTTAAAAATCAAAGTTGATAAACAAATGGAAAAAATCCTTAAACCTATGAACATTATTACATGCATGTAGAAAATGTTGGAGACCTCATGGATGAAAATTCAATAATTTTTCAATTTTCCTAAATTCACAAACATTGTGTTTTGTTGAAATATATAATATTGTAATAGTTAGCCAATATATCTTACTTTCTTGAACAAGGTCAAGGAAAGGCCGTGTGACACCATATTTCAGGAATAATTGAATAATAACATTGAAATAACATGTGGATGCAAAACATCCTTCAATCTTTGAAAAACATGATGAAAAATGTAATATTAAAATGAGATAACCATATGAAAGACATCCAATGAATAAGAGAACAATTGTATCCTCAAGTGCAATCTCAAACTATTTTTGGGGCACAGGATTCTTTTACAAAAAATAATCTATAAATTTAAAAAAAATTAAAAGCCTTTTTGGTATGATTGCAAAAAGTAATATGTTAATTCAAATTGATAAAAATATTCCATTCAAAAGATTAGCATTTTGCTTATGTTGACATCTCGTTTTCCCCTTAAGGAAAAACTTATATTAAGAGTGTTACCAAATTTAATCCAAAACACAAAACATATGAATGTTTTGTTTATTTTAGCAAAATGTATATATGTGTTACAAGCTTTGATTTGTGAATGTTTATGGGAGCTCATGATGTTTTTTGTGCTTGATATTAATTTTTTGGATGTTATTTGGAAACCTAAACATGTAACACTTGAATTATTTGAAGAAATTAAAATAGGGGGTCAAACATTGTTAAAAAAATCTTCAATTTTTCTTTGAACTAAGTAGTAATTTTTTTAATCCAATAATATAACTAGTAGTTAGCTTAGGCTAACTACTTTATTATAATTATTGCTATTATTTTTAAATTTTGATAGCCAATAATAAATATATAAATAAATATTTAACAATAATAATAACATTAATTGAATTATTATTACAACTAGTTGGTAGCCAAGGCTATTTATTTTATTATTTTTCATATTCATATTTCACTTGTTAGACCTATTTATGAACCATAATAATAAATATTTAATATTTTGAATCTCAGAAAATAGTTTTAAAAATATATTTGTGCTTTGAAAATAGTTTCTGCATTTATATAATAATGTAGCAAATTTCCTTACTAACTATTACAGTAATTATTATTAATTAATAATTAATAGTTGTAGAATAAAAATTTATACTTCAGCTATTATTACAATGTAGTGATAATTAATAATTGATTACTTATAATAATAGTAATAATGTAATTTGTAGCAAGCCTAGGTTAGCTATTTTATTATTATTATTATATATATTATTTAATCACTTGATATAACTATTATGAACTATTATAATAAATACTTAATCTTTTAATAATAGAGAAATGAATTCTAACAATTACATTAGTCCTTTGAAAATGATTTCAGTAATTTCCATAAATAAATAAACAAAATATTAGAATAGAATTTTAAAAATTATCATTAAAATTATTGTGGAATTATTAACTAATTTAGGTTTTTACAAAAATATTCATTTTTTATTATCATGTCAATTTTTATGGTCATTGTAAAACTATAAATACCAATATTTAGTATTATTATAATTATAATAATGGTAATAATTTCAGGATGCATAATGGTTTTAATTTCATTAATTTTATTTTTTCTATCATACTAATATCATCATCATTATATTAAAAAATATAATATTATTTCTTGATTTTAATCAAAGATAATATTAAATATTAACTCTTTTATTATAAGATAATTTATATATATATATGTATGATAGTAAAATAAAATAATAAATGTCATTTGAAATCATTTTTTATAATAAAATAGTTTGGATAAACTTGTAATATGGTTGCAATATATATCTTATATAGAACTTTAATATATTCAAAATATATAACTAGTGTAATTATAATATGAAGGTCATTTAGTGCTAAAAATAATCTTTGAATACACATGGCATATGGCCATTCATATACATTCAAAATGTACATTTGTAAATCTTAATATACCCAACTATATCTTTTAGAATACACAAAATACACCTTTGTATATTCATAAAGTTGCAATTAAATTGGTCACATCTGCAATTAATGGGACATAAAAAAAAATTCTTGGATGAAAACCAAACATTTAGTTATTCACATGGAAGGATGAAAACCACAATAGTCGAAACACCAATATTGAAAATATAATCATTTTTTTGGAGGTCCAAGCTTACATGCATAACTCACAAAAGCCCATATTCATTTTTCTTTCACACATTGAAAATTCATTTGATTTTGTTTATAAAAGTTCTTACAAGCTTCTCTTGTGAAAATGAATTTTGAATGTTATTTTATCTCTTGGTTTCTCACACTTCGTAACAAATCAACTACAAAGCTAATTATAAATGGTTTTTTCTCTAATGGTTTCAATATCTATTCTAGAGTTAGGCAAGGTTGTCCATGGGCCCCTTTGTTTTTTCTAGTTACACCTAAACTTCTTACTTGGAACATTAAAAATTCACCTATTGGTATTTGGTCAATTAAAGGAAAAACCTATCAGTTATAAGGGTGATGCAAATGACATGTGTTGCTATGTTTGTGATTTATGTCACAAATTAAAAGAATGATCAGAATCTTTGCATCTTATAAAAACATTTATGGTCTTAAAGTGAATGAAAGCAAATTGTCCATAATTCATGTAAACACTTGTAGAAGAATTATGCCTCAACCTTTCAACATCTTTTGCAAATGGCTCATACCTAATGACCATGAAACAATATTAGGTATACAAGTGTGCAACCTTTGCAATGATGATCTTTCTTGGAATGAGATGATCAAACAAAATTATACGTCCATCTTTTAGTGGATTCCAAAACATCTAACAATGTATGGTTAGATTTGTGTTACAAAGAGTTATGTGATAAGCAAAAGTTGGCACTTGACCTCTATAATTATGCCCATAGCAAAAATGGTCTAAACAATTAATACAATTTGTGGAACTTTATTCAAAACAATTCTTGCCTTGATGAAAACACTACCACCAATTGGTATTTCTTATGTTGGAATGTTCAAACATTAAGATAACCTAATCTCCTTGAGGAATTAAATGTTCAACAATACAACTTCCAACTAGTTTTAGTGCATTCAAAATGAATTATTGCACTTACTGGTCCTTCATGATCAATTTTTGGAAAAGTCTTGCACTCAACAGTTTAATGCAACTTAGGCTAGGAGTTATCTTTCTATCACAAATTAATCAATAATAACATTGAAGTTTACTCCATATAAATGGAAGTCCTACCTTATAGGTTGGTTTGTTAGCATGTTTTGTGTCACTCCACCACCTCTAGATTTTGAATGCCTATTCAATAAATATTTATGGTACAACCATTTCATTAAAAAAGAAAATGACTAGTTTTATAATCATTATTTCATGCATGACAAAATCACCTCTAACTCCAACCCCTCTTTTATTTCAAATGTTGTCACAAGGTCAACATTAATAACTACATCCAAATTGAGATTCATGAATAAAGCTACACTTCAAGCTAAATTTGATGTTGTGACAATTAAAATGTTAGAACTATTATACAAATGTATTTTGATTCATTATTGTTGAAAAGGTGAAAGATCCCTTTCATGAAGATGAATAAATTGTTGAAAGGAAATTTTCCCATAATGAATGCCAACCTCCTCATGTGTACAAAACACTAAAATGACTTTTTGGCAAAGTTTGTGTTATGTAATTTGTTGTCTTTCCTATTAGTTATATTTTATTCAATGCAATTGACTCATCAACACATTCTAATTTATTTAAGGTTTACATGGTCAAAACTTCAATTATATATATCCCATTGAAATGAAACTTTTGAAACTTCATAATTAGCCATCACTTAAAGAACAACTTTTTTTATTATTACTCCTATGTGAACAATAAATTATTATTGTCCCATATATCATCATTTACACAAAAAAAGGTTGTGACATTGTCTAACTTCTCCATCCATGATCATTGTGGTTCCCTTCATGATAAAAATGATATTACCATTGAATTAAATGTTAGATGGGATGCACATATTGGCATTAATGTAAATTGGCTAAATCTTTTCAAATACCTAGCTTGGGATTCAATCCTTCACAATTGAACACAAACCTTTTTTATAAAATATATACAATAATGTGTATGAATAGTCATCAAGTTGAAAAGTTTGGAAATTTGAAAATATGCGTACATTGCAATCAAATTAAAGACAAGATACACACCTTTGCATAATGCAACCACTATAGCCTATTTTGTTATGGTTCAAAAATCTTATACATGTTTTGTAACCTTCATTTAACTTTCAACATCTAGACTTATTTATTATCCTATTTGGCATCAATATTGAGATATTGACCCATTTAATGAAACTATGGAAATTTCTTCATGCTGAAATGTTACATGCAATTTGTTATACATGGAATTAATTTTTTTGTAGAAACAAGAATGTGAATATCAATGAAATTCTTGCTATTATGAAATTTTGAGTCCTTCAATCTATACAAGTCCATCATTATGTACTTCAATAATCATCTTCAAAAAACAAGAGCCATTACCTAAAATTGAATTTTACATTTGAAGATTGAAAAGGTCCCATTATTTTCATTACATAAAAAGGTGTTTCCATTTTATCTCTTTAATTTTTTTGATTAATTCAACACCTAAGATGTTTGAAAATGATTTTGGCTTATTAAGTCTTCCTTTATTTGAAATATTTTTTTGATCCTCTCACAATCTACCAACCTAATAAAAAAAAATTGTATTGTTTTATCTTAGATGTTTTTTAATTTCAAAAGATTCGATGACTTCACTTTCTTACTCCTTATATTTATTACTAACTTAGTTACATTCTAAAAGGGGGTGGCCTGAATGCAAATCCCAATACATATTTAAACATCCTTTGAACTTCCAAGTTGGTGCAATTTTGCATGGAACCATAGATCAAAGGTGATGCCTGCCTTCCTTCTTACAAGGAAATAAAAATAAAAGTGAGTGAACTTCACAAACATAGACAAAATAGCTATGGATGAACATCATTTCCATCCACAGATGTAATTTGGTCCACATTGTGAAATTTCATTAATTCATCTATTTCATGGATATTGTGATTTTCATTTGTGAATGGGTGAAAGAACACTATGAGGGGGCCACTTTGGGCACTTTCACAACATGTATGTAATGTATATTTTTGCAAAATGTGTTGCATTTAATTTTGGGTTTCATGTTTGGTGTTTGGGCTTAATATTTTGATTTTCACAAAGTTAATGATATTTAATATTTTTTTAAATAATAATTTTAAAAAAGATTAAATTCAAAAAATAATGGGTATATTTATGGTATATATAATATAATATATATATTTTATGTTTTTGGACAACACATTAGGTTTGGGTTTGAATTAGTTAGTCAAAAACTATTTGAAATGAAAGTTTAAAAAATTTCCCACCTCACATATCTTGTCATCTTCCATTTGAAAGTGATAGTTTGTCAAAATGTTAATTTGTCACATACTTATGGTCATTGCCCCCAAAAAAAACCATTTGTAATATGATAATTATCAAACTCTTCACATGGTTCACAAACTTATTCTAATCATATAGAATCACAATGTTTAGTAGATATTACAAATTTCATAAAGACTAAAAATCATTTCAATCATTTTTTGAATATATTTGCAATTTTTAGTACATTGTGATGTATATTTTTTTGGCACAAATATACTCCAACATCACATCATATTAAATTTAAAAATGTAGTTTCTTTGGAATTTGTCGTTTTTTGGGTTTTGACCCACCATAATATGCAAAAACATTGTGAAATTCCTTCATAATAATGACATGGTTGAAGTTCAAACATGAAACCCTTAAAAAATAGTATAATGTGACAATGATTTTGACCCTTGCCTATAATGTGCTTTCATCCAAATCTCACCTTCATATATCCATTTGGTAGATGTTAGGAACATAAGTTCATCCATGTGATAGGGTTTATTTGAAAATATGTTAATTTCCCCTTATAATGAATTTGTTTTTGAAAATTGATTACATCCATGTAATTCCATTTCATTACGTTTATTGGATTTATATGGTTAATTTAATCCATTATTATTGTGCCCAATTGTGTTGTAAACTTTATCCATGAATTAAATTTCATTTGTACTACAAATTCCATTCAACAAATTAATTTAATTGATATGGTCACATGTCATCCATTTATTTTCTTGCAACCTTAACCCTAGGCTCGTGAAAAGTAAGGCCTTGCAAGGTTGTGGGCCAAGAAGGAAGCCTGAGAGTCACATCTCATGCTCCCAGGAGTGTAGGAGAGTGTGAGGGAATGAACCCTCACACTCCCAAGTGAGCTCCCATTTTGGGAGTTGGAGTCCCGATGGACTCCCAAATGTTTAAAGAACGATTGCAGGGGTCAAAACTCATTGGATTAAAGCATGCCTTATATCATTGGAAAGCTCTTGGAACGTAGATGTCCAAAATGGGCTCGCATGACCCATTTGGACACCTAAAACACAAGTTATGGTCAAAAGAAAGGATGATCACTAAAAGTCAGGAATCACCCCGTTTTCCTTGTGTGCAAGTGACATGCGACATATCATTGGAAAGCTCTTGACAAGGGCTAAAACTTTGTTTCAAACCTCATGTCAATTAGAGGTCTATAGACAAAATTATGGGCCCCCAAAGTTGCAGGAGTCCCAACTTTGGGAATTTCGAAACTCCCACTTGGGAATCCCGAGACAAAATGACATTTGGATGCTGGTCCCATGGCCAGCCACAAAGTATACTATAAAGGGGAAGGTGGTGGCTTCCCCCAAGTCTGGGTCGTGTTGAATTTTGTGAGTCCAAATTTGCTTGTGGTTCGTCCTAGCACCAAAAGTGCTCCAGTTATGCTCTAATCGACTTGTTGTTTGGTTTGTGCAGGTCCGTGTGAGTGATTGAAATGCTTGTCATTCTTCCTAGTCTCATCTCGGAACTCTAGCACACCCTTCTACCTCGAAAGTGTTGTGAGCCATGGAGTATGCATCCAATTCCTTGCTCTTTCGTTATTTTAACTTCAAACTCACATATGAGTCTATCAAGGAGCTTGGGATCGCATCATATTTGCAAATTGTGTCTTTGTCATCAATTTCATCCATGAATAATGTTTTATCCATTTGGTATACAATATATATCATTGTTGATGTTCATTTGAACTCTTGTTCCATTCATGTTGTCAAATTTTGTTATAATGACAACATTTTTATCTTTTTATTTTTTCATTTATTTTCTTATCCACCCCCTTTCACCCCCACTTTCCTTTTTCCCTTTCCTCCCTACTTTTACCCCTTATTCCTTCTATCCCTTTCCTCATGTTTTTCTTTTCCCATCGTAATAAAAATAATATCCTTAACATTTTCCTTCATGTTCCCAAATAATTCCTAATACCATTTGTTCAAGATTATCTTATCTTAACATTGATATGAAATGGTGCATTTGCCTCGTTAGATACAAATGGCACATGTTATATAAAACATGTATTATTTCATTTATGAATATATTTGTTAGTGAGAGGAAAATAGATATGTAGTAGGACTTACATAACCAAACATCAATTTGTCACTATATCAATTGAATCTTCTACTTTGCATTTGGGATTGATCAACAAATGATTCAACATAATTGTTAGTTGTCCCATATGACAGTTAATAATGTCATTTCTTTTCTTTTTTGTTAAAGCAAGTTTCAAAAAAAAGCGTATGTCTCATACATAGGTTTTTTTGAGAAAACTACACCAAAGTCATTATATTTTGAGGTTTTTTTTTTTTTAATTGCCATATTTTGGCAATTATTTTTAACAAATTGCCAATATGTAATGAAATTTTTATTGTAGGTGATGAAGTTTAGCCAAATTTTATTAGTGCTTCTAGTGTATGATTGCTAATGTGACTACATCACAAAATTGACCAAAAACAAAACCGTACCCAACATAAGTCATAAAACATATGTTAAAAAATTGCAAACAAGTTGTAAAAGTATGATAATTCCTATGATAGTCATATAGAATTAATTTGTCAATTATGGATGAAATTCATCCATTTTGCATCCATTATCACCTATTTTGCTATTCATGAATGAAATTCATCACAAAACATTGAAATGTCATCCGCAATGAATGAAATTCATTCATCATTATTTATTTGTCATCCATGCTTGAAAATTTTCATTTGCCAAAATTGTAATTAATAGATATTTAAGAATTGTTCAAAATGGGTCCTTACATGATGATCCTCATGGAATTTTCCATTAACTATTTACCAAAAAAATACATATAAAAGTAAGCAACCTTCCTCCCACACCCATTATTTTCACTTTGATTCAACACAATTCAAGTTTGAAATATAACATCCTTGCACCATATTTTTCCTCACATTACTTCACATTATGAATAAAATTTTGTTTGAATATTTCTTTACATACTTTGTGTTCTTGTTCTATGCATTAATTTCATTTTGACTTGTAATGAAATCAATTTCCTCCTAAATTCTAATGATAATTAAAACTTGGAAAATTTCATGTTATTTTAACAGTCATTCAAATATTTAATTTAATGCTCCCTTCCACCTTAAATTTTTCAAAAGGTTGATCTAACATTACACTTATTTGTAAAGATAGTAAAACCCAAGGGCAAAACATTGGGTTTTCACTAAAACTAAGATTGCCAATCAACATGTAGGATGGGATAGTGTAAAATTCCAAAAATAACAAAGGAGGAAGTTTCTTCCTAACTACAAAATGTTTTGAGTTTCTTTCTATTTTGTGTGTTTTTCATGTGTCTACATGTCTACCTAGGGGCCTACTTATGTTATAACATACCTAAGGGAATTAAGGGATTACACAAAGCCTATAGAAGGGGTTAGCTAGGGATTTCTTAGGGGGACATTTAGAATAGGGGTTTACCTAGGTGCCTATCTAAGATAGGGGCAATCAAAAGCCTACATAAAATAGGGGGACTAACTAGGGGTCTTCTATTTGATGTGATACCTATAGGTTACTTATGGAACTACCTAATGCTTGTTTAAGGACTAGCTAAGGAAACAACTATGGGCCCACTTAAGTTTTGGGATACTTAAAGGTTATTTAACAATTTACATAAAGCCTATTTAGGGAGACACTTAGGGGCTTACTTAGGTTATGGGATACCTAAGGATTATTTAGGAGGTTACATAAAACCTAGTTGTGAAGCCATTTAATGATTTTCTAGGTTAAAAAAAACCTAAGGGGCATTTACAAGGTTACTTAAGGTTACTTAAAGCTTTCTCATAGGGCAAGAGGGGGTTACATAGGGCCTACATAGGGACCTAACCAGGGAGACACCTACGCGCCTACTTATATTATGGGATATCTAAAAACTATTTAGGTAGTTACATAAAACTTATGTGTGGGGTTAGTTAAAAATTTATTAAGTAAAGGGATATGTAGAAGTTATTTTAAAAGCTATCTAGGATTAATTCATTGTCTTTATGCAGGCTTTTAAATAACCCTTAGGTATCCTTTTTTAGGTAGGTCTTTATAAAGTCCTTATTTAACATCCTAAGTAGGCTCCTAGGTGGCCTCTAGGTAGTTCATAGGTAGCCCCCTAGGTAAACCTTATGTACATTTTCCTAAGTAGTCAAGTTAGGTATCCTTAACCTAGGCAAGTCACTAGGTGACCTTTAAATAAGCCTTATGTAGCTCCCCATGTAGGTTTTTAATGGCCCTTGTCCTACATAGGCAAGTGGGTAAATAGGTAGGTAGTAGATAGGCTTTAACAAATTAACCTTTAACTAGGTAGTCTTTTAATCTATGGGGCCATATCCAAGGTATATCATAATGGAGTAAAAGAAAACTATGGTGCTCACTTTTGGCAATTCATTTTTAGTTTTGAGAAAGGATCCTCACTTTGGTGGACTTTATGAATATCTAAAAAAGGAGGATGAATGAAGACACTAAAGACCAAAGTTAGGCCCAAAATAAGGATTACTTTATTTCAAAGCCCATTTTGATTTTTAACACATAAATTTAATCACCCTGGTTGTAAATTATGTTTCACATGTATAAATAACAATGAGGAATTTGGCACTTGCCACATATATCATATACATGTCATAAAATATTTAGTTAACATTATTACATTTCTTGCCCTCATAATTATGGGCTAAAATAATCATTTTGTGATGTTTGAAAATATTGTAAACATAACAATTACAAAAACTTAAAAATGTTGATCATTGGAAGATGTGAAGCACTTTGGTTTAGTTTTTGGAGTGAAATTTCACACTATGGAAAAAAAATTTGGAAAGAATTATTTTTAGTGTAAATTCAAAAAAATTGGCCAAACTTTTAGAACCAACAAATTGGGGGAAAAAAAAACCTCAATGTGAAGGTGTGCATTCTTGAAAGGAAGATTGTTAATGAACATTGATGTTGTGAAATAAACTTCATTGAACAAAACATTGGATAACATCAAATTTTTACACTTGAATTGGGAAGGCATTACATTAACATTTAATGTTAGTTATGTTCTTGTGAGTGGGGCTTTAAATTCATATAAGTGAAAAAATTCAATCTATTTCAAAATGATTTGTTGTGGAAAGTAATTAAAGTAGAATGAATCCTTAAATTAAAAGAATTATTAATGTAGGTTCAACTTTTATCAATGCTACAAAAGTGGGGTACATCACAAATTGATATTAAAACCACAAATAGGTGACCCATGGCACTCTTTGAACATTATCACAAGGGATTTAAAAATTAAAAGCATTTGCCTTATGTCCTTGTAAAGGAAAAAAACCTATGATTTTTTGAGGAAAATTAGAGGGTGGACTAGGTGTGACTTCATTCCATGAAAAATGATCTCCATCAAGATAATCAACCAAAGAGTACATAATTGGACTTGCACCTACTTGTTTTGAATCACAATTTGCACTTGACCATGTGCAAACCTTAGTAGTGAAAGGAGAATAGGAGGTGATACATTCAACCTTGATGAAACTTGACAAGAACATGAATCCAAAACAAGTGAAACAAGAAACTAAATTACATCATTTGTGATGTGATGAATAATTTTATAGTTTACCAATGTGTTTAAAAACTTGTGTGGCCAAATTGATGAAATTACTACCCACACGAGATTAATGATGAAACTTATGGTTTCATTACAATCTAATGATGGTTGTTATTGATCATTAGAATGATGAATAGTAGTATGTGAATTTTTTCAACCATCTCAATTATATAATTTATGTGTCTTATATAGAACAAAAGGTTCCAAGGTATTGGATGACAATAAACCTTAAATGTCAAGGTGGACCAATTTGGTCCACTTTTTAGTGTTTTTTTTTCCATTAACATTTAGGGGTTAAAAGCAAACCAAAGAAAATATTTAAATCATTAAATGAAAAGTTTGAAGTCCAATCAAATTGCCAAATAAGTCAAACATTGACAAACATGGTCTTAACATAAAACATGTTGAAATGAAACAAATGAGGAATTATTTTCTTTGTGGTGAAGTATGGCATCATGGTGCAGGACCTTGTCCTAAAAATACATAATTCAATAAATGTTTAAATTGGTAAATATTTAAACAAATGATTTAAGACAATGGTAAAATGAGACTTTGTTGAATAGCTAAGAATTAACATTTAATATTAAAAATAATGCATAGCTTGTTCTTGATTTTAATGCCAAATTTAATACCATGTTTGGTTTAAATTTCATTTGTCAATTATAAATCGATGTTGGGCATACACTTTATATT
>Ga0116229_10009168_pt1 | contig 15187 bp, 13 predicted proteins | sample S1TSphgellanicum_3_FD_87313 | JGI IMG/M metagenome (GOLD analysis project Ga0116229, IMG submission 87313) | Host-associated microbial communities from peat moss isolated from Minnesota, USA - S1T2_Fc - Sphagnum magellanicum MG | ecosystem: Host-associated > Plants > Peat moss > Unclassified... | reverse complement strand
GTAAATCCCCAGAGTGGAGGCATTCCCAAAACAAGGGGTGTGTCACACTGTGGCCTTGCCGTTTGCATTAAAAAGTATCTTAAAGCAAAAGAAGAATTATGAAAACTCAAATATTTCACCATGGGAAAATATAATCTTCAATGCCCATGTTTTTAATATGAAAACGAAAAGACAAAACACCTTGTTTATATAATTTTCAAAATGAAAATGAAAGCCAAAACACAGAGGATAAATTTTTTTAATTGCAAGTTGTTTGCAACTAAATATTTTTAGCTACAAATTATTTGTAATTAAAAAGTTTATCTCATATGTTTTGGTTTTCATTCTCACTTTAGATATATATAAATAAATAAATAAATGATAATTAACTAGCAAACTAATTAAATAAATTAATAAACTTGCTAATTAACTAATTAACAACTAAACTAAAAACTAAGTAATTCATTTTATAAACTATACTAACTAACTATTTATTTATAATAATAATCATCAATATATTATGATCATTGAATTAATTATATTATTAGTTATTAATAAATATTAATTCATTTATGAGCTAGATAAACAGTAATAATATTTAATTATAATTATATAGTAACTATAATGTTTTATAAACAGTAACAATTTAATTAACTAAAAATTGGTTAATATTGAAATAATTAACTATTTATTAATAACTAACTACTTTATATTTCATAACCAAATAAATTAATATAATAACTGAAATATTCAGTAATTAATAATTATAATAATTGAGTACTAGTTTTTTTAATATAATAATATAATTAAAATCTAGCCTAGACTAATTACTTTATTATAATTATTCTCATAATTATTTTCATTTTTATAGTTCATAATAAATATAGATGTAAATATTTAATAGTAACAATAACATTAATTCAATTATTATTGGAACTAGTTGGTAGCCAAGGTTAAATATATTATTTTTATTATTCATATTATTACTTCATTCATTATAACTATTTATGAACTATTCCAATAAATATTTTACATTTTAATAAATATTTTTTTCTACAAAAATAATTTCTACATTTGTATAATAATTTATTGGATTTCCATTCAAACTACTACATTAGTTATCATAAACTAGTAAAATAATAAAACTGAAAATAAAATTTATATATCAGTAATTGATTATAATCATTGAATAATTAATAAATATTAATTATAAATTTGAAATATAAAAACTTAAAACTATATATTAATATTTCTTGGTAATTATTATAATATAGTAATACTTCATAATTGATCATTTATAATAATAATAATAATAATGTAATTTGTAGCTAACCTAGGTTAGCTATTTTATTATTGTTATTATTATATATTATTATGTCATTTGTTAAAGCTATTATGATTTATTATAATTATTTATTTATTTCTAAATAAATATAAATAATAATTTTTAATAAGTACATTACTCATTTGAAAAAAAATTAGGAGTAATATAATTATATATTAAATTTTAGTAATTATTTTAGTAATTATATAATTATTTTTCCTATCATTTTAATATCATCATCATCATCATTATGTAATAAAATATTACTATTTAAAAAATTAGTGAAAAAAATATTGAAATCTAGTTTTTTATTACATGTAATTAATATTAATATAATTAATATTAATAATAAATGTCATTTTTAATCATTTCAAGAAATATAATTTGGATGGTTTGGATAAACTTGTAATATGGGCACAATATATTTAATAAATATCTTACATAAAATTTTAATATACTCAAAATATACATTAATTAATGTAACCATAATATTGAAGCCATTTATGCTAATAATAATATTTAAATACACATGTAATATGGTTGTTCATATATATTGAAAATATACATTTATAAATCTTAATACAGCCAACTATATTTTTTAGAATTCAGCAAATATACCTTTACATACTCATAGGGATGCAACTAAATTGGTCACATTTACAATTAATGGGACATACATTATTCTTCTTGGATGAAAACCAAATTAAATGTTCACATGGAATGACACACTCCCAAACTCTTTAACTGATTCAATTGTGAGTCCAAAGGTGAAAATGATTAAAGAAGAAAGAGTTGGGGTATGTTATTTAATTTGTAGCACTTCAAAGGTAAAAAGGGCATGTTGAAATTCTGGGATGGAGATTGAGATGAATGATAAGCAGGTCAACTAATCATACGAATCTACACAAACTAAACAATAAGTTGGTTAATGCATAGTTGGAACATTTTTGGTGCATAAATGAATCATGAGCATACATGGACTCATAAGATTCACCATGGCTCGAACTTAAGGGAAGCCATCATCTTCCCCCTTATAGTATTATCTATTATTAGCCACAAAGGTTACATCTAAATGTCATTTTGTTTTGGGACTCCCAAGTTGGGAATCTCGAAATTCTTGAAATTGAGACTTTCGACATTTTGGAGAAGCATAACTTCTTGTGCAGACCTCCCATTGAGGTGAGGTCTAAAGCAAAATTGTAGCCCTTATCAATAGCTTTCCAACAATATGTGTCACGTCACTTGCACATAAGTAAATTAGAGCGATTTTTTATTTTTAGTGGGCAGGGGTTGAATTACCATAATTTCTTTTAGCCATAACTTGTGTTTTAAGTATTCAAATGGGTCATGCAAACCCATTTTAGACATATAAGTTTCAAGAACTTTCCAATGGTATAAGGGATTTTTTAATCCAATGAATTTTGACCACTAAAATCGTTCTTTAAAAATTCAAAGGTTCATTAGGACTCCAATTCCCAAAGTGGGAGCCCACTTGGGAGTGTGTGGGTTCATTCCTTCACACCCTCCTACACTCCTAAGAGCATGAAATATGACTCCCAAGCTTCACTCTCGACCCACACCTTTGCAAACCTTTGCCTTGGTCACAAACCCAAGATTAAAATCGCGACATGGAAGGATGAACACTAAAATAGTCACAAATTAATTGTAATGTAGTCGCAAATATGACAAACACAAGAAATAGTTGCAAAAATGTCCAAATCTAGTTGCAAATAACTAATAATCGCATGTAGTTACAAATAAAGTGGTTACATTTTGGCCAATTTCTACTAGTGTTAGCACCCCTCAACCATGGTTTCCCCAACAACATGGAATAATTAAAATGTATCACACTATTATGAAATAGAATAAATGTAATTATGTAAAGAATGTCAGGAACATATATCTTTAGATCTCTTATTAACCCCATTAGTTTTGTGGTTTTTTTATCTTCCATCCTCAAATTACATGGTGTAGGTTTAGGCTTGAAAACCCCAACTTCAATTTCAACTATTCTGTGATGATATTAACTCTAGAACCTCCATCCAACAGCACACCTTCTATTGTATTCTTCCCAATCTGTACTTGGATAATTGCCATATGAATATCCATTGTTATAGCAATTGTCCCTACTTCTAATATTGAAGAACCAATTTGTTTATCTGTGGTTGCTTTACTAACATTATGAGTTTTTTTTTTGTTTCAACTTTTGCCAAAGACATCTTTTTAGTTCAAGAGCTATTTTAAGCAACTATCTTAAGTTGAAAGTATAATTTGTTTGTAGCATCTACTTACCAATGTCCAAAAAAAACTCTTCTATTTTGATTAATTTCCCTTGTGAATTCACGACTTCCTAAGATTTTTGTGTGTCCACATGAGTAGTATTTGGCATACTCGACCAGGTTGTGTTCCATCCTTCCATGGATGTGGATGGCCCTTTTGTTTGAGTTTATGTTTTATAAATCTGTTGAATTGTCTCCACCATTGATTGTTTCAACCACTCTTCTTTTTCCCAGTCAGCAACATTTTTTTCTTTTCTTGGTTCTCTATCCTTGAACACATGTTCTTCAGTTATTTAATTTCTTGCGGTAACATTAACATCCACCACATTCACATTTGCAATGATTGTTTGTGTCTCAGTAACAAGTTGAACCTCTGCTACTATCATAAATTTCCCATGAAACATTTTCTTCATCTCAACAAACTTTGGACAATTTGTCATTTTATGTCCATTCAAACCATAGATGTGACATGCATATGAAGATGTCTTCTATGTTTTTTGATTTGGTTGTGCCGCCTCTATGGTTGCCACCATGGTCTACTCTTTCTTCTTTCCGCATGTCTCCACATTATGATTTATCATCCCACAATTTGTGCAATGTTTGTTAGTCTTCCATGTATTACTTTGTGTTTTGTTGATATTACTTATTTGATATTCTACGTTACTAACATTGCATTCCTTGTTTTTGCAAAGTCATACTTTCTTCACACAACATTACCACCTCCTTATGTTGTAATGTTGACCATAAGAGTGGAGGTTGTTGCACCCAACATAGATGTTGTCAAAAGGGAAGTACTAATTGGATCTGCAACAAATTTGGGTAGTGGATTAAGTGGAGTTTTGGTAGTAAGGAATTTGAGTTAAAGTTTGGCACTACCAGCATCTACTACTAGAGTTGTTAGCATGCCTCAAATGGTGTTTACTAATTTGATAACGACTACTCATGTGAACATGACTACAAATCGACCATTAATGAGTTCAATGGCAACTGGAGGGTGCAAAAGTGCAAATATTATGCATTCAAGAAGAGGATGTTGAGAACCAATTGTTGTAATTGCACCAATTTTTTATCACAAAGATGGCCATTATGTTAGGCTAAACAGGGTAGCTCTTAAGTATCCTAATTTCAAAAAGGATGTTGATCTAGATGTTCATGTCAGAATGTTCAATTTAGTAGTAAAAGCAAATGCAAAGACTTCTAAGAGTATATTGTCAATGCTATTAGTTATATGCTTAGAGATACGACATCGGACTGGTGCCATAATTACATGTCAGAATTTCCTGACTATATTTTTTTGGAGTTTACACAAGCATTTTGCAAACGTCATCGAAAAACTTAGAATGACGAGCAAATATATATGGAGCTGAAAAACATGAAGCAACAGGAGACTGAAAGGGTGGAGGTTTACTACGAGCATATTCAAAAGCTGGCTCATGGTTTACAAATACCAACCATAGATAATTTTCTATCTACTGTGTTTAGAACGAGTTTGCAATCTTACCTCAAAATTGCGATTACACGACTAAGTAACTCCTACTCTAACATGTTGTTTTTGGGTTTCAACAATTGTTGCTTGTGACACTATTGGTGGAGTTATGTTGATGCGAGATTGACGATGTTCCATTCTATGGTTACCCATTAGTATCCATCGTGATGTCGTATGTGGATGTGAATACCCCTCTAGTTCTCTATTCTTGGTTTGAATAGATGAACAAATTTGTCAACTCCATGGTCCCAATTGGATTCCCAATTCCATGCCTTTAAATATGTTCTGGACTATAGGAATTTCTAATTCATGTTCCTGTGGTTGATCTATTGATGCTCTTGCCACATTTTGTAACTCCACATGCCTAACAATACTTGCTCTAATATGAAAAGGCACAAAAGGGCAATCCATGATTGCATGTCTTTCTTCCTCACATAATGCATAAACCCTTGAAAGTAACATGATCATCTCTAAATCCACATATTCATGATCCCATGTTTCGGCTATGTGCCTTGTTTAATCCAACTCTGGATTCCCTTGATAAGAGTATGGCTACAGTACTTCATCCAACACATTCACCTATGCCTTTACATACTCAGATGATTTTCAACAATCTCCTCAAACACATCAACATTGGTGTTTTCATCCACCTCCTAGTGTTCCATTGGTTCATAGTAATTTGGAGATGTAGATTGATACACAAACTTAAGTTGTATACCTCTTGTAACATCCCTCCCCTAGCTACTCACCGACCTTGGACTTGAGATTTCTTACGGTTATCCAAGTACTAAAAAAATCCTACTCCATCTTGATCTCTATGACTTTGAACCACAAATTGCAGTTGAAAAGTGTACTACATCCACTCATTCATATGAGTAGTCGACTGCATTTCTCTCTGTGGAAATTGTCATTTGAAACTACGCCTTTTTTGAAGACCCCCAATCCATACGTCCCGTTGTACCACTTCTTATGGTAAAAACAACCTATGCCATGTAGGCCTTTCTTCTATTATCAACATTCGTTTGTCCAACATCAAATTTTGATATGGGGTTTCTGTAAGCCCTACATCCTCCTCCACATTTTCATTATTGTCTTTTGTCTAATGTTCAATAACTTGTCGATTTGTCTCCAAGTCCAATTGTTGTTGTAAACTTTGGGTCACCATCCGATTCATCTTATTCATAATTCTTTGTTTTTAGAATCTATAAATTGCTTCTACAATCCTTACAACATCAACCGCATAAACCTCTGATACTTTCTAATATACCCCTTTAAATTATGAATTGAACAAAAAAACAACACTACTCATTTGGACACTTTCATCAACAGGATAAGACAAAATTTGTAGAAATTCTTCTCATTATTAAAAGAAATAACAAAGAAAAATAAAATCCCCATAAGGTGGTTGTTAATTATAGAAATGAAATTTAAATTCCTATAGAATATTTCACATTATTGTAATAACAAATTTGCATTTCACAAGCATATTTTCACTATTTCTATCTTAAGTTTCAACAAAATTAACATTACAATTCATTCCCACATCATATTCATAATTATTGCATATAGCAGAATATGCATTTTAGAATACATTGTAAAAAACTCCAAAAGCAATAGTACAATTCATTTCATCATAATCTAACACTTAAAAAAATTCACACAAAAGTCGAACATAAAATTCGTTGTATTAGTTTGTGCTTCTCTGTATTATTGAGAACATCAATCCAAATTACAACATAATCCAAAGTTTTGTTGAATAAAATCCCAAAACAACACTTAAAATTTATGTTATATCATAACAAATTTTGTGGTTTTTTACCACAAGTACCTCCAACTCTTCCTATTCTTCTCTAAAAAAACTCTTTGTCTCATTTTCTTCTCCTTTTTTTGTTTTCCAAAACTCTCCCCTTTTTGAACCATCCCAAATCACATCATTATTGACGCACTTCTAAGCTCCTTAATGGACTCAAATGTGAGTCTAAACTGAAAACAGTGGAAGAGCAAGGCGTTGGGGCATGCTCCTTAGCTCGCAGCACTTTGAAGGGGTAGAGGGGCATGCTAGAGCTCCGGGATGGGACTAGGAAGAGTGACAAACATCAACTACTCACACGGACTTGCACAAAACCAACACAAGGTTGGAGCACTTTTGGTGCTAAGACGAGCCACGGGCAACTCGGACTCACAAAACTCACCACGACCCGAACTTGGGGGAAGCCACCACCTTCCCCCTTATAGTATACTTTGTGCCTTTCCACGAGGCCCACATCCAAATGGTTTTTTTTTTGTCCCGGGACTCCCAAATGGGAGTCCCGAAATTGCCAAAGTTGGGACTCTCGCAACTTTGAGGCCCCATAACTTTGTGTTCACACCTTCGATTGAGATGAGGTTTAAAACAAAGTTATATCCCTTGTCAAGAGCTTTCTAATGGTATGTCACATGCCACCTACATGCAAGGAAATTGGGTTGATTCTCGATTTTTAATGGTCAGGAGTCAAATTGCCAATTTGACTCCTGGCCCGTCTTTTGGCCATAACTTGTGTTTCAAATGTCCAAATGGGTCATGCGAGCCCATTTTAGACATCAAAATTTCAATAAATTTTCAATGGTATAAAGAACTCCTCGAACCATTGGGTTTTGACCCTTGCAATCACTCTCTAAACATTCGGAAATCCACTAGAACTCCACCTCCCAAAGTGGAAGCTCTTTGGGGAGTGTGAGGGTTCATTCCCTCACACTTTCCTTCACTCTCGGGCTTCCCTCTTGGCCCGCAACCTTGCAAGCCCTCGCCTTGGTCGTAAGCCCAAGGCTAGGGTTGTGACCATTATGATCCAAAACAATAAGAATTCAAAATTCAAACTAACAAAGTTCTCTGATTAGTCCCTATCCTAATTGCCTTGTTCATCCCAATCACATACTCAACTTACCCCCTTAACAATATTGGTTCAAGCAAAGATGCCCAAAGGTGAGCATTTGACAAGCTAAAGGACTAAAAGTTCATAAAACATAAGGATTGACACCCACTTTTTACAATTCATTTTACACCAACTTGAAATCACTATACAACCAATACAATTACATTATAAATCATATATAAAATGCAAATGAAACAAACATATAAGCTTGTAGATAATTTGGAGCAAGGGTTTTAGCATTGATGGGAGGTTTTGCCATGATAGACAATTGGGAAAAGATCAAATGTAGTTTATATCACCATCCCCAAGTTTCTGGAGTTGTTAATTATAAATTGTGCAACAAATGTTGCAACATATGTTTTACCATGGTTTTACATTTTCAAAGGTGAAAGAGTATGGGATGATTACATCAAATTTTGCAAACCAAGACCTTGCATAACAATGTAAAAGAGAGCTTGGATGTTTTTTTTTCTTGTTCAAGAAGTTTTTTGCTTTTTTTAAAGAAGTTTGTTCCAAGGGGAATGTCTTTTACCAATTGACATTTGTTAGTTTTGGATGGCCATGGTAGTCATGTTACGTTAGAAGCAATAGAACATGCATAAGAGTTTAAGTTAAACATGATTATCCTACCATCTCATGCATCACATGTTTTATAACCATTAAAAATGTTTTGTTTCAAGCCATTTAAAACAACTTTCAGAAAGGTCAAGGATGTAAGTATGTCTAGAAATAATCACACAGAGCCAAAAAAAATCATTTTAGTTAGATGGGTAATCTAGGCCATAGATCAATCTCTCACAAAAAAAAACATCAAGGTTGGGTTCAAGGTTACATGCATTTGGCCTTTCAACCCCAAGGCAATGGACAATAAAACTTGACCTTCAAAATTTACACTACATCAAGCATCAACAACCATGGAAATGATCAAGAGGAATACACATCAGATGAAGAAATTGATTGTACTCAAGGTCAACAATAAGGGGAAGAATATGATGCTACAAAACTTTTCCATATAGTTGAAGTTCAACAATCCATTAAACAAAACTTGAAAATCATCCTACCAATAGGTTAAAAATTAACCAACACTACTATGTAGTATTATGTAGACATGCCTCAAAGCCTTACAATGATAAAAGAACATTTAAAAAATATTATAAACCTATACAAGGTTACCTTTGAGTTGGTGCAAGATACTTGGATTTGACCTAGGAAACCATGAGGTTGCACAACTTGCTCTCATTGTTTCATTTACATGCAAAACACACAAGGGAAAAGGAGCCATCAACAATGCTAGGAAGTAAACACACGAGCATGAGCATGAACATGTGAGCAGGAATGGATATATTTGGAATATTTTGATGACAAGGACAAAATATTCTTACAATATCCCTATACCACATAGGAATGAAATGGAAAATATTTTCCCACATGTACATGGATGGAAGTCGCAAAATGGATGAAAAGTTTGGATGAAAGTTGAACATCAATGAACTTTTTGGATGATAATTGCAAGGAGACGAATTGTTTAGATGAAATATTCGACAAGTTGAATGTATGGATGAAACTAATTCCTAAGTAATAATGTCGAATGAAAATCACATGTACATGGATGAATTTTTTAATGGATGAAATATTTGGATGAACATGGAGCATGAATGAACTTTTGGATGATAATTGGAAGTAAAAGAATTATTTTGATGAAAACTTTGGTTGGTTGAATGTATGGATGAAAGTGATTCCAAAATAGTTATGACAAATGGAAATTACTAGACTCATATAATTTTCATGTCCAACTTCTTTCACAAAAAAAGGTGTCAAGGGTGAAACTCAAAGGAGCTACATTAAAATGTTAAAAGGTGAAACAATAACTTGTGTAAATTAAGTCAAGTCACACAATAAATCAATGGTAGGAAGTTCACATAATCATGGAATGGGAAAACGCTTGAAAAATTAGTGAATAATGCATTACACACATCATGTTGAAAAATATTTTTATTTTTGTAGCAAAATAAATTCCAAAAGAACAAAACCCATAATAATCCTATCTAACAACTATCTAATGACACTGCAACCTAATTTACCTCTAAGATTTTGGCATGATCTAATATTTTATGAACCTCATTCCAGCTCCAAGATGTATAATGGATGAATGGTTTTATAATCCTATAATACATGGCATATTGCAAAATGTAATACAAGTGCTTACATGGCACCCACGACCCTTGCTTGTTGAGGGACACAACCATCTTGGAAGAAAAATCCATGCAACTACAAGCTAGGTAATCACTAATCATTATTTCATATTGCTTACGGTTTTCTGCCGGTCTTAAAAGGAGGCAACAAATTTGTCCATATCCTAGAAGAGGAATGTTTGAGGGAGTTAATAGTGAAGCTTCAAGAGTTTGTCCCACCTCCCATTTGTTTTTTGGCAGCGTGGATAGTTTAAACATGTCGTGACAACAAATCTTCTTCCCACTCCTTGATTTGGGCCAACATATGGATCCAATGGCTTATAGACATGGGTAGAAGCACCATTGCCAAAGAGATTCCAAGGGGCACATGCAGAAAGGTGTTTCATAAGTGCAGATATGTTGTCCTTAACTTGATTAACAAGGGGAGATCTTGGCTTCTCTGAGAGCAAGAAACCAGCCTTTTCCAATGCCACCACCTCAATTTGAGTGAGATCTATCCTTGATTGCACATGCCATAAGGAAGGCAAGGTTGGTCTATCAAGTGCACATTTCTTGCTTGTCCCTCCCACACAACACATAAGGTCATCATGACAAAACCAAAACTTATGTAGCTCAATTGATACATGTTTGGCTGCATACCAATAACCAACATAACATAAGGCAGGAATTCCACAATCTATTTGTTTTGAAATGATTTTGCCTTTACAATAGTATTTTGTGTCTTTTTATAACGCTGAATAATGATTGTTTGACTTTGGGGGACAACATTGAATTCACCAAATGCCATCCCCATAGAGGCATTCAAGGACCTCCACACCATTGCAAGTGCATGATAACAAGATCAAGGTTGATAGTCTCCTCCACATCCACAACTAACGACTAGTTGATTGAAGTTGTTGCATTGGCCATTTTCAAATGGGAAAATTTCATTTTATCATGCCATTGTGTATTTGCTTCTGACCCATGTGGAAGGTTTGCCTTACGTTTGCCTACTCTAAACACTTATTCATATTCCAAGTGTGGTATTATATCAAAAAGACTAGAGCTTATGATGTACTTGGTAATTGTAGTACCAATTTGGACTGGGTCCTTAGACTGACTAGCTTATGCAAATGCAATTCATTCTTTTCTGGACTAGTCCCATGTACACCTCCTTGTAAGAAGGCATAATATAATGAAAATTGCCTTAATGTTTGCACATAATTGTCGAACGTTGCACCAAAAAAACAAGTACGCTTGTTGCCAGATTGTTGCAACCAAATGTTATGGAATGTTTCAGATAAGTTACTAGTCGACATATCAACTTCCTTGTCCAAAGAGAATTTCTAGAAACACGTAAAAGGAATGAAGTTAAAATTCAAGAAGGACAGATGGACAATAAAATTTGAACAAATTAATTTGGAAGAACTTGCATCCAACATGAAGCTTGCCCATTGTCGCACACAAAAGTGCCAGAAGCCAAACCAATTATTGGGCTTTTGAATAACGCCTTCGTTGGTAGTTCCAGACAAGTACCACCACAACCAAATGGTAGCATATTGAAGGTTAACTTCCTCCAAGGATGTGACTTTTTCATAATCATAACAAAAGGCTTTGTGTTGATCATGGTACTTAGGTGTGATCAGCTGCTTGGTATGTCTATCGAGAAATTAAGTCCAACGGAAAAAGCACATCCACTTTTTGTCAACCGTCTTCACCATAGAATCTCCAGTCCCATAAATGATGTGAACAACATTTTAGTTTGCTTATGCATTATTTGCCAAGAACCCTTTGAAAATGGGTGTCCCCAACCTTTTTTCCTTAACAATTGCATTTAACTTCCTCCACACAAATGCATTGAGCTTTAGTGTCCTTGAATTGCATGTCATAGACCGCAATTGTCATGACCTTACAATAGCCTAGGTCGTAAGCGTGAGAGGCCATGGTCGCCCATCCTTGAACATGCTTAACATGATCGAACATCATCCATGCATTTTGCAAATCATCATCTGGTTGCATTTGTTGGACCAAATCGAATTTGGAGGCAGCTCCATCAACAAACATTTTGAACAAGTAAACCTTTTGCCTAGCTTGTTGACTAGGAAAATAATTGTCATGAATATAGTTATAGCTAGACAGTGCTTTTAATTTGAAGATATAGTCAAGGGAGCTTGAGTTATAGGGATGATGCTTTAATGAAGCAAATTGATTGTGTGTGCCAAGAGAGCAAAAAGTAATGAACTTTAACAATGTTTGATTTAGTTTTTCACTTTGAGAAGCTCTATAGGACCTTTTGATCCATCCTCATTGAACAAGTGATGAAAAAGAAAAGTCTTACTCATAAATAAAATAATAGCCAAATTGGTAGGAATTGGTGTGCGATAGACCTCATCTTCAACCATGTTCTTCATCTCTTGGAAGGATTCCTTACGCTTCCTGTCCACAATTAGATGGGAATGGGTGCCTAAGTGGATTGTGTCTTTTGAAAGATTTGGAAATTTGTGAGCAACATAATACATTATGTAAGTGCAAGTTGTAGACAAATGGACGAAGAATTGTAGAACTTATAGTTGATGCTATAAATCGGGGATTTCATGAGACACTACCCAAATATCGAAAGTTGGGAACAATCACCATTCTAACTAATTTTATTGCATGTAAAAAAAAGTTGAAGCAAAAGACAAAAATGATTATGAAAACACAAATGTCCAAGGCATTTCATCATTCTAAAGCCCAATCCAAACAAATTATTGGTGTTATTGGTCTACAACTTACACCAAGCATGACCATTGTATTTTTTTGTCCATAGCTTGCAATTGTCTAAAATGTCCCAATGGATGATGCATAGGAGGAAATTCAAATAGCATGTCGCCATTGAATTTTGTGGGAAGACAATTCATAGACTCAATTGTGATGGCACTGTCATCTAAAGACTTCAATTCAAAACAACAGCGAGGTCAAAGACATTGCCTTAAGCGAATCAACAATGCTGGTGAAAATAACCCTTGCGTCACATCCAAATGCAAAGGTTGCTATTTGACAAGTCGCAAATTCACAAAGATAAGGACAAGAACATTAAGAAGGGAAGGGTCCTATTCCTTAGAAGAATCACAAAGGTCGATATATGATGACTCCACAATCAAGACAAAAAATTTCGAATCATGGGAAATTGGATTGGAATCTTCCTTCATCATGACGCCTTTTGCAATAATGTTAGCCATGGATGCAATTGTGCCTAATGTTCAAATAATATCCTGAGAATTGTTGAACGCATGCTCACCGATAATCTGATACTTGCCATTGGTGATGGTCCAAAACATCCTTTTAAAGTTCACATTCAGAACTTGATAAACATAATTTAAAACAATGTCGTCTTCAATATAAGAAACATCCTTAGAAACATGTAGAGATCCTCGCCATAATGCAAACATTGTATGAAGGACATTCTCAATCACTTGGACAACTCTAGAATAAAAAACCAAGATGGTAAGATCTTGCTTTCTTACAACATGGAAAGTAGCCATCAAGATTAAAAGAGAAGGCAAACAATAAGATATATCAAACAATAGTTTCACAATTAGAAAACAAAAAACATCGTTGCATCAAGAACTCAATTTGAAACAAAGATGAGGAATTAAAGCTTGAGAAATCAATGCAAGAGATAGAAGGACAAAAACATATTATTAGTAAAGTGCAAGGATGAGTAAGAAAAACGCACAAAAGGTTATTTCCAATCATAAGGATAATTGTGAAAGGATTGAAAAGAATTAAATTGGCGAAACATATACAATTTCCTCTCACATAAAATCTCATCAATATAATTAACATATCCACTGTGCGTACTAAATGAAAATTCATTACTTATATCAGAATTGAACCCTAATATCTGAAATCCAACTCACTTGTACAAAACCAGAATGAGTTTGAACAGTTATCTGAAAACCCTATGTGATGCCAGCAGCCAAAGTTACCCTTATGCCAGATACTGCAACATTCTTCTTCAGCAAGAGCCAAACACATAAAGCAATCCAGTGTGAACCCTTTTACAAGCAGTGAATGGTTTGTCTTGTTCCTTGGGATGGTTCAGAACATTCAATGACAGAGAAAGAGAGGGCAAGATTGACCTGACAATGAAACAAGACATGTATTTAAACATAATCACATATCATGCCAACAACCACCCAGAGAAGCATACTGATGCCATGGAGGAAACTCCTGAGAAACTCCAATGCTTCAGAAATTAACCATGACAGCCAAAAGTTCAATCAAGACCAAGAAATTATCAACAAAATTCTAAGTCTAGTGTTCCGTTGAAGTGTTCATACGTTTATCGTCCATGAGTGTCGTCAGGAGATGTGGTGAAGACAAATCCAACACTCCTGCATATGTGCCACAGGCTGCATTTTGGAAGGAGATATCTCCACCATATCTATTGTGAACCGTTTACCATGTCTTCAGTGTTTTCAACATCACACCAGCTCGCTCCATTGGACCCACCCAGAAATATGTTCAGTAGTGTCAAATTTGACAGATAGAAATTCTGTTGACGTTAGTAGAATTTTTTTCTCTTAATGTTTTCTCTTCCCTCTCCCTCGAACTGTGAAGTTCCTCATCATCAATGGTAAAACCTCTAGGTCTCTCCCTCTCTCACCATAACCAAACATCTCGGGTGAACAGACACATATGTTCTGTGGGCCACAACAAAAAAACCCTATCCAAGACCTAATTCTCGGCCTTTCAAAAGCCATCGCCACCATCACTAACTTCGTGTCAAGTGATCTGCTCTCCGCTTTTCTTAAAAGCCGCAAAAACGATTTGTGGCGTACTTTGAGGAATGCTTATTGAGCATAAGAACCTGCAGAGCATTTCAAAAAATGAAACCCCCACTGTGTTAGGGTAAACAGGCCGGTGATTGAATACTTAGTGTGTCAGTCAGATCTAGATCTTTCAATCCCCCTCCTGTGTTCTGGGTAAACAGGCCGGTGACTGAATACTTAGTGTGTCAGTCAGATCTAGATCTTTCAATCCCCCTCCTG
>Ga0116229_10009167_pt1 | contig 15188 bp, 7 predicted proteins | sample S1TSphgellanicum_3_FD_87313 | JGI IMG/M metagenome (GOLD analysis project Ga0116229, IMG submission 87313) | Host-associated microbial communities from peat moss isolated from Minnesota, USA - S1T2_Fc - Sphagnum magellanicum MG | ecosystem: Host-associated > Plants > Peat moss > Unclassified... | reverse complement strand
TGTTTGGTAGTCTTTACTTCGCAGCTTTGAGGATTGAATTGAGACAGTGTTGAACATGGGAAACCTATTCTGAGCTCTTCTTTTCTTTTCTTTTTTTGTGGCACATATCAGGTTTCAATGTGGAGACTGTGGAGTACAAGAACATCAGCTTCACTGTTTGGGATGTGGGAGGTCAGGATAAGGTACAACCATAACTCTGTTGTCCCAACAAGTAATGACAGCAGGTTCAGAAGGCCAACTCTTTCTAGGTAGAGAAACCACTTAGTGCAGCACTTCCATGTCTGTCTGCAACAATGAACTGGTGGCATGCAGTCTGTGTTTGTGTGAAGTTACTTAGACTCCCTTTGTATACACATTCTCATGTAGAGTGGTGTGTACAGTTTTAGGAATGCACCTTCATATGGGTAAGAATTCCAAAGTCCAAGTGGCTCTAACTCAGGGCTTGGTTTGAGATGGTGCTTGTGCTCACACTTACAATGGTCATCCATCTCCAATGATTGTGGACAGATTCGGCCATTGTGGAGGCATTACTTCCAGAATACACAGGGTCTAATTTTTGTGGTAGATAGCAACGACAGAGACCGTATTGTTGAAGCAAGAGATGAGCTGCACCGGATGTTAAGTGAGGTATGTAATGCTGTCATAATTTAGGAATTGGTGCAGGGAAAACATATTTAGAGGATTTCCTTTATGTGGGAGTGGAGCCTCTACAGGATTCAGCTGAGTTTGGAAATTGTCTCAGTGTCCAGAACCTAACATATTAGGTTTGTGTGCTCCTGTAGGATGAGCTGCGCGATGCAGTTCTGCTTGTGTTTGCAAACAAGCAGGATCTGCCCAATGCAATGAATGCAGCAGAGATCACTGACAAGCTTGGCCTCCACTCATTGCGCCAACGCCATTGGTAAGTTTGGTTCTCCCTTGGGGTCCTGTTTTGTTGTACTCTATGCTTCACATTTTGCCTTAGTGACTTTCATCGTCAGCGAAAGAGTGGCCCAAAATCCTACTTCAATGCACAATAAGTGAGGACAGGAGGGGGATGCTGTGTAAATGGTTGAACAGCTGCATGAATTAACTCCAGTTTCTTATTTGCTTGTAGCCAGCATCATGGCCGAGTTTTCTTGTTACTGCCAGTCATGTGTCAGAATCTCAGTACATTGTTTAATGCACCACATTCACCTCCATCCACTGAAGGAGCTGATGATGTTAGTGAGGATGTTATGGTAGCTGCTGTTGCAGGTCTCTGAACATGTGTGTGACTGTTGGTCTTGCTCAATACACTCAACAGTTTTGGTTTTGATTTCTGTGTTCTTTATAGTTTCCTCTTTTCCTTCTGTTTATTGGAATGTTGTCAGATTGGAAAGCTTTTTAGTCTTAATATCAAGCCATATATCTATTCTGTTCAGGTTGACTTAATTCATAAGTCAGAAGTTCTTAGTACTTCTGAAGATATTTCTTGAATGTTGATCAGCCCGTATTTAGCATATTTTTCATCTGACATTGCTTTATGTCAACCCTCCATTTCATGGAGTATTATTCTTATGGCACTCGGGGTTCTCACTAAATCAGACTGGTTCACATGTTCCTGCCTGCAGGTATATTCAGAGCACCTGTGCCACTTCTGGAGAGGGTTTGTATGAAGGTCTCGACTGGCTGTCAAGCAATATAGCTAAAAAGGTAAGTCAAAGAAGACTCCAGTTGAGGCTTTTGAGCTTGTCTGTGTTTCCAACTCCACACATTATGAGGGTTTTAGTTGAAAATTTATCGGGAGTACTAAACCAAGTTCTTGAGGTTGAATTTTCTTATCCCACCAAGTTACTGAACCTCAATGTTGGTGTATTTTGCAGGGTTGACCTGTGGTGCAGAGCTAATGCTGAAAGTGCCTGTTCTCATGTGGATTCTTGAAGTTGCACAGGCTGAGACTGGCACATTTTTTATGTAGTCCTTCATTTGGTGCTATGTATTCACTGGGTCCTGTGAACAACACAAATATCATTCAATTGAATGTGTGTGCCTCTAGTATTGTTCTTTGTGTAGGTTGCAGTAATGTTGTCATGGGTTTACCAAGTTTTGAGCAGATTATTATTTATTTATCTAAACCCACTGTAAGGAGCTGATGAAGTTTGTGGGGATTAGTGTCACATAATCACTGCCCTTCATGATCAAGATGATTGTTTGATAGTTTGTGAGTGGCACTCACAGGGCTATGGCTTCACTCATCCTTGTTGACTGTCTTGGTTTGGCCACAATGAATAGAACATTTATTTGGTTCATCTTAATTGTTTTTCTTAAGTTTTCTCTGTAATCACCTTCATAGATATATATGTTCTTAAACTGCATTGGATGCACTCCCTGAGGTTGATTTGAAATGCCATAAGAAAATGCAGATAGTTAACCTTCCAGAAATGCAGATTTTTGACCTTGTAGGGGTTTCCGCAATCTTCCATTTGAATCCACCCATGGCAAGAGTGGGGTTGATGATAAGTGAGGAACCTTTTGCTAATTTAAATTTGTGTGAGGGAGGTTTGCTGTTGCTTGCTTTTCCTGTCCTCTTTTGTGATGATAGTCACTGTGTGAAAACTCTGGACCCATGTCTATGTAACCTAGAGCTGTTGTCTGGCCTTCATTGATGGATCCAGTCGACCACCTCCTAACAGCTCTCTATGCAGTATGTATTTTGTTATGGTAAGGGAGATGCTCACTATTGAAATACTGGATTAGGTAGGGGCTTCTGGTGAGGGTGATTACCAGAGCCATACGTCAGTGCGTCTTTTCTAGGGTTGGCAGTTTTCTTGTGTTAGGGGTTGTAAGCTGTAGCCATGCTAGACAGCTGGTTCTATGGTGCCCGCAATTTTCTTGTTTCTGTGACTGTGGTCTGTGATTACTGCTCTATCTGCACCTGCATTGCGGCTGGGAAGGAAGGGCTGTTGTGTTCAGTTGAAGGAGACAGTTGACAATGGGTGTTCACAATCGATTGTGTATTTTCCTACCAATCCTTGAAGACCCTAGATGGTAAGTTTTCTTATGTGGTTCTCTATTGTGTCTATTTGACTTGTGTTCTGTTGACATTTTTATTAGCTATGTTCTCAAGTGCTAACCAATGACGACTGAGTCTTCCTGTTACTTCCAGATGTGACAGAAACTCAGGGCACAGGATTTGTATGACTTTCTTGAAATTTTGGGTGGTTTATTATATACTCATCTACAACCATGATTTGGAGCTGATGAACTTGTTGCATCGGCATTGCAGCTTATCATTGCTATTGACAATGAAGGTGAAGGCAGCTTACTTTGTGAGCAGTGGGATCGTCAAGATGTGAAGATTTGTCTGCAATCTCATAGGTACTTGTTGACTTGAAGTTAATGCTTTGCTGTAACACAAAGTACACTAGCAAGGTTGGTGCAACCGCACTTATGTTCTCAACTCTCCTTGGAGCCAAAGATTGACAAAATGAGTTCTGACTGAAATTATTGGAGGTAAATAAATACACAAAGAATGTAATTAAATTGATGTATATAAACTTATTAGTAATTAGATGAATAAAATCATAAATGTTTTCCTTTATTGATTTGTGTGTTTTCTTGTGTTGGGTGGGTATCTAATGTCTAGCATCAATGAGCACTTACCCATTGAAAACGAAGACAATTGTAACCATTGGATGCAAAATTTTGAATCTTGGTTCAATATACATTAGGGGGATTAATTTTATGACAAAAATTCCTTTTAAGGACTAGCTCTCACCACATATTTGCAAGTATGAATACAAAGAGAACCTTATAATCAAAATTTTAATTGCAGTGTTTCCAATCTGTGGTCCTAATTGCAATGCTTTACTTGTGGCATTCAAATTCCAATGACTTATTGATATAGTTGAATCCAAATGTGTGTCCCAAATCTATTTTGATCAACAACTATAATGTGAAGGGAGATCTTAGGCACACAATGGGTAGTTATGTTCATGCAAATGTGGTGAGCTTTTACCAAAACCTAGAACTAGAAGGTAACACAAGTAATAGACTAAACTTGAAACTCCTATCTTCTTTAGGGTCATAAATAACCACAAAAAATTGATCTTCAAAGCTCAAAGAGGTAGAACTCTCCAAAAAATTTCAAGTCTCTAAGAGACATAACTTTCAAAAGTACTCAATTCTGAGTTAAATTCAATTGGCCCAAGGGTGAACTTTTAAGTGTCATTGGCCCAAATGTTATGGTATGTGATGAGAATGGGAACAGATAAAGGCCAATATGATGATGTATTGATTTCTTGAAAAGCTTATATTTGTAAATTTTAATTAATTGAATTTAGAGTTGAGGGACAATGACTATATTCTATTTCATACCATGTAGGAATACAACTAGTCTTGCAAGTTATTAGTAAGGGAAAGGTTTTAAAGCATAAATGTAGGTTGGTAAAAAAAGAGGAAAATAGATATGTAACCATAGTAAGTAGGTAGGACTTGGTAGGTACAAATAGGGGGAGCTATGTAAGTATATTTAAGCCTCATACAGACAAATAAAGATCTTATTTTTTGTTATGTAAAATGTTTCTTAAGTTATTGTGGGACCTAATGTGGTTATCACTAACTATTTTTTTGAAATTGTCAATATTTTTGACAAATACTTACTTGCCAAGCTAAAAATCTAAAACATGGCACATGGAATTGCTGAATTTTGAACCATGATCTCTTACATTTTCAAAAGTCACTTAAGGAGAAGACTTGAACCTTTGTTAATTTTGAACCTTTGTTAATTAGCTAATGGATGTCATTTATGACTATTGATGACTTATGCATCCTATATAACTAGTATTAACTTTGTAATTGTGGAGTGTGTCATTTATTGCATTTTGAATTCAAGGGGTTAATTAATAGAAGATTGTTTTAATTGGATAATTTTTTTGGTAATCAACCATTGGACATCACGTATGATTGTCCTTAATATGTTAACCTTTATCATCATTGCTTAAACACCAATTTTCAAGAAACAAAACGTCAAATTGTAAAATAGTATTAATTGTTAAATGTAAATGTCACCAAAAAAATATATTAAGCATGTTATTATCAACCAACTAGTTATTACAATATGCATACATGGGTTTTATATTCACATTGCTAATTCAATGTTTGTATCAAATTATTTTTATTTGTTACGTTGACATGGGGTTCAATATAAAAAATCCTTGAAATTCGGTTTCAACTTTTATCCTCTTTATTTTGGGAAAGTTAGTTTTGATTTTCCACTATTTTGACTTTTTCCATATCAAAGTGGATATGTGAATTTGTGTTTATTATTTATCAAATCATTCATGAACAAATTATCAAATTTCAATAACAATGATTCATTAGAGTTGGCTTAGGTAGAATAACTTTAAATTCCATAAGTTGTTATAAAATGGATAGTCCATACTATTTTTTGTTTAAGCCATTTTCAAATGAAGAGGGGTCTTTCTAGATTTGTGTTTTTTTTTTAATCTTTTTCTACAATACCATATTCACATGAAGATTTTCAATACCCTTTCCACCAACTTACATCCCATTTCTTTCCAATTGAATTTGAATTCAATGCAATTGAATCTTAATCAAATTTCAATGAATGAATTTGAATGAAATTTAGTTTACTTATTCAAATTCAATTCAAGTTGTATTGGAATGTTGTTCATGATTCAATTTCATGTAGGAATGAATTAGTGTCTCTCATTTCAAAAACATTTGAAAAAATTTCTTATTCTACAAGGATATTTGTCTTTTTCTTGTTTTTTCATTGTTTTAGTTTTGGTGCAAGTAAGGAGGATTTATTGCGTGTTACACATTGCATCATATCATTATTACTCTTCAATTGAAATTCGTTTATATCAAAACTATCTGAACATGTCATGTCATTGACATTGGAACATGTGCTGTCAAATTAAGCTTCATGTGGACATGCTAACAATGTTCAATAAATTGGTAACAAATGAAAAGACGCAGATGGGAAAGGTGAAAATGGAAAAATGGTAAATTGCATTTCATATGTGGAAACAACCATGATGGAATGATTTCAATACTATGCATCATACTTAATTTCCTCTTTACTTCTTTTATTGTTTCATAAATCATAAATTGTATAAATTTTTGTGATATTTTACAAATATGTAAATATTATGTAGGATTTATATGCACAAAGGGGAAGAAATAAATGTGAAATCATTTCATGAATTTGGTAATGATCCAATAAAAATGTGTTTTGAACACAAAATAGGAATGAAAATAAACCATAAAATGGCATTTGATTTTGCACATAATATGAATAAATAAACAAAACTAAATTTGTGCAATTCTTGTGACAAAATCAATGGTTATTAGCAATTTACTAAAATAATGGTATGTTTAAAAATCCAAATTTCCCTATCATAAATATATAGAAAACCTTTGCATGAATCTTCTATTGAATAAAAATGAACCTTTTATGTATTTGCGATGGTTTAAGTTTGTGATATTTTCATTAATTTTTTAAAAAATTCATTCATTAGAATTTCAATTTGAAACATCATTAATTATATGGGTAAATGACCAACATTGTCCTCATTATAAATGTCATTGCATGGAAACTAATGCGCTCCCAAGTCCTTAGTTAGCCCCAAGTTGGGACTAAATCACTCAAATTGGAAAAATGCGAGGGATTCGAGGCACGCTCCCAGCTTCCAACACTAAAGGGGGTGAGAGGGGCGTGCTGAAAGCTTCAAGATTAGAGTAGGAAGAGAGATAAACTACTTAGTTATTTGGTCCTGCATCCAAATCCAACCAACAAGTTGGTTAGAACTCATTCTGCACACTTTTGGTGTTGGGACAAGCCATGGGCAACCTTGAACTCACTTGACTCACCACGGCCCAGACTCGGAGGAAGCCACCACTTTCCCCGATATAGTATTCTTTGCGTCTCTCCGTCGCACTTGCATTCAAATGACACTTTTTCCCAGGACTCCCAAAGTGAAGTTTCGAAACTATCCCAATTTGGACTTCCGGGACTTTGGGTGTTCATAACTTCTTGCCCTGAGCTCGGATCGGGACGAGGTCTGAAACAAAGTTGTAGTTCTCCTCAAGAGCTTTCCGACGGTGCATCGTACTTCACCTGCACGCACCGAGATCAGGTTGATTCTCGACTTTTAGTGGTCGGGAGTCAAATTGCTAATTTGATTCCCGGCCCTTCTTTCGACCATAACTTATGCTGCAGATGTCCAAATGGTTCATGTGAGGCCATTTTGGACATTTACATTCCAAGACCTTTCCAACGGTATAAAAAACACCTCAGTGCAAGGTGTTTTGGTCCCTACAATCGCGCTTTGAGTTTCAGGAGTCCCGAAGGACTCCCAAGTCCCATTTTGGGGAGTGTGAGTGGTGACCTCACACTTCCCTCAAAGTGGGGTTATAACAAAAACAAATCCTAATGAATTTACAATATAAAAACTGATGAATTTTTATTATATGGATCTAAAATATCCATGCAATTTATGGAAACAAAAATATTATTGACATTACAAAAAAGGATCCAAGATGAAAATGTTGACATAAAACAAACATAGTTTGATGAGATCAAAAGGTTTGTATGTTTTATTAAACTCATTATATGATCTATGTCCTTTATGCAAATATGACCTACTAGAAGAAAATAATTTGTCTTGTTTATTACATAATCTATTATACATGGATGTCATTTTTATTTTACATTCTATTTATTACCATAATATCTTGGCATCTTTGAAATTAATTATATTATTTTTATAGGTGTTGTAATTTTCAAATTTATTTATTTCAAAGAACAAAGTTTTGTGAAAAAAAATAAAGATTAAGAATACTCAAAAATACTTTATTCTTAACATGAATTTTTTTTATTAATTATTCTCCAAACATATGCTAAAACTACTTTTATATTACATTAATCAAATGTATTTAAACAATATTGAAACTGTTATGAATCTATTGAATCATTAATGTTTTACATCCCATGTTCTAGGGATTACTCTCAATGTATGTCATTGGGTGAATGCACACTAAGTTGACTCACTTTTTGAATCATAGTGCCCATTTCTACAAAATGCCCTTTCTTTGAACACTTATAGCAAATAATAAATCTTATCAAATTGAAATTTTGAAATTGATTATACATTAACAACTTAATTATGAAAATACCTATCTAATTATTTTTCAATAAAGTACATCTACTTTTCATAATGGACTTTTCAAATATAAAAATATGGATTAGTTGATAGACTAGAATGGTAGAAAAAATAAATCATATTGAATTCCATTCCAAATTATCTATAAGGATTTAATATATGGTGCAACATCAAATAATAAACTTTTATGTGAAAATTTTCCCCCAAAATTCATAATCAAATTTTAAATAGGGACCTTGGAATGGTCAAGATTGAACCATATTTTCATAAATCGCTAACATAGTTTTTTCTTCAAATTTCAAATTTTTTTTTAAAGGTGTATATATTATTTGGAATATGTAAGTGGGCTACTATTAGTGTTGAATTTATTGCTTTTGATGCATGAATTTTATTACCATTGAACCCATGGTACTAAAGAAATTCAAATTTTTAACACTATAAATTGAAGTTTTGTGGACTTTTGTTCATTCAAAACATATAGCCCATTAATTGAATTAAATTCATAAGAAAATGGATGACTTATTATTCTAGAAGCTTTATAAGAAAAAGAAAGAAATTAGTAAAGGTGGTAAAAACATGGAAGAAGAGAAAAAAAACAATTTAATTTGTGGGCAATACCCCAATGCTAGTAAATTGAATGCAAATTCAAATAGGCAAAACTTTAAAAACCATACACTAAAAGAAAAATTGAGGGTTTCAACTATGGTTTTAATTGCATTTCAATTACATTTTGAAGTTGAAAATGTTATTTTCAACTCAAAATGACATTTTCAACTACTTACCAAAATAGTTAAGAATGTTGAGTTGAACTCACAACATAATCGAAACATACCTACACATGTTAATTTTTCAATTAACATTGAGGTGACAAGATTTTAATTAAAAGCGATGGACCATTTTAATTGATGAAACATTTTCAACTTTTGGATGAAACTCACCCACTTTCATCCAATTTTCAAAGTTGAACTTTCAATTATTTTCCAACTTTAGGAATTGTCATATGGGGTAACCTCCCATTGGATGAACTTCATCCACTAATAAACTATGATGTCATCAAAAAATGAATTGAAATTTCAACTACATTCTAATTAGGTCATCAAATTGATTGGGCAAAAAAATCTAAGCAATAGTTTGTTGACATGTGTCCCTACTTGAAACTATGTGTAGGCTTAGGTTTAAATATGTAGGTTCACCTACAAATAAATAGATAGGTATTTATCTACTAGGCCTACCTATTTATATAGACCTCCCTAACCTAAACTTAAGTAAGTAGGTAGGTAAGTAGGCCTAGGTAAATAAGTAAACCATAGTGCTACTTAGACTTAAGGTATATATGTATATTTATCTAATCTTTGTTTTCACCATGTGGCTTTTAAAGTCAAACCTTTCTCATTAATTTGTTTGAGGTGCCAACTTCACCTTATGAAAACACTTGGTGCACCAATTTCATTATGTAGTTTACAAACTTGGAAACTATGACAAACAATATGGCATAAAAATTATTGTTGCACTCTAGTTGATATTTTGTCTCAAATGGTTTGAAGAAATTTTTTAAACCTTCTTTAATTTGAAACCTCATATCTTTTTCATTTTAAGTCCATTTTGAGTGATCTAAAAAGCTATAAGTGCACCAACTAATGATTTACAAGACTTCTTTGAACTCTAAATGCAACAAAGCAATAAGAGAATAGTTTAATCTCAACATTTGAAATTGTGATATTTTGTTTCAACTGTTTTGAAAAAAAAAACTTTGGACTTCTTTAGTTTGAAACCCCATATCTTCTTCATTTTAAATTTGTTTTGGGAGATTTAAAAAAGCTATGGGTGTGTCAACTAATGATCTACAAGACTTCTTTGAAATCCAAATGCAACTAAACAATGAAAAAATAATTTAATTTCAAAATTCGAAATTATTTCAACAAATTTATCACCAAGCATGACACAAAACAACCCATGTCCTTTTCATTTTTTGACCAATTAAATGTTTTTTGTAAGATTGGAAGTGTTTAATGGAAGGCTAAAAAATTTATTTTAACAACAAATAAAAGAACAATGTGTACAAAGTCAACTTTTTTTGAAATCTTAAGTGTATGGTGGTAGGCCTATTTACCCTGATTGAAATTAATTTGTAATTTGAATTTTGAGATTAAATTCTTTTGTCATTTTTTTGTTGCATTTGGACTTGAAATAGGTCTTGTAAATATCTAATTGATACACCTGTAGGTTTTAGATCACTCAAAAGAGACTAAAAATGAGAAAGATATGGGGTTTGAAACTAAATAGGGTTTTAAGTTTTTTCTTTAAAACATTTGAAACAAAATATCAATTAAATTATAACTGAAATTTTTATTACATGGTGCTTAGGCTTTGCTAAATTATGGCTAACCATCTGAAATTAATTAAGTGTCTAATATCAAATAAAGTGTAACTATAATGCACCATAAGTTTACTTACAATTTTTCTTTCAAAACATTTGAAACAAAATATCATAGTTTTGAATGTTCAGATAATTTTGTTGATGTTTTGTTACATTTAAAGGACAAAAAGGTCTTGTATATCCCTAATCATAGGTTTTTAAATCACTTAAAATGGATTTAAAATGAAAAAGATATGGGGTTTAAAAATAAATTTGGTTAAAGTTTTTCTTCAAAAAAATTAAGACAAAATATCACAAATGTCCTTTTCCTCTTCTTCATGTTTTTTTCCTTGCTCCTTTGCTTTTGGTGTGTAGAGAAAATTTGTATTCCTTCAATTTGCACTTCTAATGACATAAAGATCATTATTGATTTAATTTTAAAATAAAAAAATATTAAAATTTGCAATGGTTCTTAGGATTATGTTCAATGTTTGGTGGTTCCAAGTATTTAATATCCAATTACTAATTAGACTAAAACAAAAACTACCTATAATAATTAACTAATTTAGTCGCCTACCAATTATTATAAATAACATTAACTAATAAGGAATACTTTTCATAAAAATATGTAATTTATTGTAATAAATTAGTAAAAATAATAAAACTTTAATAATATTACTTATTTAGATTTCATTAACCATAAATATTGAGACAAATACATACATTAATCTAATAACATTATTATTTTCAAATGTTAAATTGTAATTAGTTCTAAGCTAGGCTAAACTAAGGTTAACCATTTAAGGTTAATTAAATGTTTAATGTGACACTTAAGGTGCATTCAAAGCTAAGCCATGAAACACTTAAGCTAAACCTTTAGCACATGCCATGTGTGCAAATACCTAATATTTCACGAAATAATTATTTAATAATTAATTAATTAATTCAAAAATCAAATTAATTAGTATAATTTTTAATTTATTTAGTTATTTGGCAATTACTTGTAAAATAATGTAATTATCTATATATTAAAACATTTAAATAAAAATATTTTTTATTTTTTAAAATAAAAAATTTAAAATTCCAATGATCAACTAATTAAATAAAAATAATTAGGTTTTTAATTTATTATCTAAAAAAAATTATTAACTAGTTGGTAATTTTTGAATATTAACTATAAATTATTAAATTTAAAAATTATTAAATTAATTTTTAGATATTAAATTAATTTTAATTAATCATTAATATTAACTCATGAATAGTTAATTATTTTAATAGTTAACTAATTAATATTTATTAGTTATTAACCATAATTATATAATTGGGTTAATCCAATTTATAAACAAAATGAGGCTGGATTTTTAATGGCCAACTTTCGACATATGTTGGTGAATGACAATGAACCATTTGTCTTTCCATCACAAGTCCAACAAGTTTTCTATTCCAATGATTCTTTCAACCCATGGTGGAAGGTTATATTTCATAAGGAGCCATGGAACAAGTGCATGTTCCTAAACTCCTATGGGAAGTACATTAGCACAAATGAGTATGGAAGTGTGTTGGATGCACGAGGGACAATGTCAAATGCACCAACCATTCCAAATAATGTTGGTGTAATACTCTTATCTAGGGATGAATCATTATTATTCAATGAATCAAAACAACTTAGCCTTGAAAGATAATCCCAAGGAAGAAATTTAGGATGTAGAAGTTTGTTTCAATAAGCAAGGACATGTCAACTTAATGTTCCACACTTTTTAACCACTCCAATACCATGCCCAATGATTTTAGACGAAGATGTTTGTGTTCTCCCACTTCTAATGTTTGATCACATCTGGACACCATGAAACAAAAAAAATTCCAACAAACTTAACATTTCTATTTGCAAGGTGCAATGTAATGAAAGTTATTGACTTCAAAATTAAGGGGTTCTGAAATTACCAATGTTGGAAACTAGTCACAACAAAGTTGTTAAAAGTTGTAATTAAGTTGAACTTAAAGTCAAATCAAAATTGAATTGTGGTGGGAAACACAGACATTATTTCATCCATCAAATTTTCCAACAGTCATCCATTCATAAACAAGGCTAACCAAGACACTAAAATGGTCAATATGATAGAACCTAACAAATTTTGAAAATGGATCTCTCCATTATAACTCAACTGTGAATTTATTAATTAAATATAAAAATCAATGGTAATTGGCAATGATAGTCAATGTTGTAAACTTACCAACCTAGTTGAAAAGTTGACTAAGTTGAGTTATGAAGTGGGCCATGTGGAATTTGTTGAAATAAATATAATTATGTAGTCAAAGGCAAGTTCAACTCAACATGTAGTCGAAAATTGGTTGGTTAAAAAATGGCCTTTTTCTCTTAGTGATACAAGTTAATCACAAAAAAATAAAATTTTAAAATTATAATAAAGATATCCATAAAGTCACCCTAAATCTTGTAAAGTCATTCATGGTGTTTGTCATTGTATTTCGTTTTTCACCCTCAATTCAACACATCCATAAAATCACCATGAGTTAAAGATTTTGGGGAAACACATGGTGAGTCAGGATTTGATTAGGTTGATTGTCCAAAAGTTGGATAGTCAATTAATTGAACATTAGGGGAGGTGGGGATGGCAGGGTTATTTCATGAACTCATAAAACTAAGTGGGGGGGAAGGGGGCACAAATTTTTTTCAAAAAAAACATTAGGTCTATTTAGGGGGGGGTCAATTGGAAGCAACGTATTTTACTACAAAATTTCACCCAATGGCAACCCTAAGATTAACCCCTTGACCCTCTCAAAGGGTTTTTTTATGAAAATTTTCAATAACTCAACAAAAAAATAGAGGAAAAAGGGGGAGTTCCTCACATTTCAACTATCTTTTCCTTCAACAAAATTCTATAACAAAAATAACTTTTCTTTGCCATGTAGCCAAACTTGGTGAAATCCTCCTATAGATGGCAAAGAATGTGACTACATCACAAAATACAAACATTGATGGGAAGGGCTAAATGATGTTTGGAGGGGTTGGGGGAGGATTTTTTTATGACTAGCTTGGGGATCATCACCTAGGGCACTTTGGATACCTATCTATTTATGTGCCTATTTAGGTTAGTTGTTATTGTCAATGTGCATAAGAGGGAAACTAGAAAAGATAAGGTGAAATTCAAGGAAGCACTAAAATTGGTGCATTTTTGAATTTCACCTTGTATTTTTTTCCTTCGTTCTAGTTCACCTAGTGTTTTTATTGTACCCTGAGTTTTTGCTAAACACAAGGTGAAACCTTGAATTTTGGTGATTTTACAGATAACTTTAATATATTCCCATGATTTTTTATGTAGTTGAAACATGTTCAAAATTTGCCTCTTGATTTCAAATTCTATATTTTTCAAAGATTTAATATTTTAGTTAGATCAATTATATCTTAACCACAAATCATATGTTTTTCAACCCACTATCACCATGTATCACACCAAGGTCTCGAAAACCTTGAGATTTTTTGCGCATGTTGTTATTTTAAAATGCATGATTCCCACTCAAATGGCTTTCACTTTTTCATTCAACAACTACACTTTTAGACTTAATGGCATATTAAATAATCATTATTTATGTTTTGAAACATGAATATTAAATCATAATTATAATTCTTGACCTTCACATCATGATTGCAAATTGTCTTAAATGTTCTAAAATTCAACATTTTGTTTCATTTGAAAACATGTCTTGGTGTATTTTAAACCATTAAACCACTGTTTATATCCACACATTCCTTAATGGAAATGATATTGATTAATTTTCATAATGTTCATAACGCCAACGAATGGTAACATGATGGCAACTTTTGGTATTTATTGAAAATCAAAATTACAAATAAAATCATATAAAGGGTGAAACACTGGAAAAAAAATACAAACCTAGGAAGTTGGAACATAATCAAAATGGGTGAAAATCAACATTCAATAATGGTAATGGTGGAATTTAGAATTTTTTATTATTGAATATTAATTTACATGTGTTATTATTTGAACCATGGGAAAAATAATTTCAAATTGTCAAGGTTTCATGTCATTTGGGTTTTTAACTTGATCATGAATGACTCAAATCCTAAAGTTGTCAATTATGAGTCTTGTCATTTTAGGGGCTCATAACTTCCTTATGTCAATTTTAATTGGAAAGTTTGCAAGAGCAAAGTTGTAGCTTTAGAAATGTTCAACAACATATCCAAGAGTTGATTTGACCTTTTTTTTAATGTTTTAGTGATTGGGAATCGTTTTGACAATTTGATCTCTAACCTTTAATGTCGCAACCCCACTTTGGCCAAGTGTGGGGGTGAAGCCCAACACTTGGAAAAGTTGGAGGTTGGGAGTCTTCCGGGACTCCCGAATATTTAGAGCTCGACAGCAAGGCCCACAACACCTCGCATTGGGGTGTTCTTGGTGTCATTGGAAAGGTCTTGAAACGTAGATATCGAAAATGGCCTCGCATTGGCAATTCAGACATCTGCAGCCCAAGTTATGGGCAAAAGAAGGGCCAGCAGTTTGGCTCCCGACCACTAAAAGTCAGGAATCGACCTCTTCTCGACGTCCGATTTGAGCGTGCGACATGGCGTTGAAAAGATCTCGACGAGGGCTACAACTTTGGTTTAGACCTCGTCGCGATCCAACTCTGCAGTCGGGAGTTATGGT
>Ga0116229_10009166_pt1 | contig 15189 bp, 7 predicted proteins | sample S1TSphgellanicum_3_FD_87313 | JGI IMG/M metagenome (GOLD analysis project Ga0116229, IMG submission 87313) | Host-associated microbial communities from peat moss isolated from Minnesota, USA - S1T2_Fc - Sphagnum magellanicum MG | ecosystem: Host-associated > Plants > Peat moss > Unclassified... | reverse complement strand
TGGAGTGAAGGTACCAATGTGGGTGCTGGTTCACCATGGCCTCTCCCTTCTAGGGTTTTTCATGGGGGACTTGTATACAAAGTTGTGACGAAATAATTGTATGCAAATAACATAGGTAGCAGGGTTTTTTTTTCCCCTATTTTCGTTTCAATTTTTGTTAATGCACCTTTTGAAAGAGTATTTAGGGAATTCATGGCAGATAATTAAAATGATTACCATGAAATTGCTGCAAATACTACTTGTGAATCTGTAAATAAAGAATCAATCCAAGAATTGGACAAAACTAGAAATGCATCAAAGCTAGACGATGAAGACAGAGTTGTACATAACCTAAAAAGCTACTTGGTTAGCTTCGAAAGAAATAATGTCTATAAAAACTCCTCCTTAATGTTCATGGTTGGGTGTTAAAAGTAAAACCATGTTTATTCCAAGTTCTAATTCTAATGATTTCCATTGTAACAGTTTTCCACCATTAAATTTATTTGTATGTAACAATCCTTTCATGACAATCACTTGCTACTCACGAGATATGAGTCTCAAGTTTATGAATGTTTTATGGCACTTTGAGAAGGTGAAAATTATCTGGAAACTGTAAAACAAATGAACTACCACCTGCGTTCCTAAAGACCTTCGGAGTGGGTTGAATTACAGGAATTCATCTCATATGTGTGAGTACTATGGCTAGAAAAGATGAGGGACCTTATGTCTAGTATTTAGGAGTGGGACGCATCTTACAAGTGTTGGTCATTTCTTTTCTTTTTTTAAATAGCCTCTAGTTCCAATGGTTCTTGTATAGGAGGCGGCCCAATCTGGAGGCCATTCTGTGTTTTGAGGCGCCTCACCTCGAAACACCAAATGGCCTCAAGACCGATCCCTCTCCAATGTAAAGATGACAGGTTTCTTTTCAATCTAAAGAAAGGATCATGAATTTTGAATTGTAAGAATTTCCTTCCACCATGGAAGATTCCTGTAAATCTTCTCTCTGACAGTGGACAACAAATGACAATGGAAAAAAATCCCCAGGTCTTTATAAAATGAAAGAACCTCTGCTTGCAATTTTTTCAAATTGAAGAACCTCTAATTCCAGATTGGGTTTTTCCAAAAACCCTGATTTGAAGCAGCAGCTTTTATGAAATAACCAGCAAGCACTGTAAGTTTTATAGAAGGTTATTTGACTGGGTTCTAGATTTTCTGAGAACATCAATTACATGGTTTAGTTTGTAGAGGTCATTGTCTACACACCACATTAAGCCCGCCCAGGTTACGGCTTGAAAACAATCCGCTGAAACATAAGTACACAATACATACCAATACAAAACATACCTTTGAAGTAATAGGTTGAATCAAATGATGGTTTTAACAAATCGAAACACAATCCCTTACAACCTGGCATGATAATAGAACATTGTTAGACATGAAAGAATTGAAAGGTAAAGCATTTGAGAAATTGTTGGGGAACCCATGATGAAACAAAATTTGAAACATAACATAGTTCAATATTAAAACATCTTCAAGTTACAAAATGAACTACATCCAAAATGAAACATAGAAAGCTTGAACTTTGAAACATAGATTTCAATGAAATATTACAAACCCAACCTATAGAAAGATAAAGCATTTCAACCTTAGACTATTGATTTCTGCATTAACATCATCAACAATGAAAGCATCTTATTTCCAATCTGGTTTTGATTCTTTCATCTTTCGATTGATAGCATCCATCCAATTGGACAAATTGTTTTATTTATTTCGAGATGTGATTACGTAACTGGACAACCATTCTTCCAATCATCAAACATCATCATTGTATACAATGAAAACTAGTATGAACATAACCATATTTGAGCATGTTTCAATAGTTTTCAAACATCTTTCAAGAGGATTTTTAGGTTTTGAAACATGTACTAAATTTACAAAAAGAAAGGTTACCTTGTTTTCATTTGTTCCAAAGGTAAGATCAATTGTGACCACATTCTAATGACCATATTGTTACATCATTGTGGACTACTAGGGACTCTGAATTCTAATTGTGAACAAGATATCTATACTAATTAGCTTTCCACCAATTTCCAACCCACTTTCCTTTTAATAAAACAAAACATTTAAATCCTCTCGAATCCACATGTGAACATTTTAGACATCATTCTCATGTTTCTTATGTGTTTCCTTTGTTAATTTTCTTGCTATGTTACGTATGTCTTGTTTGCATAAAAAGGTGTCCCTCGTTAGGCAACTGCTAGTCTCAACAAGATGCTACACATTTCTATAACGTTTTGCAATGACTTATGAAATCGAATGGCCCAATCGTAGATTTTCGAATACAAAGTCTTTTAAGGCTCTTGAAACATGAGTTGCAAATGGTACTTTGTCCCCTTAGAAGATGTTCCCATGGCAAAGAGCTCCTGTGGCATTAATGTGTTTATTCTTGTAATAACATTTCTTTGTAACTATAAGGAGGACATTTAATATTTTCATGGTAAATGCACATTGGCATCCTTTCTTTTGGGACCCTCCATTACTTTTGGTTGTAACGCAAGTTTTTAATTTTCCTTTCTAGATTGCTTTACCTCTCTTATCAAAAGGCTTCTTTCTAAAAATCATTCCCTTTGTAAGCACTGAAAAATTATATGTATTGTCTTCCAGATGAAAAATTATAATTATAATTGCAACACAACAATTCAAAAAAACTCAAATTACTCTACAACAAAATAATGTCATGTAAGAAAATGAAACTTGTGAAAAACAACTTGGACTTTGCAAGAAACAAGGTTGGTGTTATTTCACAGTCCAAAACATGGAGACTTTGCTATAACTATCCTAGCGTGGATATAAAAATTTCCCTATTTCATTTCTTCTGAGTTGTCAACATGTGAACTTGCAATTTGCATTGTTGTGGTGCTCCTCCCTTGATAAAATCCTAGACATAGTTTGAGGGGATGTATGTTGTTCCAATTTTTTGACCTCCAAATCTAAAATTCCTTGTGTGTAAAAATTTCGAAATGCAAATATTGCACTATGTGTTGAATTCCCTACAAAAGCTACATGTTTGAATGTCCAAATACGACCTTGACTTAGTATCCCATGTTTTTCCAATTCAAAGTTGATCTAAATGGTCCATTGAAAGCAAAACTTGGAACTAGCAAGGAGCAACTCGAAAGCAACAAGTGAGACAAGGGATAGCCATTCCATTTTGACATTGAACCATCAAATCAACAATAAAACCAGTCATAGATGCTCATCAAAGATACTTGGGAACATGTGTTGGGTATATTAGGGTTGTTCTAGGTTTCAAAAAAATTCATTTGCAACCATCACATACACTAAATATGATGCATTTTCTACTATTATGACCACCTAACCTTTCAAAACACAATAATATTAATAACCTAACATTCATAAGATGAATACCAAGAAACAAAAACATTTTAAACATTCCAAAGTGACACAACAAAACATAAAAAACACACCAAAATATAAGAAACAAACCAAAACACTAAAAGTTACAAAATTCCCCAAAAATTAAAACATGTTTGCAATCTTAAAAAACTTCACAAAACATAATACTAGCCTATCACAAATAATGCATCTATATAGTCTGAAACAAATGAAGCATCTAAAGTGACAAAAATTTAAAATAGATATTTGAACAAAAAATATTAAAATAAAAACATATATAAATCATTGAAACATATTCACCCAAACACATTCCCACAGAAACATATTTCCTATGAAATATATTTCTACCAAAACATAAGCAACATGGGTGAAATCATGGTTAGGTGGCTCAAAAGTGGTGTTTCAAAGTCCATAATCTAACACTGATGATTTCTTTTGCAATTTTAACAATTATCAAACCATAAATCCTATAATTATCCCCTATGTTTTTAATCATGAATATTAATAAACTAACCTCTAAATATCCCTAAACATGTGATTGATCAAAAAATTCATGCATTTATGAAAGTATATATATTAGGAAAGTTTCAATGCATTTCACAAATAAATTCTTCATTTGATGATGCTTTACTTTTTTATTTTGACACTACTTTGAGATATTTTTTAGTCCACATTTTTCATTTTTTCTGTGTGATAAATGAAATGTTGTCATTTCAAAAGTCCATTATGAATCCATACTCTTCTTGGAATTCAATCAAAAAATTTATGATGATTCCCATAAAGTCTATGACAACATGAATAATTAAAAAATTGACAATGTTAATTTTGAATATGGCTTTAAATTTTACATTTGTATGTAATCCAAAAAAATTACATCTATGATACTCCAAATTGTCCACCTATTCATGCTTTCACCCCATTTTCACCAAAAGTCATCCACTATTTGATCATGTATCACACATAATATTTGACAACAAAACCCTAAACTTCATAACACCATAATCGAATGTTTGGTGTTATAGATAATAAATCAAAAGATTGAAGCCATTTTAAGTGTTTCCCAAGCAAATATAAGACCTAGATTAAACCAAGTGGAACAATGATAATCAACCAATGAAAAATAATCAAATAACATAGAAACTAAAAAACTTGCACAATTTCAAATACATGTTCAAATTGAAAACCCTCAATTTCAAAAATGAATATCCTACATTCAAGGCAATGTTAAAAACAAAGAAACAAAGTTTGGATGAATTCAAACAACCAAAATTTAACGAATCAACACCAACTCAAGAAATAGGAAATCATTCCCTACATTTTATTCTATCCCATGGGTTTTGAAATCATATAATGATATTTTTCAATTTTCTTGAGTCTATTTTACATTCTATCTCCTCAATGGGGCATTTGTTAACTTGCAGTCAACTTTTAGACATCGCTTTCTTGGGGCCACCACTATGGAATTCTTTTATATAATTTTCCTTTTCGTGCCATATATAAGTGGGTTAATTTGTACATTATTCCTATTCTTATCGTCCACATGTGGGTTTTTCAACATTTATCAACTAATGTTGTCTACCCTTGTTATATCTTCCAAAACATAATTGATTATCTTTGACATTGTTTCTAAAACAATAATAATGCGATCATCAAAATCAAACTATTGTCTAGGGTGATAAGGAGGCAAACAACTTGGGCTTGGATGAATTAGCTCATGATGCAAAGTTTTTAACACTTTCATTTGAAGGTGCTTCACCTCAAGTGCCTACCAACCAATCTACAAGAATGAAAATGAAAGACATCAATATTCCAAAACAAACCCAAAACATGAAACATAGGGGAACTATGACCAATGAAACCATGACACATGTTATCAAACATAGAAATTGAAAACTGAAACATAGAAACTTATAAAAACATAAAAATTATTGGATGAATGTTTTTTGAATGGATGGAAATAATGAAACATAGATACAAAAAAACATAAAAACATTACAAACCCAAGAAACATAGAATAGGCCATAAGATGAACATGAAATCTGGACTTGAAACATGATCTTAAAACATGACATCTACAAAAACATAAAATTGAAACATGAAGTCTACTTAAATACAATACATACAAAGGAAGCCAAATATCTGATTAAAGCATAGAAATCTAGACATAGACTTTATGGTCTACTCTCAAAGGGTGAATTATGGGGAAGTAGAATACAATGCCATAACATGTTTGAAATAAATGTGAAAAAATGGTGGCAGCAAGTTACGAAACTCATTTCCACACAAAGAAAATGTTCCTTATTGCCACACTTTTCCAAGTACTATTTAAAATATTCTACAACTAAGTATTTACATTCCCATGTTCCATTCTATTTGGGCACTAGGACACGTACAATTGGCCTTACACCAACAATCACCCACTTGTTGGAATTATGTGGTATGTTTTAATTTGCATAGGACCACCCAAGTGCTACACACTTGACAAATTGATTTGCATTATGGGTACTGTGATATCCAAGAATAGAATCAAAGCGGAACGTGTGGTGGCGTTTTAATATGAAAAGAGACCAAAGGTTCTGCTCATTTTATGGGAGGCCCAAAGTGTCTTCCAACCTTTTCGTACCACAAAGGTTTATAACACCCCGCTGGCAAATTTTCTCTCCTACATTGTTTTCTTCCAAGCACATAAGTGGGTAACTCTGCAACATAATGAACCACTGCAAATGTAACCACTATCGAAAAACATGCAAATTGATTTTCACTTGGAGTTCAAATTTAAAATTACACACATAACTTTCATATTATTATGTAAAATACATTCAAAGGGGATTGAACCTTTTCATTTTGGATTGTTGGTGACTATGGAGGGTTTAATTTCTTGTTTCTAGTCCAAGACATTGATCCAAATGGGCTCCATATGCTTATGGGTTCCCAACTCTGCTTATGGATTTGGTGAGGATTTGTAGAACATGTGGAACCCAATTCTATTGGTTTAACCCCAAATAATTCAACTACAAGACAACACACACATACAGACTTTACATGAACATTATAACATGAACAAGTTTTAATCAATCACCTTATGTCAACCATTCAAGTTCCTAATTAACTAATGTTATAGAAGTAATAATCAAAAACTTGAAGCTAGAATTTTGTTAAAAAGCCTAACATGCATTTATTTAAACAAGGGTTAAAAAAACAAGGGTAATGAATAATCACTCCTTTTTGGTGGACCTCCAAAGGACATATGTGCTTAAGAAACACTAAAACCTTTAAACAAAGTAAATTAATACTTAGAGCTGTAAATTAGTCCTTTGTTTTTCCTTCAAAAGAACTTTATACTCAACAAGCATTATGTGTCCTATGTTAATGAAGGCAATATTCTTCCAAACATAAGGAGATTGTCAAAACACAAAGCAGTTAGATCATCACTAGTAAGGCCACTTGGTCTTTTGTAGTGTTTCCAAAGGACAGATTCCTTTAACATTGAGTATGTAGTCTTATGTTGAATGAAAACAGTGTTTTGTCAAACAGTAATGCATTGGCCAATTCATTGCAAAACACTAAGTACTTTGATAATGACCAATGTTATGTAATTTTTAAATGTATTGTCAACCAAGCAATACACCAAACACTTTAGTAGTGGAAGTTTGTCTAATACTACATTACCAAGGACTATCACAATTTAAATCATTAAGTACTCCAATATGTGCCAACTACTTGGATTCATCACATGTAGAATGCAACTTGATTGAAAACTTGATTCCAATGAAATTCAAATGAATTCAACATTATTATTTTTAATTTACAATTTCGGAAATCAATAAATAGAGATGAAAATGCAATTTAATTTAGTCTGAAATTTGACGATCATGGGCAAAAGGCTTCTATTACAAGTGCTTGTTTCATCTCGACTTGCAACTTGTCCACACACATATCCATAGCCAAGTTTTTAACATCCTCATCCTCCTCCTCAAAGCCCCAACTATGCCACCAATCAAGATGGAACACTTGTGCACAAATAGAACACTTGATTCTAACCCTAAGAAACTTTCATAAATAAAAAGGTGGGATGTGTATTTGCAAGAGGCTACTGTTATGTCATGGCAATAATACCTTCTATTGCAAAATCCACAAAGGTTGACCAAGATGTATGTTTCAAATTTGTTATTCAACATGGGATGAACAATGGGTTTGGCCCAAAAAGATGTACCACTTTTGTTTTTCATTTCTTCCAATTGCGTACAAATTGTTTTTTCTTCAACTTGAAGCACAAGTACCTCATGTTTAGCATCTACTATAGCATCCTCCATCTTCAAATAATCCACCTTTGTATCCACAAATGTCACCTCACCTTAGACAACATTTTTTTCTTTCTCTTCAACAAAAAAATTCCGCATTTCAAGTTGTCTTTCCAACATAACATGTTTTTCTCAAAAAAAAGCAAGTTCTGCATTAGAAATTGTAAATCGATCTTCTAAACCCATGGAGTTTTTTAGAGTTGTAAAAATAGGAATCTGCGATTATAATATTTTCACCTATACACAACATGAAACAAACACCACCTCTAAAAGTGGCTAAAAACTTAGTTAGCTTGTGGCAAGTACATGTGCCCCAAGCAAGAAATTATACCAATTGACATTGGTTAAGACAAAATGTCTAAACTCCAAAGCTCCAAATGCCAATTTTTTTTTTAAAGGTTAAACAAGCACACCCAATACAAAATTGACAAACCTTATTTTCCAATAGATCTATTTCATGATGCAAAACTTGAAATTTGCATTCGCCATGTGTTACATAATCATGCACTTCTAGTGTTGTTGATTTTAGGTATTCCATGTTGAATTTCATACCAATTAGGTTTTTAGAAAGCTTTGCTTTCACAGCCTCCAAATGTGACATTTTCAACATGGCACTCTTGAGCAACTCACCCAAAAGCTTGTGGATTTCATCCACTTTGGTGATTTTTTAAGTCGAAACAATAAAAGGACAAAGTACTTGCATGGTTTCAAAACCCCTTTTTGATCTCACAATTGTGAATCCCGATTTCCATACATCGCTTTTCACTCCACCACACATCTCTACTCCACTGAACTCAATCATATCCATGGAGCCACCACTTTTCATAACCTTCACCTCCTTTCATCGAACTTTTTCTCTCACGATAAAAACATTTGTTTTTGCTTAGTTCACAACTTCACCTTTTTGTTTTGCAATGTAGCCCCTAATAAACCACAAACAAAACTCATTATTGGTAACAACAATTGTGCCATAGACTTGCTAGTAGAGCTTCACAAGCTATTTCTTGGTGTCATGATGAAAACACATATTGGTGGTCTTCAAACTCTCACAACCAAGGCCAAAAATTTCAACAATGTCAACATTTGTGACAAGACAACTAGGGATTTCTATTTTGGGATTCAATCCCACATTGCTCAACCTTCTTACAGTTTTGAGGTACTCCTCTATTTGACCTTTATAATTTACATGCTCCCATGGTGGAAATTCAAGCCACATTTTTCTCCTAGGTTTTTCCTTTTCCTTCACCATCTTGTGATAATGAGATGACCTTAGCTTAAGCAATTAAAATTTGCACAAGTTCAATCCTTTTACAAATACTTTTGACTTAATCTCAAACAAATTGTACTTGTCATTTTCACAAATGGTCAAGTTCTAACAACTCACAAACCCTAGGTATTCAAGTCAAGAAATTCTAGAAACATGAAAGAACCTTAACTTTGTTTGATGAAAATGACAACCTTCCCATCACCTGATTCTGTTTGACGAAGATGATGACCTTCCCATCACACTCAATTTTGAAAATTCCTACCAAGTGTGAATAGGAAATTTATTAGGTCCTTAAACCCGTGCGATAATCATCCACCACGTCAATCCTATCTACCCACTCCTAACCCAAAAATGAAGGACAAAGTAGTTGGGTTTGGCTCATTATAACATGGACTTACTCAAGTTCCAATACCAACACAAATCCAATTGTGTACAACATAGTATCATATTTAGCTAGCAAGTTTTCTAATTATAAAATAAATTGTAAATGAAAGTCCAGCAAGTGCCTTGTAGTTCCCAATGCTAGAATAATAGTGTTTTGAAATCATCGTCCTCTAGCAAAAGATGGATCTCCCTCTTCACATCACCCACAAACAATAACACATAGTTGCAAAGTTAGACCATTTAGCCCTATAGATAATTGTAGATTAGTTTTGGATTCCTTGATTGTCTTCTTTTAATTGAATTTTTCTTTGATCTATCATGTTTTGGTAGTTATATGTCCCACGTATCTATGTTTGAATGATTTGATGTTTCTAGGATATTAATGAGGATCTGTGTTTTTGTGCATCTATGTTTCTATGTTTTTGTATATCTACATTTTTATGTATCTATGTTACATTGGATCTATGTTTCATTATAAGTTTCAATGTTCTTATAGATCTAGGTTTCTATTGATTGATGTCTCTATCTTTCAATGACGTTATGTTTCTACGATCTATGTTTCAATGAAGGTATGTTTCAAATACACAAACGATTGCATCATACCTTGCTATCTTGAAAAGCTCAAGTAACTTGCAACGCACAAAAAATCTTATCATCAATCACATAAACAAAGGGGAAACAAATTGGAGAAATACACAATTGAGTTGGAAACTTGTCGTTTGGTTTACGCGAAGTGAATAAGCTACTAGTTAGTTTTTGGTGCAACCTCCAACATGGTAAAAAGTGCTTCTTTTGAAGGTGGCAACAAAATTTCATTGTCAAAACTCAAAGAACTCTTTACAATTGTATCACTTTTCTTCACGATTGCTTTCTTTGTAGCTTTAGCACTGGCTTTTGATTCTTTGTTCGTAGTCAACTTTTTCTTAGTTTTTGCCTCTTGTTCTTTATGTTTTTCCTTTTGAGGCTTCTTTAATGCAACATCTTTATCCTTTGAAATTTTCGTAATAGCTTAATCAAAAGTTCCAAAAAACGGGTTATCTTTTCCAATTCCTTGTTGAAGAATGTGAAGCACAACTTGAAGGTTTAAAATATGAAAGTTTTATTTTATTTACTCACAAATTAGAAGGAATATTCCAAAAACCCTTTACTAGGCTCTTGATTCATTTTTCATTTAAATATGATAGTTGATTAATTACCTTACCAATTATTAAAATAATTTTTATACTCCATTCATAAAATAAAACACTAAAAATAATTTTAAAAAATAATTATAAATTATAAATGAAATCATTTATAGAAATTACATCAAAATTTCTAATTATTCAAAAAATTATTCAAAACATTTATGATGTAGTAACAAACATTTGATTTATATAAGTAATTATTAGAAATGGATATTTAATTTACTGTATTCTAATCCCAAGAAATACATTAATTACAATAATTACTTTACCTAGAATAAAATTATTGTAAATTTGTTAAATCACATGAAAAATTAAATTTAAAATTTGAAATCATGAATAAATAAGTTCAATTATAAGTATGAAACTATTGTACTTAATGTATTAAAAAAAAAAGTAAAAATTATTTAACAATAATTAGGAATTACTTACAATATTTTTTTTGTAAAATTATTATTCCTACTATAAAAGTCTATGTAGCTTTTATTGTAAGTAAAAAATTATAAAAACGTAAAATTTTTATTTAAATTTTGAATTTAAATTAAAGGCTATAAACTTTTAATTTTGAATACCAAGTTAAATTATAAATTTCATAATTAGTATGTAATTTTTATAATGAATATATGATCTATTTTATTAAAATTTTAAAATTTTATCAAAAAATTTAATATTATTTTACATTTTTATGTTATAATAATTTTTTTGAAATAATTTTCAGTTGGTTAAAAATAAAATAACTTATTTGAATTCAATTATTATCATTAATAGTAATTATGTTGATTAATCTAATTGTAAGTAAATTATTGTGAATAATTTAAATATAAATGGGTACTTAATTAATTGTAATGTAATCCTAGAATTATTGTAATTAAATTAATTATCTGAATTTCATTGAAATTATTTGATTTTAAAATATGAATTTAAAAAATACTTTACATTAATTTTATTAAATAATGATAATTTAATTATTAAAATTTTTTATATGACTAAAAAAATAAGAATTATTTGTGTAAAAAATAGAACCAAATTATACATAACTTGGGTTATATACATTTTATGTACGTTTTGGTATCGAACCATATATTAATGAATAAAATACACTTAATACATCAATATAAACCCACACACCCTGGAATACACAAAATAGGCTTTGAGTATGCACAAGGTTACAACTCATTTGACCACATTTGCAATGAATGGGGTTGTAGTGTAATTACAAGCACAACAAAATGCAAAAAATAGTTGCAAAAATTACCAATGATAGTTGTAAACAACAAATAATCACAAGTTGTCATAAATTAATTGGTTGCAAGAACCCAATTTTCTTTTAGTGAATCTAGAAAGGATATTTGGTAGCAAAAAATTTAACAATTGCACTGCCACAATGGATTTAACCTTTTTTCAGCAAGTTGTTTTTCCACTTTTCCTATCAATGGACTATTCACTTCCTCCTCAAGCATTTTTGCAATAATAGAATGGTTTGCATTCACATGTTTTTTCAATGTTGTTATTATGTTTGTTGTATTGTATAAGATTAAAACTTTCCTTGTTTGAGTTTTACAGTTACAAAATAGGACTGGACTATTATAACAAGTAATACATCTCATGGTTTGAGCTTTGAGGGCATTTCAAATCATCATGTTTGTTATTATTCACACAAAAAAGAAGTCAAACATAAATGGTTTTTACCATTTGACTTCCAAATTGTTCTTTGAGCATGTAATCTTATGTTTTCTTTCATTGTTTTTTTTTGTTTTTCTAGATTTTGGTTGTATTTTGTTTGAAGCCTAGAGTTTATTTCACATTCTTGCAAAATTCTTCTTCCATTACATCATTCTTGAAAACTTCAAATGCATTTTCACTTATCATATCTTCACTGCTAGAAGATTGGGCCATTTTCAGTTTTCACAAAAATACAGCTTTGAGATGGAGGAAAAAAACCAAATAGATGTATGATAAACTAAAGCACCAAAACTTGCCCTATAACCTAAAAGAAAAGCATTTACAAAAAGATTAATAATTTTCTCCTCAATATCTTTTGGAAACATATACAAGTAAAATATGCTTATGTTTTTGTTCATGTTGGAATCTTTTTAAAATTCGTGAAAAAATGAGAATTTTTTTACAAAAAAACCCAAAAGTAATTTTTTTTCACAAAAAAAAAGAAAAAGAAGAAGAATATTTTAAAAATGGGAAAAATAAAAAATATATAAAAGACAAAAGAATGGACAAACTCAAGTTTTTTTCCCTTTTGTTTTTTATCATAGAGGAGTTCTGCCACTTACACAAGGCAATGGGTGGGATAGTACCTCACCATGGTATGCAACATAATGATCCAATAACAACAATGCGATGAATTAACAACACTAACAATATAGGGGGTAAATGGGGATGGTGGGTACTTGGTAATTAGAGGCATATAATAACATGATGGACCACTAATTTGCCAACTACTAGGTGATGGTGATGGGGGTTATACTTCACCAAAACACATGCAACAAGAGGAGGAATTAGCAACACAAAATAACAACACAAACAACAAGGGGGGAATGGTTAAGGTGGGTACTTAAGAGCATAACAAGTAGCACTAGTGATGTGATGCACTAATAACAATACCAACAATGTGACAAACTAACATGACACTAGCAACACAATGAACCAATAGTAGCACCAATAATGATGACGAACTAATAGAAGCACCAACAATACAATGAACTAGCAAAGTGATAATCGAACGATAATACCAACAATGCAACAACTAGCACCACCAGTAGCAATATGACAAACCATGAACAACACTAGTAATGTGATGAATCAACAATAACACAAGTAATGTAATGGACCAATAATAATATTAACATTAGCAACATGAGGAACAATACTCCAACAATGTGATGGAGTAACAACAACACAAAGGAACAACACAAGAAAACAACACAAAAAAACAACAAAAGAAAAACACAAATGATCAATGTGATAAAAAATAAAATTCTTAATTGTTATTAGGAACAACTAACCCCAAAAGGGTTTTAATACACTTGGGCACCACCTGGGCTTCCTATTTAACAACTCACCTAAACTTTAAACTAGCATAATTTAACTATTAACTTGAGAACCATGTTTTATTTCTTTCATAAAACTAACCCAATTTTCAAAGTTTTATTAAAAAAAAACCAATTTCACCCAAGTGAAAACCATTGGTTTGGTTTTCAAACTAGTTATCACCAAATGTGATACAAGTTGGATCTCATTGTGAGAATTGGTTTGAAAACCAAGTCTCCCAGTGATAACAACCCAACATTGCAAATAACCCATTAATGAACAAAGGAGAACATCATTTAAAAAACACATCATAAACATGACAGAATTGTGTTATTTTTGAGTTTTCAAACATCAAATTGGTAACAAAATTGGTTGGGGTCTATAGTCACCTTACATATAAAAGGTTATGAGTTTATTCTATTGTTAAAAATCATGCTAAATATTATTTTCATAAGGTCCACCTAATTATGGTACGTGTTACCTTGTGGTTGATTGGGGGTCAAACGATAAGGGAACTTGGTTGTTGCAACCTTAATTGGAATATGTGACTTAAATTTTTGAAATTGAAAATGAAATGTTTTTTTCAAGATGAAGGCAAAACTTTGAAGCTTCTTGAGGCAACTTCTTGGTTAGGATTTGTCATTGCAATGTTGCTCTTTTTCATGAGAGCATTTAAAAGAATGAATCTGTAAGACATGGTAAATTTTTTTCCATCTTATTGGTAAGCTAGCACATAAGTTTTCTTTTCGAAGGTGGGAATCAAGCATGACGGATCCATAGGTTTTATGGCCAACTTCTATGTTGCTGCTGGAAAGGACAATTAGACTTCTTTTTAGTTGATCAATTACTAATCTTGTTGCAAGCTACAAGTGATAAGCTTGATACCGTTTTCCCTTAACATGAATAGTACCCACTGTTGTACACAACTCCAAAAGAGGAATTAATCCACTTATTACACCATAAATTAATTTGGCTTTCAAACCTAATACTAGAGGACCTTGGTGGCTTCAACAAAAATAATATTGTTTCTAGAAATGCTGAAATTTTCCAAAATTATCTTTCTGAAAGAACAAATTCTTGTAGAGAAGAAAAAAAATCTTTTCAGGGAATATTAATCTTTGGAAATGGAATATATAATTGGGCATAATAACCTATGCATGAATGGATATTAGTTGGTGACATGAATCTTGTTGCCATGTCAACAAATATGATGTGGCAATTTCTCCATTCGCCTAGTCATATTTTGTATGAACCCATGGCCTCATGTGATGAACAAAGTGTTGTACATAAATAAGAACTAACCATGGTAGAGGTGAACCCACAAAGTAAAATTAAAAGATCATGTAAGGAATTCAAATATGATTTGATATTGAATCTAATACACTTAGAAAAAAATTAAAAAACACAAATTAAATATTGCACATCCAACAAACCAATAGACTATATATTGAGATCAATGATGCTATAACATATATGGTATATGTCTACAAATGTGGAGTTTGATGGTGTAAAATAACTTAATGTGTTTGTGATTAGAAAAAATAATTTTGATGATGTCATATATCATGTAATAGCCAAATATTAAAGCAATGCACATGGCATCATCTCAAACTTTAGA
>Ga0116229_10009164_pt1 | contig 15192 bp, 10 predicted proteins | sample S1TSphgellanicum_3_FD_87313 | JGI IMG/M metagenome (GOLD analysis project Ga0116229, IMG submission 87313) | Host-associated microbial communities from peat moss isolated from Minnesota, USA - S1T2_Fc - Sphagnum magellanicum MG | ecosystem: Host-associated > Plants > Peat moss > Unclassified... | reverse complement strand
TTTTGCTCAAGCGTTTTGCTTGGGTGGGACAGCGGGTCAAAACTTCGGCCTTGCCTGCAAGACCAAGCTAAATTGCCCCGACCCAAATCGGGCGTTGCCGTGTGGTCGGTGCAGGCCAAGCGTACGGTGTCAAATATCGCCGCGGTGCTGCGCAGAACCTTACCCACATGTGAACCGTGGGCTTACCTCGATGACCCTGGCATACTCTCTGAAGGGGTGCATCCAGTTATTTGGGCGGGATCGGCAACGGCGAGGTTTAGCCGCGGCATCGACCGCTGCCGCAGCAATGTGTGTCCAGGAGGATCTGCAGCAAGTGTGCAGAGCCTGGCGGTTGGGTGGGAAAGGCGTCCCTCTCACGGCATGGGTGTCCGGCGACGCCTATAGTTCGGGCGGGGCGCTGGCCTTTCAAGCACTCCAATCGATTGCGCAGCTTGAGGCAGAATTGAATGATGACGTTCCGCTGGAGATTGCAGGGCATCGGGGCACGTGAGGGGCAAATTTTCTTCGCTTCAGTAAGGGTTATCCATACTTCGTGACGCAGCGGCCGACGAGGACACATGATTCGCCTGGACAATATCAGCAAACAAAACGGCCGTCGGCTCATCTTCGTCGAGGCCTCGGCGGCCCTTCAGAAGGGCGAGAAAATTGGGCTGGTGGGGCCAAACGGGGCGGGCAAGACGACGTTGTTTCGGATGATTACGCGCGCGGAGGCGCCGGATGAGGGGCAGGTTCTGACGGATCGGGGCGTCAGCATCGGGTTTTTCAGCCAGGATGTGGGGGAGATGGCGGGGCGCAGCGCAGTGGCCGAGGTGATGCAGGGCGCGGGCGCGGTGGCGGACGTGGGCGCGGAGCTGGCGACCCTGGAGGCAGCCTTGGCGGACCCGGAGCAGGCGGACCGGCTCGACACTATTCTTGAGCGGTTCGGCGAGGTGCAGGCACGCTTTGAGGAACTGGGCGGCTATGCGCTGGAGGGGCGCGCGCGCGAAGTTCTGGATGGGCTCGGATTTAGCCAGGAAATGATGGATGGCGATGTCGGCAAGCTGTCCGGCGGCTGGAAGATGCGCGTGGCGCTCGGCCGCATTCTGCTCATGCGGCCCGACGTCATGCTACTGGACGAACCGAGCAACCATCTTGATCTCGAAAGCCTGATCTGGCTGGAGCAATTCCTGGCCGGATTCGACGGCGCGTTGCTGATGACGTCGCACGACCGCGAATTCATGAACCGCGTGATTAACAAGGTGATTGAAATCGACGGCGGCAGCCTGACGAGTTTCTCCGGTGATTACGAATTCTACGAGCAGCAGAGGGCGCTGAACGAAAAGCAGCAACAGGCGCAGTTCGAGCGGCAGCAGGCGATGCTGGCCAAGGAAATCAGTTTCATCGAACGTTTCAAGGCACGAGCGTCGCACGCCGCGCAGGTGCAAAGCCGGGTGAAGAAGCTGGAGAAAATCGATCGGGTGGAGCCGCCGAAGCGGCGCCAGTCACTCGCGTTCGACTTCCCCCCGGCGCCACGGTCGGGCGATGATGTCGCCAAACTGCGCGGCGTGCGGAAGGGGTATGGCAATCGAGTGATTTACGATGGGTTGGATCTGCTGGTGCGGCGGCGCGAACGGTGCTGCGTGCTGGGGGTGAACGGCGCCGGCAAATCGACGCTGCTGAAACTGGTGGCCGGCGCCACGGCGCCGGATGCCGGGTCCGTAACCATCGGCGGCAGCGTAAAGATGGGCTACTTCGCACAGCACGCGATGGATTTGCTGGGTGGGGAGCGCACGGTTTTTGAAACGCTGGAGGATGCGTTCCCGCGCGCCGGCCAAGGCGCCTTGCGCGCGCTGGCAGGCGGCTTCGGCTTTTCCGGCGACGAAATCGAAAAAACCTGCCGCGTACTGTCGGGGGGCGAAAAGGCGCGGCTGGTAATGGCGCTGATGCTGTTCGATCCGCCTAATTTCCTGGTGCTGGACGAACCGACCAACCATCTTGATATCGCGACGAAAGCGATGCTGATCGGCGCGTTGGCGCAATACGAGGGCACCATGCTGTTCGTGTCGCACGATCGGCATTTCCTGGCCGCGTTGTCGAACCGCGTACTGGAGCTGACGCCGGAGGGCGTCCATCAATATGGCGGGGGGTACAAGGAGTATGTCGCCCGCACCGGCCACGAAGCGCCCGGGTTGCACGCGTAGAAGGCCGGGGCTCTGCCCCTGGACCCCGTCGTGTGAAACACGCATGCGCGTGATGGGGACTTGTCCGTCGTGCGAATGCACGCTGCGCGTGACGTGCGAATGCACGCTGCGCGTGACGCGGGGGTCCAGGGGGCAGAGCCCCCGGCCTTCTTGGCGAACTCTCGACAATGCGGTGGGGCGGCACAATCTTGGCGGCAGGAGGAGGGTCGTTATGGCAACTTATCGCAAGACACCGGAGGCCGTCGCGGCGTTGACGGCGGAGCAGTTTCGGGTCACGCAGCAGAGCGGCACGGAGCGAGCCGGCACGGGGGCGCTGCTGCATAACAAGCAGCCCGGCATCTACGTCGATATCGTGTCGGGCGAGCCGTTGTTCGCCAGTGCGGACAAGTTCGAGTCGGGATGCGGCTGGCCGAGTTTTACCAAGCCGATCGAACCCGCCAACGTGGCGGAACTGCGGGACAGGTCGCATGGCATGATCCGGACCGAGGTGCGGTCCCGGCATGGCGACAGCCACTTGGGCCATGTGTTCGACGATGGGCCGGAGGATCGCGGCGGGCTGCGTTACTGCATCAATTCGGCGTCGCTCCGCTTTGTGCATCGCGACTCGATGGAGGCGGAAGGTTACGGCGCATATCTATCCCAAGTGGAGGAAGTGGCATGAGCACGGAACGCGCGGTTCTCGCGGGTGGCTGTTTTTGGGGCATGCAGGATTTGATCCGCAAGCTGCCTGGTGTGGTCTCGACGCGCGTCGGTTATTCCGGTGGCGAGGTGCGGAATGCCACCTATCGTCACCACGGCAATCATGCCGAAGCGATTGAAATCATCTTCGATCCGGCGCGCACCAGTTTCCGGGCGCTGCTGGAATTCTTTTTTCAGATACATGACCCGACGACGCGCAACCGGCAAGGCAACGATGTCGGCGCGAGCTACAGGTCGGCGATTTTCTATACGAGTCCGGAGCAGAAAGCGGTTGCGGAGGACACGATTGCCGATGTGGAGGCCTCGGGCCTGTGGCCGGGGAAGGTTGTGACGGAGGTGTCTCCGGTGGGGGAGTTTTGGGAGGCGGAGCCGGAGCACCAGGATTATCTGGAACGGATACCGAATGGCTATACGTGCCATTTCGTCCGCACGGGCTGGAAATTGCCGCATCGCGCGGCGGCTGAATAGAACAGGAAGGAAGCAGTTCTTTTTTTCAAAAAAGAACCCCTTCCTTACGGCCCCTCTTCCCTTGCGGGAAGCGGGGCCGTTGGCGAGTCAATTAATTTGCTTGGTCGTCGAGATCCAGGTTGGGGTGCGCGATGCGCTTGGAGAACTCGGACGGCCAACGCACCTTGGTTTCGCCGGGATAGGGGCGCGTAAAGCCGGTCGCCTCGTACCAGGCCCAGTGGTTCATGGTGTAGGGATCTTCTGAGTCGGGCTTCTGCAACTTGCCGCGGAACATCTCCGCCTTTGCCAGTGACCAGGCGCGGGCGAGCGGGCTGAGCTGTTGTTCGTTGCTCGCCTGGTCGTTGACGCCCTGGTTCAGCGGTATCTGGTTCGGAACATGGCTCCACGGCGCCGTGTTCGCCGTGTTGGTAAACAGGTTATACATCGGCGACGCCACCAGGTCGAACTGGTTCATCGGCGGCAGGCCGAGGATCTGTTCGATCGTGCGGGTCACGTTGACCTGCGAGAAGTAGGTGTGGTTCGCGGGTTGATATTGCACCACGTAGGGGCTGACGATGTAGCCGGGGCTGCGATGGCCGTCCACGTGATCGACGCCGTCCTGCGCATCGTCTTCCGTAATGAAGATCGCCGAGCTGGCCCAGACGTTGCTGTGGGTGATCGTGTCGACGATGCGGCCGACGGCGAGGTCGTTGTCGGCCTGTTCGGCGTTCACCGTTGGCGGGCCACCAGTGTGATCGCACATGATCCAGAGCGTGGTCAGCGCCGGCACAGTGCCGGCCTGCACATCGGCCTGGAAGTTCGGCAGCCACATATCGACGCGGAACTGGTCGGGGATTCCGAGGTCGAACACGGGGAAATGTGCCACCGAGTAGTTCTGCACCGACGGGATTTCAGAAATTGTGTTGATCGTCGTGCCGTAATAAAGCTGCGATTCCTGGCCGTTTTCGTAGGCTTGCGAGTCGGCGTAGAATTGCGCCCAGCTCGGCTCGCTGGTGCTGCCGTTGGGTTGCAGGTAGGTAACCCCGGCATATTCGACATATTCGCCGAACAGCTTCACTGCCAGGCCCTTCTTCTCGGCGGCATCCCACAGGAAGCCCTTCGGCTGATAGGCCAGCGCGTCGAGGCCGTTGGCCGGATAGGAACGGATCCAGTCGGGCGACTGGATGTCGTCCATATACGGCGCAATGGCCTGAACCAGCCAGTTATGGCCATCCGCCGACTGGCGCGACGGATTGTAGTAAGTGTCGAGCAGCGGAAAGCGCTGGATCAGTGCGTGCAGATTTGGCGTGTCCGGGCCGCCGAAAACAGCCAGCGCCGGATCGCCGTTGCCTTGCGGAACGTCGCCGAGGATCTGGTCGTAGGTACGGTTCTCCCGCACGATCAGGAACACGTGCTTGATGAGCGAGGGATCGCCGATATGGGCCGGGATCGCGACCGGCGGCTTCGACGGATTGCCGCCATAGGCAGCCTTGACGTTGACCGTCAGATCCCAGTGGTTGTTCTGATAAACTTCTGTCGTATCCGCGGAAAGCTGCGATTGCGTGGGCAGCGGGATCAGGTTCACCGTGGCGGTGTCACGGTGGGTGTTGTAGCCATAAACGCCGTGCGCCTCGCCGATCGAGCCCCACGTGCCGAGGCCTTTATCGTTGGCAACGACCAGCTGGTTATGGGTGCTGTCGAACGCGATCGATGCGGGCGTCGATGCGGTCGGGATATAACCGAGTATCGGGGTCTGGTTGCCGCCGCTGAGGTCCACGACCGCGATCGCATTGATCGTATAGAGTGTCACGTAAGCCACCGTGCCGACCACCACGATACCGGTGGGCTGTGCGCCGAATGGCTTGCCTTTCAGCGGAATGGAAAGATCGATGGTGTTCATCACCTGGTTGGTTGCGAGGTCGATCACCGAAATGCTTTCGCTGCCGGTATTGCAGACGAACAGCAGGCCGCCGGAAATTGTCATGCCGGTCGGGTGCAGGCCGACCTTGATGTGGCTCGCCACCTTGCCCGTGGTGAGATCGACGACCGAGACGGTGCCGGTCATCGCGGTGCCGGACACGTTGCTGGCAACGATCGGTGTGCCGTTCGAGACGTTGGTGAAATCGGCCGGCGTGGCCTGGCGGCCGCCTTCGTTGCTGACATAGGCGTAGTTGCCGCTGACAACGACGCTGTTTGGTGCGTTACCGACGCGGATTTGCTTGCCCTTCGGTTGCGGCGGATCGACCGTGAGATCGATCGCCTGCAGCGTGTTGTTGGCGTTAAGCACGGCATAGGCGGTTGTGCTGTCGGCGGAAACCGCGATGCCGGCGGGATTGGATGTGTAGTTGTTGCCATTGTAGAACTGGCCGCAAACGTCGTTCAACGGATCGTTCGGCAATCCTACAATAATGCCTTTGCACTTGATGTAGGCCTGGCTGGGGGGAACCGGAAGCTGCTCGTAATCGCTCAGCAGGCCGGTTGTCGGGTTCACCTTCGCGATCGCAACGTAGCTGTCGTCCTGGCTGAACAGCAGCTTGGTGCCGTCAGGCGAGTAGGCGATGCCGTTGAATGATCCGGTGCTGTCGCCGAAGGGCGAATAGAGTTGCTGAATGGCGCCGTTCGCGGTGTCGAACACTTCCACAGCCTGGGATGCGCCCATGACGAGCGCCGCGGCGCTGTTCGCGTTGGTCGGGTTCAGCGCGACTGCCTTGGCGCGCACCGGCGAGCCGAGAATGACCACCTTGCCGGCCGGACTTACGATCTGGCCGGTAGACATTACGAAGGTGCCGTTTGCCTGCGGTCCCACCTGATAGGTTGGGAATTGCTGGGATTGGCCGAAAGCCGGAGCGTACAGCCCGAGCGTCATCAGCCCGTAGAGCGGACCGTATTTGATAGCCGACTTCATGTCGAAGTGCCCCTTGATTAACAACGCCGTTCTGGCGGCGGCAAAATGCGACCGGGACAGCCGCGGGTCGTGCTCAATTCCGTGACAGATTGGTTAATATTATCTGACAAGCAAGTATTCGTCAGGTTTTTGTCAGGTTTAGCCTGGTGTTGTCAGGTTGTTGTCAGGCTCTTGTCAGTATTGCCATGTCGAACCTGCCGGCGCCGAAAAAGAAATGAATTCACACGCTTCCTGGTTTCTGCTTTCAAAGAAACCGCTTCCTTACTTTATCGCAATCAACTCGCGCAACGCCCCGAGCCAGGGTTCATAAGCACGCCAGCGCCCCACAGCGGCGCTATAAATAGCGTGTCGTGCCTGCCATTTGCTGGGCGTTTTGACGACCCGCCCATTCCGTTCCGGGTGCAGGCACTCGTCTGCCCAGGTAAGGCCGCATGACGCAACAAGCCGCCGGATTACGGGTTCCGGGTTGCTGGCCAGAGCCTCGTAATCGATTTCGATGAACCGCTCAGGGGGCAGCACAGCCCGCCAGTGGGCGCAGAGACGCTGATAGGCACGGATGTAGCCAACCAAGTCCGCGCCGCCGGTGGGGAACCGGATGCGGGGGTTGAAATGGGTCTGGTGGATCGACAGCGCCGTATCGATCGGGCTACGGCGGCAATGGATGATCACGGCGTCCGGCAGTGCCAGGTGGATCGGCCCGGCCCACTGAAAATTCAGCGGCATCTTGTCGGTGACCCGGCCGGCGCCGTGCGCGATTGTGCGCAGAAGCCGGCGATAATCGGCCGCGGCGCGCCCGAGGGAGGCCGCGTCCGGTGCGGCGGCTGCCGTCTTGAGCCAGTCCCTGCCGAACTCGTTCCAAAATGGCAATTCGCCGCCGGCACGCACGTGCGGATGGGCAGACAGGATTTGTTCCACCAGCGTGGTGCCGGAGCGCGGCAACCCGACAATGAGGATGGGACCCGGTGTGCCGGTGTGCGACAGTTCTGGGCGCGCGAAAACCTCCGGGGTAAGTCCAGCGATCAGGCGATCGACCCGCGCTTCGAAAGCGGTGAGATCGAAACGGACGATGGTGTTGCGCAACGCCTCCGCCGCGTCGAATTGCCGCATGGCTTCCTCGGGGTCGCCAAGATCGTCGGCTGCCTTGCCCAAGGCGAGATGCAGGCGGGAACGTTGCGCGGGTTCCAGGCCGGGCAATAGAAGCGCGGTCCGCATGCGTTCGATTAGTTCGGCATCCTCCGGGCCGATGCGGCGACAGCGCACGATGTCGTAATAGCTGCCGGCGCGTAGCGGCGCCCGTTCGATCGCGCTGATCAGACAGTCGCGTGCTTCGTCGAAACGGCCGGCATCGGCGAGCAAGTTGCCCAGCAGGTCGAGCGCGGTTGCGTTGCTGTCCACCGCCAGCACTTGGCGAAGAATTTTCTCCGCGTCCGCGTCACGGTCTTCGGCCAGCAGAGCCTTTGCGGTAGCGATACGGCCGGGCGTTGTCCTGGGCGCGGACGCGGCGGCGCGGCGGAATGCCGCGACTGCCTCCGTGGTACGCCCCAGGCTGTAAAGCAGGTCGCCGGCCCGGTAGCGCGCATCGGCCAGCGATGGCAGCACGTCGGAGGCCCGGCGATATGCCGCCAAAGCCGCATCCACAGCGCCGGCCGCCTCGAACGCGATGCCAAGGCGAAGGTGCGCGTCCGCATACCGGGGATTGATGGCAATGGCCCCTTGCAGAGCCGCAATGGCCTCGCCGAGAAGGCCGCTTTCCAGACAAGCCAGCCCAAAATCATGCAGAATTTCAGCATTCCCCGGCGCCTGCCGCGCGGCCTCGCGCAACGGCCCCATCGCGTCACCCGGCCGCCCGGCGCGAAGCAGCTGAGCAGCCAAGCCAAGCAGGCGCGCAACGTGCGGCGGATAGCTCATTGCGCAACACGGCAAGGCAAGGCAAGAACAAGGAAGTAGTTCTTTTTTGAAAAAAGGAACCAAAAAACTTTTGTTCTTTCTTTCAAAAAAGAACTGCTTCCTTCCTTCGCTTCAGACCGAATACCCAAGCCGCTCAATCGTCGGCAACAGGATTGATATGACCGGCTCCAGCTGCGCGAGATAATTCTTGTACCGATAGCGCGATCGATCATAAAGCTTCTCCGACACCTGCGCGTAGCTCGCGGTGCGCGCGTAGCGGCGATTTTCGTGGAACGCGAGGCAATGCGGATCGAAATCCTCGCCGATGAAGGCGAGCACGCGGCGAATGCTGGCTTCCTGATTGTCCACGATGTCCTCGTAGCGCACCGGCAAATAGCGCAGGCTCAACTCGGTGCGGTAATGCTCCACCAGGTCCATGACCAGAACGTAGTGGCGCGCGGCGCTCTCCAGGGAATAGGCGCAATAGTAGCCGTGCGTGAGAAGGTTGGAGAATACCGACAGCACCACGTCGAGCGGATGGCGCGTCAGGTGCAGCAGGGGGGATTGCGGAAACAGCATGGAAATAAGGCCGAGATCGGTTTCGTTCAGCGGCATCTTGTCGGTAAACCATGCGGCGCCGTCGGGGACGATGCCGAGTTGGGCAACCTTGCGCAAATAATGGTCGCGCAGATTGTCCAAATCGTCGCGGTGGTCGCCCATCCACAGTTCGGCCAACGCCTCAGGATAGGTCAGCGGACTATCCAACATGCGCGGCATGAGGTTGGTGAGTTCGTTGATGATGGGCAACTCATCGCCGGCGGCAATGCGCGGGTGCGCGGTGAGCGTTTGTTCCAGCAGCGTGGTGCCGGAGCGTGGAAAGCCGAGCACGAACAGCGGCTGCGCCACGTCGGCGCGCACATGGGCGCGCGGCAGCATGCGCATGCGGCGCGCGGTGAAGAAATTCTTCCGGCGCGCGGCGACTTGCAGGGCGTGCTCGGCGAGATAGGTGTTGCCGGAAACCTCGCGCAGGCGGCGCTTTCCTTCCGTGAAAGCATCGAATGCCTCATTGTAACGGCCCATCTGGTCCAGCAGGCGGCCTTTTTCCAGGAATTCGCTGGCGCCGAGTTCGGCGTGCTCCGCCGCCATGGCATCCAGCAGCGCGACCGCCGCGGGGGCGTCGCGCATGCGGCCGAGCACCACAGCGCGCATGAGTTGGACGCTGGGGTTACCCGGGAACTGTGCTTCGGCGCGGTCCACCAACCCCATGGCGGCTGTCAGATTGCGGTCGGCTTCCTCGAGGCGCGCGAAGCCCAGCAAGGTGTGCAAACTATCCGGCGCGGCGGCCAGCGACTCCTGATAAAGCTCGCGCGCCGCCTGCATCTTGCCTTGATTTTTCAAGCACAAAGCGAGGTTGGCAAGCACGACGGCGTCGCGCGCGCCGGACAATTCGAGGGCGCGATAGTAATGGAATTCACCGACCGCAGGGCGATAGGCCTCGGTCAGCACCATGCCCATGAGGTAATGTGACTGCGCGTTTTCGGGGGCGATGCGAATGGCGTTGCGCGCGTGGTGTTCGGCTTCGGCCAAGGCGCCCTTGCCGAGCAGCAGCAGGGTGATTTCGTTGGTCGCCCAGAAATTGTTGGGCTCGAGTGCCACGATGCGGCGGATCAGCGCCTCGGTGGCCGGGCGGTTGGCCTCCGCCTTGCGGATTTCGTAGAGAACCGAGAGGGCGCCGGTGCGGCCGGGGGCCAGTTCCAACACGTCCAGCGCCAGGCGTTCGGCGGTGTCGCGGGCGCCGGTGCGGCTTGCCTGCACGGCGCGTTCTTCCAGCGGCACCAGGTGGCGGTTGGCTTCCGGGGCGCCGAGGGTGGCGAGATTCAGCTCACAGCATCGCGCCCGGCTCAGGCCGCTGCCGCACGGGCATTGCCGTGTGGGAATGGCTTGCGCCGACAGGCTCATGTGGGTCCCCCCGGTATCGGCAGACTATCTGCCGTCCGTGCAGGTGGTGGCCCGGGACGGGTTACGGCGTCAATTCAAACACCACGCCGAGGCCGGAGGTGCCGCCATATTGCGTGGTGCCATACAGGTTTCCGGCCTGGTAGGTCAGTCCGGCGTAGGGATTAGAAGGGTTAGGGCTGCCTTTGAAGAGGGCCAGCAAGGTCTCGGCACCGGTGGTGGAATCGATGCTGAACACCGTGCCATTGTCGGTGCCGCCGCCATAGTAGGTGGTGCCGTACAGAGTGTCGTTTTCGTAGATCAGGCCGGCATAGGGCGCCGCGCCATCCTTGCCGCCCTTGAAACTGGACAGCACGGTTTCGGTGCTGGTGGCCGGATTGAACGAAAACACGGCGCCGTTGCCGGTTGCGCCGCCAAATACCGTGGTGCCGTACAGAATGCCGCTTTCATCAATGAGTCCGGCGTAGGGGTGCTCCCCGTCGGTGCCGCCAGAGAAGCTGTAGAGCACCGATTCGGTGGCTGTCGTGACATCGACGGCGAACAGGGTGCCGCTGTCGGCCGCTCCGCCGGTGGTGGTGGTGCCGTAGAGGGTACCGGCCTCGTAGATCAGTCCGGCGAACGGGCTGGCGCCGTCGGCGCCGCCGGCGAAGCTGTGCAGCACCGTTTCCGCGCCGGTCGCCACATCGATCCGGAATACGGTTCCCAGGCTCGACGTGCCGCCGCCGTTGGTCGTGCCGTACAGGTGGCCGCCGTGGTAGGTCAGCGTGCTGGCGGGAAACGCACCGTCGGTGCCGCCGGCGAAACTGTAGAGCACCGTTTCGGCATGTGTCTTGGGATCGAGCGTGAACACGGTACCATTGTTCGACGCGCCACCCTGGGTGGTGGTGCCATAGAATGTGTTGTTGGCATAGATCAGGCCGCCGTAGGGCGTCTGGCCATCCGCGCCGCCGGCAAAGCTGTACAGCAGGCTTTCGTCGCCCTTGGCCGGATCGACCTTGAAGGCAACGCCAAGTCCCGCAGCGCCGTCATCCGGGGCGGTGCCGAACAGATTCCCCGCGTGGTAGGTTACGCCGGCATAGGGACTAGCGCCGTGGTGCTTGCCCGCGAAGTTGTACAGCACCTTCAGCGTTTGCGCCCGCCCGGCCGCGGGCAACAATGCCACACCGGCAAGGGCGAGGGCTGCTAGTCTGGCGATTGGCATCTGATTCCCCCCGGGATTGCGGGATTTTAGATCATGTTTCCGCTGTCCTACAACTGTCCGGCAGGTAAGGTAGTGGGTCAGTTTGAAGCGGCACCGGCCCGCACCCCCGCCCGGCCACCCACTGAAAGTATGCTTGCGCTGGGCGGCCGGGCGGGGGTGTGGGCCGGTGCCGCTTCAAACTGACCCACGACCGCAGGTAAGCCCGGGTGGCACGAAGCCACCCCGACCTTCCCTCACGCTGCTTTCAATGCGATCCTTTCCACGCCTTCACGGCGGCAAGCGTATTGCCCACGTGGCCGGACGGATCGAGCGCGCTGTAGGCGTAGCTGATCTTGCCGTCGGGCAAAATGACGTAGCTGGTGCGGCTGGAATAACCCAGCATGCCGATCAGAACGGCGTCGTATTCCTTCGATATGGAGCCATCCTTGTCGCTGGCGACAGGGAACTTGCTGCGGCACTCGCTCACCGAGAATTTCTTCAGCTTGGCCACCCCGTCCTGCGACACGCCGATGACGGTGGCGCCCAGAGCTTGAAATTGCGGCACCGCGTCGGCGAATTCATGCGCCTCCTCGGTGCAGCCGCTGGTGAACGCGGCCGGATAGAAATACAGCACCACGGGGCCGTGCTTCAGTGCGTCGGCTAAACTAAACGCGAATTCGTTGCCGCCCTGCGTGGCCTGGGCCGAAAAAACCGGGGCTTGGGTGCCTGGTTTCAACATCGCCATCGCGGGCCCGGCCGCCACCAACATCGCCATCAATGCCAATTTCTGCCGCATTCTGTATCTCCGGGTTATTGCGCATGCCGTTATAGGTCAGGTTTAAGTGTGTTCTTTTTTGAAAAAAAGAACCAAAAAACTTTTGCTCCCGGTGCAATTCCCAACGGCCGCCCACTGGCTACAACGTTGCCGCCGGCGCAGTGAAAAAAGTCTTTTGGTTCTTTTCTTCAGAAAAGAACATTCTTCCTTTCGCACTTACTGTTTTTTGTGCTCGTGGGACAGCGCCCGCGCCACCCCATCGGCAATCGCCCGGAACGCCGCCGCCGCCGCACTGTCCGGCGCGCCGATCACCACCGGCAATCCCGCGTCGCCGGCGCCGCGGATTTCGGCCAGCAGCGGCACGGCGCCCAGGAAAGGGACGCCCATTTTTGCCGCCTCGGCTTGCGCGCCGCCATGGCTGAAAATGTCGGTGCGGCCGCCGCAATGGGGGCATTGGAAATAACTCATGTTCTCGACCACGCCGAGGATGCGCACGCCGACCTTTTCGAACATCGCAACACCGCGCCGTGCGTCCAGCAACGCGATGTCCTGCGGGGTGGAGACGATGACCGCGCCGGCCAGATCGACGCGCTGGCTGAGGGTGAGTTGGGCGTCGCCGGTGCCGGGGGGCATGTCCACCACCATGACATCGAGCGGGCCCCAGTCGGTTTGGCCGAGCAGTTGGCTGAGCGCGCCCATCACCATCGGGCCGCGCCACACCATGGCCTGCTCCTCGGGCACCAGGAAGCCCATGGACATGCAGGTGAGCCCGAAGGCCGGCACCGGGATCATGATCTTGTCGCGCAGGCCGGGCTTTTGGTTGACACCCAGCATGCGCGGCAGGCTGGGGCCGTAGATGTCGGCGTCGATCAGGCCGACGCGGCGGCCGGTTTGCGCCAGGGCGACCGCCAGGTTCACCGCCACCGTGGATTTGCCGACGCCCCCCTTGCCGGACGCGACGGCCACCACCGCCTTGACATCCGTAAGGAATTTTTCACCGCCGGCCGGGCCGTGCCCCGCATGGGCGGGTGCCGGCGCGGGCTGTTTGTGGCCAACTTCCTTGTGGGACGTCAGCACCACGGTTGCGTGGCGCACGTCCGGCGCGGCCCGCAGGGCTTCCTCCACCTGGCGGCCGGCTTGCTCCATGGCGGCAAGGTGCGCGCGCTCTGTGCGCAGGGCCACGTGCACGGCGCCGTCGGTGACCGACACGCTGTCGACCAGTTTGGCGGCAACCAGGTCACGCCCATCCGGCCCGCGCACCTGACGCAGCAGCCGCACCACCCCGGCTTCGTCCATCGCTTTGCAAACCCTTTCCGGCCGGCCCATATGCGGGCGCACGCGCGGCATATGGCGCAGCGCTTGCCGCCGTGCCACGCCCGCCCCAAACTTAGGCAGCCAAGCCCCATGCCTTCCGACAATAATCCCTGGACTCCCAGCGGCGGTGACGGCCGCCCACCCAGCGGGCCGCGCCTGCCGGACACCGGCCCGCCGTGGGGCGGACCGCCGCGGCGGGGGCCGCCGGGCCCCGACCTGCACCATATTTCCGACCTGCTGCGCCGGCTGCTGCACCGCCTGCTGGGCGGCGGGCCACGGCTGTTGGCGGCCTTGGGCATTGGTTTGGCAGCGATCTGGCTCGCCACCGGGTTCTTCCGGGTGCAGCCGGACGAGCAGGGGCTGGTGCTGCGCTTCGGCGCCTATAACCGCAGTGCGCCGCCTGGCCTGAATTACTGCATTCCTTACCCTATCGAATCCGTGCTGCTGCTGCCGGTGACACGCATCAATCGGGTGGAAATCGGGTTTCGCAGCGAAAACCAGGAGGATCAGCCCTTCCCGCGGGCGCCGAATGGCGGCGGCCAGGAATCCGACCAGCCGGAGCGCGACTTGCGGGAAGAGAGCCTGATGCTGACCGGCGACGAAAACATCGTCGATATCAACGCGTCGGTGTTCTGGCGCATCAGCAACGCCTCTGCCTACGCCTTCAACACACGCAACCCGGCCTATACGGTGAAATCCGCTTCCGAAAGCATGTTGCGGCAGGTGGTCGGCCACACCAACATCCAGTCGGCGCTGACCGAGGGCCGCGCGGCGATCGAACTGGCGGTCACCACGGGGACCCAGAAAATCCTCGATGAATACGGCACCGGGGTGGAAATCACCCAGGTGCAGTTGCAGAAAGTCGATCCGCCCGCCGACGTGATCGAGAGCTTCCGCGATGTGCAGCGGGCCAATACCGACGCCGACCGTGCCCGCAACGAAGCCCAGGCCTACGCCAACGACATCGTGCCGCGCGCCCGCGGCGATGCGGCGGCGGTGGTGGCCCAGGCCGAAGGCCAGAAAACCGCCGCCATCGCCAACGCGAACGGCGAGGCGCAGCGTTTCCTGGACGTGTACGCCGCCTACGCCCAGGCAAAGGACGTTACGTTGAAACGATTGTATATTGAAACCATGCAGGATGTTCTGAGCCACGCCGAATTGACGGTGGTGGATGACCGGCTGCGCAATCTGCTCCCTGTGCTGCCGCTGAGCACCACGCGCAACCTGCCGGAGGCGCCACGATGAACCGCTGGCTCACCGGCGCCGCTGTCGTTTTCGTGGCCTTGTATGTGCTGATGCACATGTCGTTCTTTATCGTCAATCAGACCGACATGGTGCTGATTACCGATCTTGGTGATCCGCAGCGGGTGATTACCGAACCCGGCCTGCACGCCAAGCTGCCGCTGATCCAGAACGCCATCGTTTTCGACCGCCGTCTGCTCGACTTCGAATCATCGCCCGAGGAAGTCATTCTCGGCGACCAGCGCCGGCTCATCGTCGATTCGTTTGCGCGTTACCGAATCACCAATCCGCTGGAATATTATCAGTCGGTCGGGCCCTCGGAGGACGCGATCCAGGCGCGGCTCGATTCGGTGGTGACGTCCAGCCTGCGGCGCGTGCTGGGCAGCGAAACGTTGCTCGATGTGCTGTCGGCACAACGTGCGCGCATCATGTCGTCGATCCAGAAGCAGGTGAATGGCGAGATGAAAGGGTTTGGCGTGGACGTGATCGACGTGCGCCTGCGCCGCGCCGACCTGCCGGCGGAAAACACCCAGGCGATCCTGCAACGCATGCAGTCCGAACGTGACCGCGTGGCCCGCCAGGCCCGCGCCGAGGGCGCCGAGGCCGC
>Ga0116229_10009163_pt1 | contig 15192 bp, 10 predicted proteins | sample S1TSphgellanicum_3_FD_87313 | JGI IMG/M metagenome (GOLD analysis project Ga0116229, IMG submission 87313) | Host-associated microbial communities from peat moss isolated from Minnesota, USA - S1T2_Fc - Sphagnum magellanicum MG | ecosystem: Host-associated > Plants > Peat moss > Unclassified... | reverse complement strand
TGAATGTTATAGTAAGAAGTATTCATAAAAGTATTCATAAAGGTCATTTTTAAATTATATTTGTTGGGTTGGTGACATTTTCGATCCAAGGTTAACCAAGGTTGGATCAAAATGTTGCATGAGCTCTATTTTGTTATCATCATCCTTTATTTGAATTTCATTGAAATTTTTATTGCACAAGTTTATGAATGAAAACACTTTGAATTCTAAGTTTGGTTCAAAAATTCCATTCTTACACAAATAAAATGAACCAAATTTTAAAATAAGGTTTCTAATGTATCTATTAATGAAGTGTAGTTTGTGTGTTTTGTTTGTCATGTTGATATCTCTCAAGCCACAATGTCCCCTATCGTTGCGCTTTTGGTACCATTGGAAAGCCTTTGACGAGAAAGGTGCACTTTGGTTTCACAACGTTTCAAATTACGATCCAAAAGTTATTGGATATTGAACAATTTTGTCAAAAGAAATTTAACAAAATAAAAGCTCAACATTTAATGAAAATTGGAGAACATTCTAACACTCTTGAAACGTCCCTTGACGAATGTGATTTCTTGAAGGTAATTTTCTAAATTTTAGACCTAAAGTGAGGGGAGATATTAAAGTTTGAGTAATTTTTGTCATTGGAAATTAATTTAAAATAGTTTTTTTGAACAATTGGACAAATCGAACACACCACATTAGTAGATGTAAAATGATTGTAAAAGGAGTTTGGCTTTCAAGGGTAAATAAATCATAGCAAAGAATGGTCATGTAAAAAGAACTTGGGGTGTGTTACATTGTGGCCTTGTCATTTACATTAAAAAGTATCTTAAGGCAAAAGAAGAATTATGAAAATTCAAAAATTTCCACCATGTAGAAAATATAATGTTCAAAAAGTCCTCTAAAAGAAACCAAAATCCGTCAAGCTATTATAATTTTACACCGCAGTACCTTGGCCATTTCAACACATGTTCATCAAATAATTAATTAATTTTAAAACATTCATTTCAACAAATGAAATATTCCCTAAATATATCCACTATTTTCCTTCACACTATTTTTTGGATTGGAAGAAATAATTTTTGAAAATTTCTAACATTTCTGAAAATAATGTACTTAGCGTCGAATTGGCCAAAGTACTAAGCTAGTAACTAATCTCAAGTTTCAACACAAGCCAAAATATCATGTTTCAAAAATCCTCATAATAAAAATAGACCTATTATTATTACCTAGGGGCCAAAATCCCTTAAGTTACATCCCTTAAGCTATTACAAGTCTATCTGTCAGTGAGTGATAGGGCTATACCCAATTGACAGTTGATGTGACAACGACTCCGGATGGACAATGATTTCATCACGCCGTTATTTGTAGGGTAGGTAGTAGGTACCTACTAGCCTAGGTCATAGAGTCTGCTGAAGTCACGGGATCATCCTAGGTACCTACCACCCTACCCTAGACCAGACCAGACAGGGCCCTAGAGACAATTAGTCCGTCTCTCAAAAACGACGCCCAGGCCATGGACAATTGTTTGAAAAAAAAAGTTTTTTTAAAAAACCAAAAACATCAACCAAACATTGTTGAAATAACACACCTATGCATTATGCACATGGTTCACACTAGTACTCTATAATGAATCTAAACACAATATCCTTAAGGGCCTTGGTAGTAGGCAAGGGCAACACCAGACCATTGCCAATGCCAACATAAGGAAGAATCTACTTTGTAAAGTCCTGAGGGGTGGGCTTTACGGGAATGGGGCCATGCTCAACTCTCCCTTGTGAGGCCCCTAAAGCCTCCTCAACCAGGGTTTACACTACACTTTTGGCTTTGCCTTAAAAAAATGGATAAATATAACTTCCAAATGAATAAATCAAGGTCTCGGATTCCAAATTTATCATTTCCCGGGTTGAATATATATAGCCCTTAAGAGACTTCACTTGAGAAGGTGAAGATATGAGAAGTATTTAGGTCTTCCGGTTCTAATTGCCCGTAGGATAGAGAGGTGGAGAGTTGAGAGTGAAAGTCGGGATTCAGGAAATCACCGAGTGAGTTCTTGAAACCCCCTCATTACGGGATAGACATAAAAATTTATAAACCACAACCCCCCCTCCCCCCCCCATAAAAAGGAAGTTGGGTGCTGGGTCCGTTGGATGCCAATATGAGCCACGGACGTGCAACAATCGATTTTGTCTGTAAGGGGATAACGACGAACTACAACAAAAAGGGGATTCGCACCCAACCCGCTTGGGGCAAGTGCGGTATGGTTTCATTGGTTCCTTTACGAACAACAAACAAAAGCATTCACTCCTGAGTGTAAGACGGACAGACGGTCGAGGGACCCATGAAAATGAAAAACTCAATAAACAAACCCACACGACACACCTTTAACGATCCCATTGGTCATCCACATGCCACAAATTGGGTTCCGTAACTAATTTGGAAATTAGTTCAATGATGAACAATCGGCCTTCAAAATGGCCAAATTGAAAAAAACATTCAATTCAATTCAATTTGGCCTTCCAAATGGTCGAATTTTCAATAGGCCTCAAAATGACCAAATGCTAAATTTTTCCAATCGGCCTTCAAAATCACCATATGATAAATTTTCGATCGGCTTTCAAAATGGCCGAATTGATAATTTTTTTCATTGCTCACTACTTGTACAAAGCGAACCATCTTTACCTTGGCAACTTCGACAAATGTCTATTGGATAATTAATTAATTAATTAATTTTGAAATTCTCATTTCAACATATAAAATATTCTTGAAGATTCAATATTTTCCCTTCACAAAATTTTCATATTTGAAAATATATTTTTTGAAAATTTCAGCATTTTTTAAAGTAATATAATTAGTGTCAAAGTTGGCCAATGTAGTAGTAGGATAGTGTGGTACTAGTATTAATTGATTAGTTGCAGAGACCCTTAAAGTTCAATTTTTTTTTTTTTTTGTTTTTTTTTTGGGGTGATTGACATCATTGATTGGTCAATCAAAAAAAAAAATTAATCAAGCTTTTGGACAGTCCCAAAATAGATACATTATAATAATCTCCTCCATTTTGGGTTGCTTAATTAGGGCAAAGGGTATGTGAGATAGAATGAGGTGCAATTGGGAACATTTTGGGGGAACACACGAGAACCCATCGGGAACTCAATGGGAACGCATTAGGAACAAAACAATAATCCCCAAAACCCCCCCCCCACTTGCTAAATACTAAATAGTAACTGGCGTTAAATGATGCTAATTTCCAGGTACCTGAAAAGATTCGAACCCACGACCGAACAGTTCTGCAAGATCGTGGAGACCTGCCAAAGGTGGTGAGGATTTAAGCTAGGGCCCTTCATGGATGATAGATAGATCATCCATCTTCTGTGGACGATATATATAACCATCCATGAAGACGTTAGTCGCTAGTATGTTATCTGAACATTAACGGGTGCCTCGTCAACAGAGATGGGATTTGATGTTCATGAAGATTAGATTCGTCATCCATCTGGGTGGTTTCTTGTCACTGTAATGCGGGATTTCAGGAAACGGGCTGAATGAGAAAACTGCTGCCCGCTGCCCCTCTGCCCGTGGGGTCGTCTCTCTCCTCTCTCTCTCTCGCTCTCCTTCCCTTTGAGGTTTGGTGCGCTTTCCTCCGCCATCGCTGCTGCTGCGCCTTTGCTCGTGTTTTGTTCCACGTTTTGCTTGCTGTCCAGTTGCTTGTGGGAGCCTTTTGGATGTCCTTGTTACGGAGCTTCGCTTCTTCAAGGTTTTCTTTACGGGTTTTGGTCTCTTTTTCAGTAGGTTTTTGTTTCTTTCTTCACTTCTTGGCTGGGGCTTTGTGCGTGGTAACTGTCGCGTCTCTATGGAAGTCACAAAGCTTCTAGTTGTCTAAGGTTTTTTTTTCCCCCGTCCCTCCTTCCCTCATGCTGTCTTCCAGACGTTGCTCTTTTCTTCGCCTGGAAGAAGAGTTGACGCTCTCGCATTTTCCTTGACAGTGGGGCGGCGGCTCCAGTGAGGGTTTGGGGACGCGTGGGATTCAGGGTAGATCTGAACTCAAAGGAAAAGATTTTTCTTCGGGACGAGAATTCGGTATCTGGAATAGTATGCCGAAGCCGTGTGATGCTTGCCACGCATCGAGTGCGGTTGTGTACTGTCGAGCGGATGCGGCGTACCTTTGTGTAGGCTGCGATGGCAAAGTGCACGGCGCAAACAAGCTTGCGTCTCGTCACGAGCGCGTGTGGATGTGTGAGGTCTGTGAGCTTGCACCGGCAGTAGTCACCTGCAAAGCCGATGCGGCTGCCCTTTGTTTCTCGTGCGACACCGACATCCATTCTGCAAACCCCCTTGCTCGTCGCCATGAGCGTGTCGCTGTGGTTCCTTTCTTCGAGTGTCCTAACGTAGCTAAGGTGGTGCACATCAATGCCATGAACGTTGCCGTTCCTGTCATCGACTGCTGCGATTTGATTAAGGCTGATAACGAAACCTCGGCGGTCGAGGCGTCGTGGCTTCTTCAGAATCCCAAGCGACCCGGAGAAGCCTTGATGAAAGGCAAGACTGCTCTTGCCGCAGTTTCCTCGTCCTTTTTCTTTTCTTTCTCGTTGAATGCATAGCCCAGTGCGAGGCATGGCGGCAGTCTTCACTAACAAACAGAGTAGAAGAAATTTTAGCACCGGGTTCGTCTTTACTGGATTTCCTGGCTTCGACCTTATGTGCACCCCATGCATGGAATTTGCTACATGAAGCTCTGGCCATTTCTTTTATGATGCAGATGATGATTTGGGCTTGTTGTCTTCTTCATACCTTGAGCGGCAATACAGTGCAAAATCGCAGAAGGAGAAGTTCAAAACCAAGGCAGAGTTGTATGAAGCAGCAGAGCTGTTCCCAGATGTGGACCCTTACCTGGATCTGGACTATGCAGCAGCCATGGGTGATGCTACTACCCAAGTTGGGGCCGATAGTCTGGTTCCAGTACACAACTCCTCCTCCACTGCTGATAATCCTGGCCAACCTTCACTCATCCATGCACAATCCCATGTGACGTCCTACTCTGAGTTGCCTCAGAATAATGGCTACAACCATGGTGCTTCTTCTCTTAGCCATAGTGTAAGTTTTCCCAATTCTTGCTGCTGATTGGTTTGTTAGTGGAAAGCAATTTTTGGGTCTTCATGATGAATTGGGGTTGTCGCATCCACAAATTAAATCTCTGTGTAGTGAAAACTCTAAAGCTATCAGCATCTCTGATTGATATTAAAGGAACCCAGTTTCCGTGAGTGATACCATATTGTCACTATAGCATAAGATTCTAATTCCTGCTAGTTTGTGTGTGGCTCTAGAAGCAGATTTCAGTCTTCAAGAAAAGCTGCAGCTGTTGCATCTCAAGTCCAATCTCTGTATAGTGGGCTCTAAAGCTAATAGCATGTATGCTTGATATCGAAGTTACCTGTCAAAGTTATCCCAGCATCCCTGAAACAAAGATTGCACAACATATATTAAGTGTTCCAGCAGACATTTCCTGATTTAACTCTATAGGCCTTATCTTGTCTGTCTGTGCTTTCAATATTTGTTTAAGATATATATCTGCACACTTGTGATCCCTTGGTTCGTAGCTTGCTGGACAAATATTTTTGGGTCATCTTTTTCTTGAGACTTGCCACAGAAAGATCTGTATCTAAAGGTCTGGAGTTCCTAGCTCTGGCATATGCTCCTTTCACCAGTTTTCAACACAGTTGGACCACAGTCATGCACGAGTACTGATGGTGTTGCTTTCTTCATGCCAGATTTCATCATCTTCCATTGATGCGGGTGTTGTTCCTGACTCTAGCTCAAGTGACATGTCTCCCCCCACTGAAGGGTCCCCAGGGATGCTGGAGTATCCAGCCCCGACAGTGCCTGCTGGTGGTCCAGGTGAGACAATGGCACGTGAAGCACGGGTCATGAGATACAAGGAGAAAAGGAAGAATCGTAAGTTTGAGAAGACCATCCGTTATGCCTCAAGGAAGGCATATGCTGAAAGTCGCCCAAGAATCAAAGGAAGATTTGCTAAGCGCACAGACTCAGATACAGAGTTCATGTTTCCAATGGTCCCTGATGGCAGTTTTGGTGTTGTGCCCACCTACTAGGTACTTACTATTCTGGCTCAGGGTGCCAAAGTTCCAGACCTGTTGATATCAGGCTCTGGAACCATGTAAGACTAGAAATATGCTGTTTCCTTGCTTTCTATGAAGCTTGGCGAGGTGGAAAGAGGCTTCAACTCCATGGTTATGCTGGCTTCGAGGATGGAGATGGGCCTGATGGGCTTCTAGGCTGTGCATGGCAGAGACTGCCAGATTCATGTCCAGCCAAAATTGGCTGCTTTGGGCATGCAGAAGTTGCTGTGTGCATCTTCTTGTCTGTTTCACTGGCAGCTTTTGAACTTGGTGACAAGAGGTCTCATATGCCTGCCTCATTATCCATCCAAGTTCTCCTGTGCAGTTAGGTCAGTAGTTAGGTGTGTCCTAGATTGGATATTCTGAAATTTGACGACTTTTCATGAAAGTTAGAAATTGCATGGTATGTGGTTAAGCTGTGGATGGTTTGTTGAACCAGTGGCAGTGGCACTGGTGTCATATCATTTTCAGGTTCAACTCATGTATGTGCTCTAAACTAAACTGACTCTTGCTACCTTCCAATGTACATGTGTGACAACCCTGTAAATATGAATGACAATGCTTTTGATTTTGGCTGTGAATTTCAATGATTTTATATGGAGTGGTGTGCATTGTCAGCTACTCTTGCCAACTTGCTGTTTGTTTATTGTTGAAGTTGCAATGCCCCTGACTTAGTAAGTGTGGTGGCTATGATTCTCCACAGGAGTCATATAGACTGTCATAATTGTGCCAAGTGACTCAAGTTTTGTTTTTTGCTGCCATGTTTTCTTGTTAACTCGACTGTAATGTGCTCATGTTCTGCACCAGCAATGTGCTAGATTTGGTATGATCTCATGTTATCTGAAGATGAGTAGAAAGCTTCTTGCTTTGAGCAGCTATTTGCTGTCTGCAAGTCATTGGAGTAAGTTGAATGTAGCCTGTCTTCTGTTCTTTTCAATTGTGCCTGGCTTGTTCTTGAATCTTGTGGGTGTATGTTAGCAGGACTTGTTTCTCTTGTCTACATCATAAGCCTGTCTTTCTGCAGAACACTTGGGGGGATTTTGACACTGTTTTACTGTATGGAACTCTTACTTGAGGACTTGATGCATTGTGCCATCTGGAAGGATCCCTACCTTGAGCTACAAGTGAAGATCCAAGAGGAAGGTTCATGGGTCTGAAAATGAAAACTGCAGAAGCTCTGTCCAGGTTAGATCACAGTGAGGAGAAAATATGTTTTTTGATGCCATTCATGAGTACTTTCACAGGCAGCAGGACCTTGATTGGCGTGAAACAGAAGGAGCTTGTCAACAGTTGTTCCTCAGACCAAAAAAGTAGGAGGTGGAGTTGGAGGAGCTTGGATGCTCTTCATGTAGTTGTCAGGAGCAATGGATTGTGAATTGTCTGCAGCTACAGCTTGTGTCAAGGTGCACCCCATTAAACATAAAGGCTTCCATCTTCTTCAGACCTTAATGACAAGGAAAGGACTTGACATCAATGCTAGTATGCTAGAATGGAGTGTTCTTTCTTGATTACATTTTGTTTGGCCATTTTGTTTCTTGCTTGATCTGGGTCAATCACAGAAATCTCCAATGTATATGAGAAGCAAGACAGTGCTGTATATTCAAGCATTCAGGTGAAATTGGCACATTCACCCGTACTTTTCTTGAATTCCCTCAATATCTGTTCTCTTACTCTTTTGCAGACACACACTTCTGGTCTGATTTGTGATTTGGATCCAAGTGGCTGCAGTGGCTTTCATACAGGATAATCGTAAAGATCTTAGCAAAATGATACCAGTTGTGATTTAGTGTAATCTGATTTCTCAGTTCAATTGCTCTCATTGAACTATGTTTTTGCTTGTCACCAGAATTGATTAATTTGCTCATATGTTCTTACCCATCAGGTAACATCAGGTAAGGATGGGAAGTACAAGAGAAATCGAAAGGCACCATACATCTTCCTTGGGCCTCTGGCCTGACAGGCCAAAGGTGAAAGAGTGGGTGCCATTTCATGACATTGAAAGCTTTTAAGGCAGTGTTTCATGTAGAATTCAAGAGAAACTGAAAGCTTTAGGCAGTGTTTCTTGGATACTCTTCATCATGTGCTCTGGGAGTAATGCAGTTGCTATGGTGCACTTTGCAGAAGAGCAATGGCTTACAACACCAAGATTCATGAAGCAAAAAAGCTTTCTACAGCAGCTAAGAGAAAAATTATCTAGACATCTAGGTGATTGTGATTACTGTTATTAAGTTTCAGAGAGTAATATACTGACTGACACCCACTTACAGTGCTAAACAATTTTTGGATTTTTGGATTTTTTTCTTTCCAAGAACATGATGATGGAAACTAAATTTCATAAAGGAATTTATTACATTCATGCTTGGTTGAAGAATGTGATAGTCATGCTTAAGGTGAAACATTGATATACATTCTTTTAGGGTTGGTTGTGGAGAGCCAAAGATGAAAACCAAAACAAAACAAAACAATGGGTGCGTCACACTGGCGCCTTGCCATTTACATAAAAAAGTATCAGAAGGCAAAAGAAGAATGATGGAAACTCAAATGCTTCACCATGCAAAAAATATGATCTTCAAAAAATCCTCTAAAACAAACCAAAATCCTTCAAGATACTATAACTCTATAACTGATCTCAAGTTTCAACACAAGCCAAAATATCATCTTTCAAAAATCCTCTTATAAAAATAGACCTATTACCTATGGGCCAAAATCCATTAAGCTACTATACTCTATAATGAATCTAAACACAATGTCCTTGCCTCGGTAGGCAAGGCCAACAAAACAAGTGCAGTAGGATTTCATGTACATCTTTGTTATTTCTAGAGAAAAAATTAGGTCACAAGATTTTAATTTCCTTAAACCCTAAATCCTTCACATCTCAAGGAGGTGCAAAACGGAATGTGCTATGTTATGATGGATGAAATTCAGTATTAAGATTTATAACTAATAGATGCATTTTGGCCTATTAATGGCATGCCCTATTACCTTACTCAAATCAACTAAATGAAATAAGTGAATAAATGCAAATGGGCCCTTTCCAAGTAAAATGAAAAGCTGGCAAATGAAACAAAATATATTTTTAATAGAATGGGAATGAAAATTCTCAAATTTGAGATGAATAATAAATTATTGGAATTGAGATTTTGATCATCCATTTTATCAGATTTCATCCATCTTGAAACCACTCATTTCCAGGTCACTCTCTAGTGGTATTTATCCAACAAAAAATTTCTTTTTTTTGACAAAATATTGGGAAAATATTTTTTTTTCTAGTGAGAATTCAACTAATTTTGGTAAAGTTTTGGAAAATTCGCTAGTTTTTCGATATCACAAAATCGGAGGAAAAAAAAAACCCTGCATGACATGTCCTTCTACAACAAGAAAGGGCGAAAAAAAGTTTTTAAAAAATAAAAGAAAAAAGACCCGGGTATATTTAGAGCCTGAAAATATCAGTGGTTGTCGGTTATTGAGTTCTGACCTATGTAACCAGCAGGTTCCGGGTATCAATAAAATATCAGGTGGTTACTGAAATTTTTGAAAACCAATAGATAACCTACCAGTCGGGTATTTACTTTTCAAATTTTAGATAACCTACTTGGATGATTGAAATTTCATCCAGGTAGGTTATCAATCCTAAATCCATAAAACATGTTTACAATAGAAGACATAAAACACACCCCCCAAAAATACTATCACTTGTTCTACCTAGGAAATATAACCGACGGTTATCATAGCAAGTAGTTGAAAATTGGTCCTTATTTATATCGACAATTATTGCCAGGAAAACTGTGTAAATAGGTAACCGGAGGGTACTACAGTTAATCCCTTCACAGTGGAATTGGTAACCGGGAGGGACTAAGATTTAACCAACCCGCCAGGTATGAGGAAAACATAATAACCGGGAAACACTGGAAAAATACCCGGGAACGGTTTGATACCCCGGGCGTGCTCCCGTCGTCATACCCTTCCATACCCGCGCAACCACCGCCATGGGCGAAGAGCTGGAAGAAGGCTGGGGAGATGGCGTTGTGTGGCGCGACGGCAAAAGCAGAGCCGGAAGACGAGAGAGATTTGCAAGATTTTGCAGCTGCAGGAGGATGACCACGAGGAGGAGATCCGCCACAAGAAGATGAAGAAACACAAGAAAATCGATTCTGATTCAACCTTGAAATGGTAAGCTTTCTGTGGTTGCTTATTTCATTTTTCTCAGTTCCTTTTCTCTAATCGTCTCTCGCGTATCGCAGGACATCTCAAGCTTGAGGATCTCTGGCATCTGGAGCTTGAATTCTTTTGCTCTGGAAAAGAATCAAGTACTCTCTTTTCTCCTCGTCTCGCATGTATGTTGTTCTCTTATTACTGTTGGTTTGTGTTTGTGCCGTAATCTTGTCATTTGAAGAATGTCGTGAAATTGCAAGAACTTGTGCCTCTCGTCTCCTCTCCATGTCGTGAAATTGCGAATATTTTATGGCTTTATCTTTTTCTTGCAGTTTTCGTGAATGTTTTTCCTTGGAGGTTTTAAAACTGTTTTGTGTTTGTCCATGTTGACGAAGAACCTAAGATGACGTATACAGCGACCTCAGGACCTCTGGCGCTTCTTCTTGCATCCAGTCCTCAAAAGCCGCCTCGGATGCACTACTACTGTTTTGCTTCTCTTGCTGCTTCATCTCCAGTTTGGACACTGCAGTGGAGGACGTCGCATTTATCCACGAGGGAGCTCAGAAGGACGAGAGAAAGCTGCTCTGCTTGTAAGGTCAGTTGTGCATTGATGAATATATTTTATTTATTTATTTTCCCAAGTTTTGTTTGAAGAAGCAAATGGACATTGTCATATGATGGTATAGAGAGAGAGAGAGAGAGAGAGCTGTCATATGTGGCAAAAGCAAAGCTATGAGTGTTGTATTTTTTTCCCCCCCTGGTTTAAGAACAGGACTGGTTTCATGTGGATGGCATACAGTCTGTCCTCTCTTGTCTCCAAGACCTGCAAAGGGAGGGAAGGATATCATGGCATGGGGGGAGTCCACAGAGCAAGAACATGAAGCAGCAGCTTGGAATTTTGAGAACAAAGGCAGAGAGCAGTGGTGATAGTTCTGTGGCAGAACAATCAGACTGGGACAGGGAAAAGGCTCATTTGCTTCATGAGGAACAACAATGGCTGCATGAAGAAGAAGAGGAATTAAGTCAAGAAGAAGAAAAAGCAGCTGAAGATGTCCATGCCCAAACAGTTCCATCCAAATATACAAGTATAATCAAGGTGTGCAATGACATGGAGAGAGAGGGATTGGAAATTGGTTATAGTCTATACAACAATTTGATAGTTGCCTATTGTAGAGGTGGTGATGCAGATCAGGGTTTGAGGACTATGGGGAAGATGCAGGCTTCTGATATGTACCCAGACTCAAGAAGTTATGCTGCTGTAATTACTGCATTAGGTTTAGTAGGGCGAACAGAAGAGGCAGAGGCCTTGTTTGCGGAGATACCAGGACCTAAGCCCGACAGTAGAGCTTTGAACTCACTCCTTCAGGCATACACAAGGAAGGGTCTTCTACAACAGGCAGAGAAATTATTGGAAAAAGCAGAAAAGTTAGGGTTGAATCTCAGTCACTTCACATACGGTCTCCTCATAGATGCTTATTCAAAGGCAGGTCGCTTAGAACAGATACAGGTTCTTCTTGCAAAGATGAAAGCTGCTAACATCCGGCCTGATGCTTTCATTTATGGCCGCTTGATGGCCTCACTTCGTGATACTGGTCAGTGGGGAAAAGCAGTTCGCACATTGCGAGAAATGCAGGCATCTAATGTCAAACCTAACAAGTACATCTACAATATAGTGATCGACACATTTGGCAAATATAGAATCTTACCACAGTCTTTGAAGACTTTTGAACGGATGCAAAGAGAAGGCCTGAAGCCTGATGTTGTTAGTTGGAATTCTCTCATAGAAGCTCATTGTCGGACTGATTCTGTGCTAGAGGCAATGAATTTATTTCACCAGATGCAGGAGCATGGGTGTGTGCCAAGCTTACAGACATTTAATATCTTAATCAATGCACTAGGGTCTCGTGGCCATTGGAAGGCAATTCGAGCTTTATTAGAGGATATGCAGTCCAGGGGACTGGTTCCTAATGAGGTTACTTATACCACACTTGTCGACATCTATGGCCAGTCTCGTCGTTTTCAAGAAGCGGTGAAGTTCTTGGATCAAATGACAGCACAGGGCCTAAAACCACCTTCCAGTGTTTACTGTGCTCTTGCCCATGCTTATGCCAAGCAGGTAGCCTCATACTTCTGTGATTGAATGGTTATAGCATTGAGGTTTCTGTATAATTCAGCAAGTGGTAGAAGCCTTGTGGGAAGTTTGTGGGAATTTTTAAACTCTTTTAAAAATTGAAGTGACTCAGAACACTTGGGAATGGGTCACAGGAAGGCCTTCTCATGATAATTTTCTGTAAGCTGCAGGATGCTAACTTTCCACTTTATTTCTTTGTAGGGGATGTGTGAACAAGCAATGAACGTGTTCAGAAGAATGGAAGAGGAAGGCTATGAGCCAAATCTTATGATGTTCAATCTCCTCATCAATGCTTTTAGTGTAGCAGGAAGGCATCTGGAGGCATTTTCTGTTTTTGACTACATGCAGGAGGTGGTACGTCCATAGATCATCCTTTTTGTTCCACTCTGGCTCAAATACAAAGCAAGTGTCAGCTAGTTCATTAGTAGCTCCAGACTGTTCAGTATTAAACTCAGGTCAAGTCTATATTCTCACCTAATCAAATGTGCTGACCTATGACATGGTTTTCTGAAGGGAATTAGTCCAGATGTGGTCACCTACACAACCTTGATGAAAGCTTTGATAAAGGCGGAGGAACTTGATCAGGTACAGCTATCAGATCCTCATTCTAGTTCCTTTATACTCTTGCTGCTGCTTGGTACTTCTGGCAGTACATGGATTGCAATTTACCAATTTGAATCAAGTTAATTATCTGCTCAGACTACCTTACTGCTCTGAATGTTGTACTTGTGGGTCTCATGAAATGCATGGCATGATACATAACTCTTGATGGTTTTTAACAGCAGTAGACATCTTGTGGTAAAATAACCAGGTCCCAAAGATTTATGAGCAAATGCTGAAGGCGGGATGCACACCTGATAGCATGGCCAAGGACATGCTTCGCAGTGCCATTCGTTTTAGACTACGACCTCCAAAAATTGTTAGGAAATCTTCTTACAGGGTAAACAACTGAGACTTTGAGGAAAACAGTTTAGTATCCCAATAGCCAATTTTGGAACCAAATCTCTACAGGTTGAATTACTATAGACAGATTTAGATTCCTGTGTCATTAGAAGCAGGATTGTTCATCAAATTCAATTGAGCTCCAAAGTGTTCAGGTAAATCATCTTCCAGATTCAACACATGCAGAAGTTTCATCTGCATTTGCTTTGTTCCTTTATACATCTCTCAAAACAACAGAAAATACTGTATATATAATTGTCTGTCCCTTTAAAGCCCATTTCACATTTAAAGATCTGAATTTGATTGTTTCAGCAAAGTCTGTGGGTTCCATCTAGTGCTTGTTTGTTCCTTTGTGTATGTGCATTAATCTAGGCTCTTTTTCCTGACGTTGTTCACTACTTGCTTATGTGTGTACTAATCTGGGATAGTGAATTTGTAGTTCACAAAGCTGTTGATTTGTTTATATGTACTAATCTAGGATTATGAATCTCTTGTTCCTGAAGCTATTGTTATGTGCTTATTTGTACCAAACTGGGATTATGAATCTCTGGTTCCTTGCTGAACTTGTTGATTTGTTTATATATACTAATCTAGGATTATGTATCCTCTTGTTCCCGGAGTTATTATCACATGCTTATGTGTACTAATCCAGGATTATGAATCTCTGGTTCTTTGCTGAACTTGTTGATTTGTTTGTATGTACTAATCTAGGATTATGAATATCCTCTTGTTCCTGAAGCTATTGCTACATGCTTATGTGTACTAATCCAGGATTATGAATCTCTGGTTCCTTGCTGAACTTGTTGATTTGTTTATTTATGTGCTAATCTAGGATAATGAATCCTCTTGTTCAATGCCACTTTTCATCAACAAGTAAACCTTGCTTTGTACAACGAAGAACGAACTCCTTAAAAGAGGCACCGAACAAAACTGCCCAAATTTCAGCCCAGTTGTGAAAATTCTCTTTGTATATTCTTCCTAGGAAAGTACCACGAAATTGCTTTGCAAAGCTTTCTCTTCTTTCTTCTTGATCGTAGATCCTCGAACAACTCCGAATAGAAAACCGAAAATCAGCAAAATCTCGGAATAAAATAATCTTTTGGTTACTTCGTGGGTTGTCTGTCATTTGTGCCGCATGTTTTGTGTTTTTTCTAAAAAATTGATGTGCTCTTTTTTGGGGTCTTTTCTCTTTCCTTTCTATTCTGTGAATTTTCCCAGTTTTGTCATCAAGCAATTTTCTTGCCTTTTTTCTTGAGCTTTTGCTTTCAGGATTGTCGCAGTCTTTCGACTTCACCCCTCTCTCTAGATCCACAAAATGGGTTTGTAAAAATGGGTTTTGCAAAATGGGTTTTTGCTCATGAGCTAGATGCTGCTGAAATCCCTGTGATTAGAAAATGAACAGGACAGCATTAGAATTGTTGCTCAAGAAATCCGCACACCACATCTGACGAGAGAAAGAACACAAACACAAGTAGTTTCTGACGAGGGAGGATCTACTCAAGAACAGGGTGCCGATGTACAGGTTCAAAGTTTCAGATCTGAAATTTGTCGTCAAATCTTGTGAGTTAGAAATTAGTTCATCGAACTTTTTTGTCGCTGATTTTATGAGCCAGGAGTTTGCAAGAATACTACTGATTCTGGATTTTGGGGTTACTGATTCTGGATTGGGGTTTTTGTTTTTGTTTTTTTCTTTTTCTTTTGCAGCTTTTTTTGGCGTGACATGACGAATACCACTATGCCACCACGATTCCTGTGAAAGAGGGACTTTGATAGATCTTCAGGTAGGTATGCTGTTTTGTAAACCCACTTCCCTTTCAAGCAAATGAGACATTGCAGTAGTAGTAGTAGTAGTAG
>Ga0116229_10009162_pt1 | contig 15192 bp, 10 predicted proteins | sample S1TSphgellanicum_3_FD_87313 | JGI IMG/M metagenome (GOLD analysis project Ga0116229, IMG submission 87313) | Host-associated microbial communities from peat moss isolated from Minnesota, USA - S1T2_Fc - Sphagnum magellanicum MG | ecosystem: Host-associated > Plants > Peat moss > Unclassified... | reverse complement strand
TTTTCTTGGTTGCATAGGAATTGTTCAAATGCCCACATTCCCTCCCCCAAGTCTGACCCCAATAATGATGATGATGATGATGGATGGCCCCAGCCCCATAGCCCGGGTCCCTTTGTGACCCTTGTTAATGGTAAGGTGACAAGTAATGGGCAAGTGGGCTCGCCATCACAGCACTGTACTGAAACTAGAAAAGTCCGCAGTTTTAGCGTTCTCTTCGCTGCAGCACTAGTTGCGAAGTCTGGTGTATTCTTCTTCTTCTACACTCTCTGCATGAATTTGGCACCAAATTCTTGTCAATTTTTTTGGGAATTGCGACCAATCGATTGCAGATCTGGGTTGCTGGAGCAGCGATTCATTCTCGACTTCACGAATTCGCCAAAAAAAAATAAATTTCGAAATGGATTTTTTTTGGCGCTGGCAATTGCAGTTGGCAAAAGATTCAGTTTTGTGAATGGAGCAGAGCTTTGTATGCGGGATTGTGCAAAGCGACGATGGTTGGTGTTTCAAGTGTTTGTGTGTCATGAGAACGGTACGAAGGAAATGCTTGGTTCGCTGACTGCAGTTTTTTTTTTTTAAAATTAATTTTGGTTGCATTTTCATGGTTCGACTAGAGAATTGGCAGCTTGTGAATTTAGTCTGCACATGAAGAAATATCCGAAAGTTTCTTAATTTCTTTCTTCTTTTGGCGGAAGATGGATCGTTGTCTTGAGATACGAAGGAATCCCTTGGCTGGCTGGCTGGAGTTTCTTTTTTCTTCCGTTTTTTTCTTGGTTGCGTTTGCATGGTTCGAGTAGAGAAAATTTGGCAGATCGTGGATTTGGTCTGTGGAGATGTATACCGACAACTTCTTTTCCTTTTTTTTGGTGTAAAAAGATGGATTTCGTTTGTATTGAGGATCTTGGCTTTGGTGCATGTGACACCAGCATACCTGCTGGAGAAGCCGATGTTTTCTAACCTTCTTGAACTAGTGGAGGCTTTGGTCTAGAATCTAGAGTTTCCTTTTGAATCGAGAGAGAGACGCGTGACATGCCAGGGGGGGTGGGGGAGGTAGTATGCAAGAGGAGAACTTTTCCTTTGTTTTTCTTTTGTAATAGCACTGGTTTTAAACATATGTGTTGCTTGCATATCGGTATTGATCAATCCATCCATCCCTCTCGCCTGCTACCGATGTGGTCATGCGCGCCATTCGTTTTTTCAATTAGATTTGCTACTATGAGCTGTGCAATATTCCGGTATCATTAGAGCTCAGATGATGGCTGCTTCGCCAATTGCAGCTCAGGACATAGGAGTGTAAGACACAACTACAGCGTAGTTTGGAGCTAACATCGCATGCGGCCAACATGAACTCTTCATTTCCAGTGCCCATTCCAAAACGCAGATATCATTCTTAAGGGGATGATGGCCTATTATTAGCATCCTTACCGGCAACGGACAGAAGAAGAATAGAGCAGAGTGTTCATAGAGACTGTGAGTGAAAAAAAGAAGAAAAAGAGACCCTAATTCAGATGTCCTTCCAGAGCTCCTCAGGTTTTGAGGTATTCAACCTTGCACTCGATTGCTAATTGAGTTCTAGAGTATATGCTGCTAAGTTCATACAATCCTCAGTTTTGTCAGGGAACCCTAAATCCTTTCCTCCATTCTGTGATGTAGAGGTCGCCTACCAACATGACAATGCATCTACATGCACTCACTGATTTAGAAGGCTGATAAGTGGACTGACCTAAATTCTTCTTCGCAGGTGTAAGCTCAAGGAGCAATAAATGTGGGTTTCAAGTCATGAATTGAACTGGAAGCAGACTTGACAATGTGTTCTGATCTGGAGTAACTTCTGCAAGTACATTCATGCTGGCAGAAGTGTGCACAGCTTTGGTTTTTGGCAACTACGAGGGCAAAAGGGATTATTGGTGTGACATATTGGAGGTACTTCAATACTAATGGGATGTGTATTGGTATGCCCATGCCAGCATACTCATACCACAGATGTATCAGGTAAGCACGAAAGCCTTCAAGATACGCACTCCACATCATGACAATAGGATTCACACAGGTGCTATTGATGAAGAAGAATCAATAGGTGAAAACACAAAATTTGCTTGATTGCCTGCTTTAGATGGAAATTTTATAGAATGATTTTCCTGCTGTTAGTGTTTGTAAGTTCTGTTTTTTCTTTTGCAGGGCATTCTGAAGTATCAGATCATGGCCTGGGGTCTGTGTCAACAAGTTCACATGGGTCTCACGCTTATCCGTACAAAAGCAGTTTACAAGAAAAGACCACTGGAGCAAGCATTTTCACAATGGCTGAGCTAAGCGAAGGGACAGGCGATTTTTCTCAGTCAAACAAAATTGGGCAAGGAGGGTTTGGGTTGGTCTATCGATGCAAGCTCAGGGATGGTAGGACTGTTGCAATCAAACGAGCCAAAAAGGTACACTACTTTTTGTGTTAATCCATATTATGCAGCACCTTCAAGTATTCCTCGTTGGCCCAAAAAAAAAGAGCTTTCACCAGAAGGAGGAGTTTGAAGCAGATACATAATATTTGGGAGTGTAAATGCAAAAAAGTAACTCATGTTTTGATTCTATAAATTTGCCAGGACTGGTGGTTACATTGGGCTGGAAAGGAAAGAAAGAGTGAAGGAGATATGCATGGTAAAACAAAGCAAAATTGAACATTGATGGAAAGTTAATGTGTAGGGAAAATTTTAACTCTTGCTTCACTAAGAACCCAATCCCACCCATGAAATGCCCAAACTTTTTCCTCATGCTTAAAGTGTCTTGGTCCTCACAGTAGTGTACCGAGTAGGACACCTGGAAATTTTCCCAAAGTGATTGAAGGTTTTGGGTCTAGGTGGCCTCAACCACAAATTTCCTCCTCCACCCCAACTTTAATACTTCTAGACTTTGGGAACAAGGTGACCAACCTCAAAGACTAAGGTAGTATGAGGCTCTGAGAAATACTTTTCCAGCATACTCCTCTGTCAGCCAGTAGGCTCCCCATTTGTTTCTGCTCAAGTTATAGAGTAGATGTTTAGCTCAACTAGTCAGTGCACAGTTGGTTTTAAGGAGATGCATTGTTTTTTACCTACTGTTGGAAGTTGGAACTGCAATGCTGCATTGTCAAGCATGTTCTAAAGAAGAATAAAGAAGAAAACATCTCATGAAGAAGGGATGAACGAGTTCTAAAAATTCAGGGAACTGCCACTAGTTTAAGAGCTAACAAACTGGTCTTGGTAACATGGACAGGATCGGTTTGAGAAAAGGCTGTCAGTTGAGTTCAAGACTGAATTGGACATGCTCTCACAGGTGGACCACCTGAATCTAGTGAAGCTAATAGGCTACTTGGAAGCAGAGCATGAGCATATACTAGTAATGGAGTATGTCCCCAATGGAAATCTTCGCCAACACCTTGATGGTACACTCCCTACATACATACCTACATACATTCCGATCTGGTCACATTTCCACAAATTTTCTTTCTGTTTCTGTTCCCCCTACATCCTACACAGTAAGGCCCCAGTTTACATCAGTCCTAAGTGTTGATAAATGGATGTCGATTTTTTGTGAGGCTCCTCTCGCTTGATGCACCTGAAAACCAAAGTCAGGGATAGAACTTAGATTAGATTGGTCACTGCTTGTAGCAAACAGTGCATAGTAACCAATGCAGTGAGTGATGCACAGTGTTCCACATTGTCAAACTCGAGGCATCATTGCTTTGCCGATCTCAAAGCTGAGTTTGAAGTCCCCAGGGGTGATGGCTAACTGGTATAACCCCTTCTGGGACCTTGGGACCACAATAAGGTCATGGGTTCTCAAACCCAGTGGTGTGCAGGTGAACCTCTTGCCAGCCCTCTGCCAATGAGCTGACTTGGGGGTGTGAACATGTCAGGTTGGGTCTGCTGCTGTGCTTCAAAAAAAATTTAAAAATAAAATAAAATTTCAAGATCATGCATTAACAGATGCTGCTGCAGTATTGGCAATCAAAGTAACTCATTTTTATGGTTTCATGACTTCAATTATTGACTAGAGCACAAATGTGCTGTAATCATGACAGGCAAGAGCATTAAGGCATACCTCTTACCTGTGGAGAGGATTTTACAACTGAGTGAAGGGGTGACCGGCCCTTGACACAACATAGGAAGACCCACTTCCCATGTATGGGTCCACCTTGGAACTTTGCATGCATCTCACTTTCCCACTACTTCACAGTGTTCTTAATTCTTATAGTTGATACTTCTTTAAATCTTCACTAGCCTTGAGTGTGATGCCCACTCCATTTTAAGGGTTGAATGGCAGTGACCTTTGGTCTTGGTGACTGAAGCTTCAAACTAGGGTAGATTCTAAAGGGTTGTGCATCTCATGTACATGTCTCTATGTAGGCCCCTCTAAGCCTTAGGATAAGATGCTTGCTTGTACAGGGAGAACTAAAATGAAATGAAGCTAACCCTCACAAGTTAGCTTCACAAGCTTATAGTTAGAATGAGAATATCTGTTAACTATTTATATTACCTAACATGCTAATTAACTGACAAAGTCAGTGGGTAGTCATGGTATCTTGTCACTACTATATGCGATGAAGGTGATGGTCTAACATTGTGAGTGACTCTGAAAAGCTTATGACTAATTGTCATGTTAACTTCAAATTGCTATTGTGAAGATTTCTCTACAATTTCAAAGATCTAATGTAGGCATGCATTAGAATATACTTAGCATTCAAGATCTTATTTGATTGTTACAGTATGAGAACTGCTCATCATTTTTCTCTTTTGGGCTAAAGAGAGTTTTAAGTTTTGAGTGGCCTGAAGACCATGGATGTGAAAAGTACGGTGGGCCATGAATTGGTATCTCAGTGGCCATATGTTCCAACATGTTGAGATCATAGCATAATAACTTCACTATTAAAAGTTAACGATGTGGCACTTATTGACATCTGTTTTTCGCTTTCATCCCCAAAACCATGATAGTAGGAGAATAGGAGCAATATATCATCTATTTGTTTGTTTTAGAAAGAGAGGAATCCCTTTTTAAGAAGATAGTTTGTTTTTGCTCACAAGGCTTGGGGATGCAGGCAATTATGGAGTGGCATTGGATATGGGTACGCGATTGGATATTGCTATTGATGTCGCCCATGCTCTCACCTACCTACATCTCTATGCTGGTAAGCCCAATTCCCCAAATTCAACTTTTGACTAGCCACATGCTTTCATATTAGCTAACACCATATTCTTAGACTCAATCTCTATTTGCCTTCAGCTGAAAACACTCCATGAGAGTCCAATGAGAGCTGATTTGGATGTTGTATAAATGACTAACTTTGGCCTTTGTTTGTGCAGACAAGCCAATCATACATAGAGATGTGAAGTCATCCAACATTCTCCTCACAGGAAAATTTCGTGCAAAGGTGGCTGATTTTGGGTTTTCCCATGTGGGTCCATCAACTGATGTTGGTATCACCCATGTTTCCACTCAAGTAAAGGGTACTCTTGGATACTTAGATCCAGAATATTTGACCACAAACCAGTTGACTACAAAAAGTGATGTTTATTCATTTGGTATCCTCTTAGTTGAGATTTTCACGGGTAGGAACCCCATAGAGTTGAAGAGACCAAGTGACGAGCGGGTTACTTTCAGATGGGTGAGCACACAATTCATTTTGTGTCTTGTCTATTTGCTTGACTCTTTCATAAATGTAGTGGGCAAAGTTGGCATCACAAGTGGTCTGAACAGGAAAAGAAGGATATTAATCCAACATCAAATCAAGCTTGGTACTTTCTGTATTTGACTTGCACAAGTGGACTTGTTCATGAGAGTACTATCAAGCAAATTGATTTGTGTCTGTTCCACTAAAGAAATTGACCCCAGACTTGATTGTTTTGTAGGTATACAAGAATTTTGTGGAGGGGAATCTGATTGACATTTTGGATCCCAATATAGAGAAGACACCAGAAACACTAGGTGCTATGGAGCGTTTAGCAGTATTATCTTTTGCTTGTTCAGCACCATCAAAGAAGGATCGGCCAAGTATGAAAAAGTCCGTAGAAGTTTTGTGGAATATCAGAAAAGACTATCTAGCAAAAAAGCAAGCTAACCTTAAGTTAAGCACAACAAAAACTGCTAGCATGCATTGTGACAGTTTCCACAACACATTAGACTCCAGTAGACACAACATATCAACAGACTTCAGTTCTAGAACCTCCGATGCTCAAGGCTCTCAGAGACATCACAGTAGTCCCTAGTGTACCTCCTAGAGTATTTGATATTGCTTGCAAAAGTTATTTTACTAATTCTCATGGATCGTTATTCTATCTACAGTCAGACCTCCATTCACTGCATGATTTGATTTCACTGTGATGGATCTTTTGTCAACATTGTGATATCATGATCACATGAATGGCTCTGTGACTCCCTGAGTGGCACTTGTGCTTGCATTTCTTCTCATTGAAATACACCAATGATGAAATGGAGGGAACAGAAGGTAGATGAATAAGGAAATTACAGCCCAGATGTAATAGTGGGTATTTATTGTGATTATTGCTCTATGTCACACATTTTGCCACAAGTGCAAATCCACCACAACATGATTTATAGAAACAAAGGTTAAATTGTAGCATGCTAGGTGCAAGCAACAATGCATCATTTTAGTCTTTAAATAATTTATATTTTTTTGTGATTTAAGGAATTGCAATTGCAACCTAGCTTTTGATCATCAGACCCTAATGTCTTCACAAGATATCTACTTTTGGTGGTTTCTGAAGAGGATTTGTGGTATCCAGGAGCATAATTAGACTTTGGTTCATTATCACGAGGTGACCTTGTAATAATTACACAATCACTTGTTGGCATGGCTCATCTCCAATGACTTGCGAATAATGTTTGGGCTGCTGGTTTGATGGAAAGTTCTTTTAATGCATTGTCTTCAAAAAACACATATCATGGTTTGTTCACTCAAACTTGGTTCCATCAGTGGTCTTCACATACCAGTCAAAGATGCATAGAATAAAAAACTTTGGGGCGATTTTAAGTGTTCAGAAGGTTTCATAAGATATGAAGATGGTGTAAATACAAAGATTGCAGATAAGAAAAGAAGTTGCAGTTCAATCATGTGCATAGATTCTGTAACAAATGTTGGAGGTGAATCATTTTGCAATTCTGAGTGACAAGTATGTGTGAGAAAACCATCAATATGCCATAAGGCGCAGACATGTAACTGAGCAATCAATCAATGCTTAGAATCTTCTGAAACTTCAATCAAATAACTCAAAATTTTTTGAGGTAGCACAAAATGTTGTTAGGAATATTCTTCCAACTATATGCACAATTATTCTTGTGTAAGGAATTTTGCCAAGTCTACTTACAACAAGCTATTTTTTGCTCAACTTGTTTGGGCTCAACTTAGTTGTGACCATAACTTCGGGCTCATGACTAAGGCTGGGGCAGGCCAAGGGAAAAGAGTTGAGAAGGAAGCCGAGTTGTCCCAAGACTCAAACACACTCTCACAAATATTTCAAATTTCCACAGCCCATACCCATTTAAAATTCCAAAATATCCTTCTTTGAGGTTAAGACAAACAACTCTGCATGTTTAAAAATTTACAAATCCAAGAACTTGTGCTGCTCACACCAGAAGTATTTGGGCAGTTTTCATGTTCATCACTGAACCTTGGAAAGACATGAAAATGCAATACTCAAAAATGTTACTAAGATTTTTCAGGGTATCAGGGAACCTCAATAACTATGAAACAACCCCATAGAAAATAAATGAACCAGCCTCTCTGCAAAAGAAGATCCCAAGCACTTTGAACGATCTCCTCATGAACACACCTGCCCTCCTCGAGCGCTACCATGCTCGCACATGCCTTTAGCACCCCCACAAAAGTAACAGCATTTGGTCACACACCTTCCTGTTGCATTTGCTGAAATAGTTCTAGTGCCTTCTGCCCTTGACCGCATCTCACATGTCTGAATATCATGGTGGTCCAAGTGACCACATCTTGACATGGGATCTTGTCGTACACTCTCCGAGCATCCTTTATGCTCCTACATTTGGCCTACATGTGAACAAAGCTATACCCCAGAAAGACACCCGCCTCACAACCACTTTGAATTATCTGTTGACGAGTCTGCCTGCCCTCTTGAAGTGCTCCTAAACTAGCGCATGCATTGAGCACCGGAACAAAAGAAAAGCTGTCAAGACTCATGCCTTTTTGTTGCATTTCTTGGAAAAGCTTGAATTGTCTTCTCATGTTGTCCAGCTTTAACATATCTAGCAAGCCTCCTATTCCATGAAAAATTGTGCACTTGTAGACTCCCTAGTGTTAGGGCAGCCAACTTTGCTTCCACCCATGGGGGGTTTCTTCGGTTCCCAAACCAGAGTGCGGCCTGCGTCATCTTATGCTTAAAATCCGGGTACCTTGCATTGACCTTCTCCTGCCTACAATCCCACCACTACGAAGGATCTGAAAAGAATTCCCACCGAATTGTCTCACGTTGACTTGCTGCTGCTGCTGCTGTTGGCCCAACCTTTTCCACGCTAAGAAGTTGCTAGCGCTCTGTGACCACAAGTCACAATATGTCCTAATCGACGCGACTCAAGGATAAGACGGTGACGAACTGCCATGACCACAAAGAATCGACTTAGCAAACGAATTAATGGAGTTGGAATTCTCCGCTGCACCCCACTAACATCAGCAGTATCGCAACCAAAAAAGAGCTTCAGCAGACTGGATCAAAGCGCAGCTCGCTACAGGGCTCCCAATGAGACGAAACAATCGACAGTTTTGCTTGCAAAGAAGTCGCATGAATAGGTACATACAATACATACATAACCCTATTCTCTGCACCAATCCGGAGAGCATGATAAAAATACAGTACGCAAACAACTCTTTTATCGACTTCCTGTCAGTGAGCCTGTGAATTCTGCAAAAGTTGGACACCTCTGCCATGTCCCTGAGTGGAACGTCCGTTGCAGACCAGGCATGATTCCTCTTCTTGCTCCTTCACTCACATCTATCGAGAGTCCATATTCTATAGCTCATGTCTACAATCCTGATGCTCCCAGTGAAGACACATAGATAAAGACATGAGTGTCGTTGGCCTGTGCACACACCTGCAAACAACATCCTCTCTCTCGCAGACTCCCCCCTAAAATCTTTCTATCTTTTGTGAATTACCACTCTTCAGCATAACATCACCACTGCAAACATATCTCCACATAATTTCGCCCCCCTAACCACCAACTGTCCTCAGATGAACGGGTCTCACTCCAAATCTATCCAGACAATTGTTGTCTCTTTGAATCCTCTTCTCCTGCTCCTATCCACAGCATGTAGAATCTGAAAACATAAGAGTTGGAATTCTGCTCTACGTGGGCATTAGCTGCTTCCAAAATGAGCAGCAGTGCTATGTTTGAATTTGTCTGAATGCATCAGCTTCTGGATGGCTGTGAGATGAGAGAGCAAGTAAAATGCAAGGCATATTCCAACTGTTTGTATGCATGGATGGCCTGGCAGTTGGAATTGGTGTTAACCAATTTCTACAAGGTGTGCTACTTCAAACCATGTGCAAGCTGATGGTGTCAAATTCAAGGATGAACCAGAAGGAATGGGAGTAGATTCTACAGAGCACATTCCTCATCTGAGAACTTGGGTATGTTTAAGCTCATGCAAACAAGGAGTTCATTTGGAAATAGTTTGGTTGATGCTGGTTTTGTTCTTGAGCACAGGAACTCATCAGAATTCATTTTTGCATGTTCTTCAGAGTCTGGTGTTGCAAGGACTCATTTTCTCTGCAAGCATATATTTGTGACCCATTGCTCACTTTGTAGCACAATTTGCAACTGGTGACAGGGAAGTGGAGAGCCAAGAAGAACAAAAGTTGCAAAATTACAAGAAACCTACAGCTATGGGGTGGTCATAGTGAACATGTAATTGTGCACACAAGTCTGTTATAGAGAGAGATGTAGGATTTGCAGCACTGGTGCATGTTTCACAAAATGGTTGTCTCATTTTTCTCTTCCTGCGGTGAGTGTTGGCAGAGATGTTTCTATCTGGTCTGCCTGACAACATTAAGGCTCAGGAGATTCTAAACCTATCTTACACTTTCAATGGAGATAATCACCTGCAAGACTGATGCCACATCCCTCTCTTTCATACAACAGATGTGAAATACTTGTTATCCTGACCAGGCAATAGAAATGTAAAGTCCTTGGTTCTTTCTGCATTTGTCAAGTGATCTAAACAGGATTTAGAGAGTCCAAACAACCCCACATTTTCAACTCACAAATATGGATCTTGAACCACCCCAAGAATTTTAGGAGAAAGATCAAGCCCATAATCTCTATAGTTAGAGAAATCTTGACCTAAAGATGAAAAAAATTCCAAGCTACTTGGTAAGAAAACTGAAATCATCTAAGTATTGCAGGAAAATACTCCATCATTCAATGCCCTTCAGGGTGGCTTCCTAATGCCTCAAGTTAGGCAACAGATGGTGATTAGAAACACGCTTTGGCTCAGCTGAAGCCACAGGCACATTGCTGAGGTACATGCCTTGTAGGGCATTACAAGAACAGGCAAGTGATATTCAAAAGGATCATTGTAAATAGTCAGTACACTGATCATGTATGGCCCAAAGGACATGGCCTAAAAGACTACCTGTACACATTATGTGCCGGTGTGTAGTGGGACCACAATACTTTTTGGAAAGACAAAAGTCAAATGATGTAGACCTGCAAAAATATGATAATTCTTCAAAGGAATGGAGCATAGCAGGCTGCAGTATTCAATGATCCCTGATTTGAAGGTTTTGATGTTGGCACCACATTGGAAATAACAATAAATCTCTATCCATTAAAAGGTTCTTGCTAACCCAATCATGATGGATCAAGGTAGTTGCTCTCACACCTGGTTAACTCGTCTTCCAAGACTCTTGAGGAAGTTGTCCAGTATGAAGAAAGCCCTTTGCATGCACAATATTCCACTCTGTTGGATCTGCAACACAGATCTAGGTCAATCTAAATCAACAAACATGAGCTCTCATTTCCCACAACTCAATAGTTTGTGGAGTTTGGTATTCATGCTAGATTCCAAGCAAAACTCACATGAAGGTCTTGTCAAAGGACTGAAATGTAGGGGACAAGATGTAAATCCAGTTCATTAATCTAACAATCAGCAACCCAGATTTTATGAATCATAAAGTTCCAAATTACTCCTTATCCAGAGATAAGAGTGATAAGCTTGGAGGCATGCATAGAGACAAATGCACACATCCTAAACCTTAGGAGCTAGAGCAACCAGAATGGTCATTCCAGCCAAGCAGTGGCCATGCCTTGCACTCCACAAAACAACCTGCTGCCTGAAAGGGATATAGTGGCACTAAGTCAGGAACCTAACCAAGGCCTCAGTCAAATTTTTGACCTTATGGAGCCTTGCAATTTAAGTGGATCAATATTTGCACAGAACCACAACCTACTGTTATCCAATTGGGCCCAAATTTCGTAAGAAGGTGACTACTGCCCTTATCACTACCTAAAATCTCCTTGAAAGAAATGAAAAACCTAACAAACAAACAAATTCCTACAGAAACATATACTGTGATGAGTGGCATGAGTTGAAATCCAACTGGTGTGCAGCTCTTATCATCATATTTCTGATCCTAATGTAAGAATGGCCACTTCCAGCAGTGTGAACCCTCAGCACAAGTCAAAAGAGCTGAATAAATAGAATCTTAACATCATGGGAGCCATGATTGGATAGGTACCCTAAGAGTTGCCAACATAGTGCAAGGCCCAAGAACCAAATTGTCTTGAAATTTCACAGGGTGTTGACAATTGATGTATTCATACAATACCATCTAGAAGCAGGCCAGAGAAGCAGTCTATGTAGAAGTTTTGGGTACAAACCTAGCTGGTCTGCAAGCATTAGTACAGTCTTCAAGGAGAGCTTCTGGCTGCAGATGTTGAAGAGATGTTTGAGACTCAGTTGCAATAAATCAAGCATCAGAACATTGTAGTCCCTCAATGCGAAACCATCTGATATTTGCAATCCCAGCTGCACAAAGAAAAATAGTCATGTTCCAGGAATCCAGTGGTGCAGCCAAAAAGGGGCACAAACCAGGTAAGCACAGATTCAGTGACTCCTTACTTCCCTCCCTGAACAATGCTATACAGCTTCAATTCATATAGCAACTGCAGATGCCTAATCTTGACACTCTCCTGCACAGCAGGGGATTAGCTTTCAAAGAAACACATTATCAGCCATCACAATGCCCCTTGCCTTACAAAGTGATACTTCCATGAGAATGCAATCAATTAACAACCAGCCTTCATGAAAGCTTCCCATTTTGGGAGGTAATTCAAATGAAAGCTGGGACAAATGTCGTGACATTTTCCAATTACATCAACACACAAGGAGCAAAGTCTACATACCAGCTTAATGCCAACTTCCTCATTGGTTTGAACACTAGTCCATACAGTTGACTGTGCGCAACACCCCAAAATGTTGTTGGCATGGAAGCAGGTGATGCTTTCTGCTATCAGAGACCCTCAAAGCTACTTAACTAAACTTGCTACTTATAATTTTAGGTGCCAAAATCTCTTGAAAACATATGAGAAATTATACACTCAAATTGCGCACTCTTGGAGGCTCCAAAGATATTGTTTCTCAATGAGGTGTTCTTCCCAAATCCAGATTTGCATCAACAAAGTTCCCTTCAGTGAAAGTACATGTAGAAATCTGTAACTGAGTCCTGTTGACAGATGCACCCAAGCTTAAATGCATGCTTCCTGCGAGAACTCATTGCCCAACTTGCACCTCATGACTTGTAAAACATACTGTGTCTTGGTGATACATAGGCAGCGATCAAATTTATCAAAAAAGACTGAACTGGGTGGCATTGCTACAACACTAATTCCTCAACTTTGCACCCTTTGGCAATCTGTCCCTTCTCATTTTTGTAAACAGGAGATCTATCAGTAGCTCAGGACGGATTGGACTATTAGTAACAGATTTCTTCCCAAATGCTTTGATCTCTGCTATACTAAGAAAGCCTGCCAACCGCTTACCATCATGGGTTACAACCAAGTTCTTCCCATACTGCTTAATTATCTGGCTTGAGCTTGACTTGTGCTTCTTGGAAAGTGTATGGATGAGTGACCACCGTAAGTGGTAGTTCACAATAGCCTTCACTTTCTGATAGTTGTCACACCATGCATAAAATTCCAGAAGTCCTATACTCACCTTGTGATACCATGCTACAATGTGATGATCTTCGTGGCCTAACACAGAATCATTTGGCGTGGGTCGCTTCTTCCTCTTGGTGATAAAACCCCTTGACTCAAGAATTTCATAGATTTCAGCAACAGGAGCTTCAATCTGGATTGTGGCTTCTTGTCGGGAAGGTGATGGAACTGTCAAACCACTTGGCCTTCCAAAGGTTTCAAGCCTTTCATCATCATCAGAGTCTTCTGAATCTTCTGAATCATCAGAATCTTCTTCTTGAAAATCTTCAAACTCCTTGAAATCTGCAGCTTCTTCTTCTCCAAACTCTTCTTCTTCATCATCTCCAAACTCTTCAGCTTTATCCTCATGTGTATCAAAAGCTTCCTCTTGCATCTTGATAATCCCCTGTGTGCCACCAATTCTACCATTATCATTATTCATCTCCTCCTCCCTCAGATTTTGGTAAGCCTCCCGTGGTGGAGGAACTGCTTTGGAGGCACGGGCCCATGTTGATGCACACTTCACTGGACCTGCCCTGTTCATGTAAATTCCAATCATCTCAAACATAACACAAAAGTTCCTCAATGCCCACTCATTCCTTGGCAAACAACACCTCTATTCTGTATGAATAGAGTCACCAAGGCAGAGAACTTCTAGAAAAACCTAGAGAAGAAGAAAACCACAGTGTCCATAGTTGCACAACAGACCAACTTGACAGACCAAGACATATCTTTTCCCATTCCACAAATGCCTGTAAGTGCAATCAGGTTACCTTAGAGAACAATTTCTTGAAACAAACATCTAGAAAATGGCAGAGAAATCTCTGCCACAACAATTTGAATTAAAAATGACAGACCATAAGTGCAGTCATGACCTTATGAGAGTCAATCACAAAGTCTCAGACCATCACCTTCATCCAGAAAAGCAGTGACAAGTTGCAATGAGTGACTTCATCAGCTCACAACAGAGGATATAAATAAGAATATGATAATCCACCAAAAACTCAGGCAAAGTTTTATACAAAAATCTGCATCCTGAGTTTCTGCCACATTCCCAGTAGTGGCAGGAAAGACTCAATCATGATGTTGGCTATAACTCAATTTCTTGAAACAAACAACCAAAACTCATTGCAGCAAGTCGGAGATGTGCTAACAAGATGATGTGAAGACAAAGAGTCTCATAAAGCAGTTGAATTTGAATTTGGCAATTCTGAAAATGTGACAGTTTTGTTTAGGTTTAGGGTTTAGGGTTTCACAAGTGGGGCACATACAGGGAGGAGGGCTTCATGACCACAGGATCAAACAATGGCAAAGGCATCCACTCAATTGTTGATTCGCCTAGTTTGCATAGTCTGCATTCAGTAGCAAAGCTTTGACATTTGCAGATGTCGCCTGGGGGTGGTGCAATCTTCTTCTGCAATGTCCACAACACACAAGCATCATGAAGTTATGAACCCTGTGACAATGTCCTTTGGTCCACTTACCTGCCTTCATGACTCAATACCTATTCTGCCAGAAAGCATTGAATTTGACCACCAAAGGTGGCATACCTTTCAACAAATGTAATGTGACACACACAGCAAGCAATCGTGGTTCATGAATACAAAAAAGAAATCTTCAACAAAAAAACCACCTACAACTTTACAAAAAATCCATGTTAGCTCACACAATTTGTAGCTTGGAGAATGAAGGAGACGTCGCATCGGTCACACATTAAATCCTAAAACCCCCTGACCCACCCCGGGAAGAGATTCCCGAGAGAGAGAAGACTCGTACCTGGTTGTCTTCAAGCAGCGTCTGAATGCCGTTTATAGCAGTAGATGAAAACATGGACAGCGTCGAAATCCCTGCACGTACCGCTGCACCTGCTGTGGCCACGGTCAATCTCAGTGGCCCTCCTCCTCTCATCATCATCAATGCGTGTGTGTCTCTCTCTCACTGTCTCGCATCAGCAGATAGTCCAGAAAACAACTGTCGAACATGGCG
>Ga0116229_10009159_pt1 | contig 15195 bp, 14 predicted proteins | sample S1TSphgellanicum_3_FD_87313 | JGI IMG/M metagenome (GOLD analysis project Ga0116229, IMG submission 87313) | Host-associated microbial communities from peat moss isolated from Minnesota, USA - S1T2_Fc - Sphagnum magellanicum MG | ecosystem: Host-associated > Plants > Peat moss > Unclassified... | reverse complement strand
TTTAGCCAAGAAAAAATAAAGGCATTTGCTTAGAGTATAAAAGTTTAGCCAATGAAAAAATAGAGTGTAAGCAGGTGGGGATCAGTTGTTAGTTGATTAGTAAGGTCAAGACGAAGGTTAATAAGATAGCTAGGTCAGTAGGGTAATTAGGTGGGAAGGTAGTATGAGGTCAGGGTTGAGAAAAAAATAGCCCAAAAAAAAACGCATTGGTCCAAAATAAAAAAAGTTGACTGATTGAGGCTGGACCAAAAAATGCAGCCCATCCCATGGACAGAATGGCCAACTGGTGCATTGGTGGGTGCTGGTGCACTCTGGCCTAATATCCTCAGAACCAAACTGAAGTTGCCTTCTACTTGACAGCTTGCACAACTTCCACTAATTCTCTTCAACCATTCAAGGTACGGGTTGTATCATGTCTTTTCTCTTGTAATCTCCGTACCTACCTTGTTCCTGTGCCCTCCAACCAAGTGAGGAGAGCCTCTGCAGTCTGGAATATTAAGCTGTGCCTCACACGAATTGCTACTATTCAATCTCGACATACAATTGAACCAACCTGACCAATTCCATGTCCTTAAAGTACTCAAAAGGAGGAAAAACTATGTGTACTTCATATGTGTAATAAACTTGTGTGACATGTGCTGTATCTAACCACTTTTGTGGTGGATGCATCTTTTTGCGCACGTACTGGAAATTCCATGATTGGTCCATTTCATAACAAACATTATAAAGACAGGCTGCCCATATGTGCTTTATATGAGTTTGCACTATATGCAGCAAATCATGGAGTTGAAGTACTTCATATGTATTTGTCAACTTCACCTTGTCATCTCCTACCAAATTCAAAATATACTTGTTAGGAGAAATTCCCGGGCTATCATGTATATTGTTGCAGTGTCGAATGATGATTTTCTTTCTCTAGGACAAGACCTTATAGCTTCATTGTCTCTATCTGCAACAACAAAGAACCCAACGATATATCTTTACATTATGGACACAATAATCTTCATATTAGTTTTACGAGTTTTAATCTACAAGGATTTCTCTTAGCAGGTTTTTGTTTGGGGGCAGGATTTTTCCACAGTTGGTGAATTTTAAAAAGGAAATGTGAAAAATTGATGGTTTTTTGGGTTTTTAATCACCAGATTTTGAAAAGAAATGAATAGAAATGACTGGATTCATGTAGTACGTCTTTTACTAGGTAGTCAACAATATAGAAGAATGCTTTAACTATTGTGCTTTGACATCTTGTTTATAGCTAAATTTGTTTAAATCCTCTTATGACCAAATGATTGCCACTTTGGCTACCTACAAAGCCCTGGCCCAGTTTTTTCACACTAGACAGCCTGGGCTTCACAAGGCAGAATTTCCCTCAGAGTCCACTGCAGGGAAATGCAGGTTTTCACTGCTTTGACTGGGATTCATGGGTGGAACATAACATCCCTTCATTTGACCTTCCTGGTTTTTTTACAGACCCTGCTTCCCACAGACCTGCACCTTCCCAAATAGTTTCCTGTCTCTTTTACCCACCCACCACCCCGACTAGCTACCTTCACACTGTCTCAATGTTAACAATGCCAATTCATCTACCCCATCCTCCTCCAGATCTCATCTTTGACACAGAAATCCAGTCTTTACACAGTGTAATTGCCTCAGCAGTAAGGTGTTCACAAAATAAAGGCCCTTCTGCCTGCTGATTTGGGGAGAATGCCTCACTCCTGGGGTGTTACTCTACATTAATCAGTGTTCTGTCTTTTCAGTTGTCATTCAATAAAGTAATGATGCAAAAAGCTTCTCTGCCTAGATGCCCTTTTTTTCGCCATTTCATGAAATGATCACAAGGTTCTCTACATTTAGCAAAACAAATTGTCACGAATAGAGTCAAAAGGCACTCAACATTTGGCCACAATCACCCAATATTCCACCTTCCCGCATTCTCTATCTCTCCATGTGGATGTTCTTTTTAGGAATTTTTTCAAAGTGGCCACCATCCCTAGTAGTAGCCAAATATATGAAAACCCTGGCTATTTTTGTTCCCACTCACTTCTGGTGACTGGTCACTGAAAACCTCCAAAATTACTTCTTTTTCAAAATTTCAATTATTAGCTTTTTGACAAAAAAGTTGTCCAGGTAACGCTGCTCCATGTGCTACATTCTGTTGCAATTACACTATAGAAATGCCCTTCAGGGAATTTAACTTTAAAAACCCATGACTCTCAAAGTGCCTGCAGATAATGAAAGAAAAGGAAAGAAAGAAAGGGAAAGAAAAAAATTCCAATTGAGGATTTCTGAACCCTTGACAAAGCTATTCCAAAATGAGTTCAAAAGTCCAGGTGAGAATTATAACAGAAAATACAATTTTTGAAAAAAATTGTGGGTTTTTACGGAAAAAAGTGCCAAAGTAGCCAGATCTCAAGGAAAAAATTTCTGAGATTGCCATATTTAAACAATAGGCTCCAGCAGGTTGCAAAAATATTACAGCAAGATTCCTTCAAATATTGTAAACCCCCTTCATAATCAAGTCCATTTGGCACATTCTTGTTTGTGTCACACATTTTATTTCATTTTATTCTGGTAACCATCCATTTTAGTAAAAAACACCAATTTTTTTAGAGTCACTGTCACACTCATTAGTAGCACAAAACATTTGCAAAGCTTTTTTTAGAAATGTGATTATAATCGAAAAATCTAGAGCAAATATTAGGATTTTGTAAATTGTAATTCTCTTTGGCAATATTAGTGTTGCTTCGTGTTCAAGTTATGCAAATTAACAACAATGAATGCAGTTGCAGAAAAAAAAAAGAAAAACAACTTTCTAATGCAATCTAATGCAAACAAGCAAAAGATATGCAAAGTTGCGAAGAAAATAAAAAATTTGAATTAAAAAAATCTAGTTGACAAGATACACAAGCTAAAAGTCTCGATTGTCTTGCACACAATAATGATCTAAGTTGTTCCAGAATTTAACAACTCAAAAGTGGAACTCACAAGTTGATCAATCTCGTTCGGCAGTTGCGTAACTTACTTCCTGGAATGGAATCTCAGCGACTCCACTCTGCAGCTGCTGAGTCTATCATGAATATCCCCATAATTTCTAGCCAAGTTGTAAGTAGTCACTGCAATAATACAGTAGATTTTAGTGTGACACACTTGTTGCGTACTACCCAGACTCGAGACCTCTCTCTCTGTCTCTCTCCTCATGTCTCTTGTCCAGAAACCTCATGTCTCACCACTGACATACTCGCGGACTGTGGGTTTCATTACTGAGTTCCGGAATTGTGGTTCAGTCGAGAGGATTGTCGGAGATCAACCAGGTCTTGTTCTATACTTATGTTAGTCTGACACATGAGAAAGGTCTAGTACACCAGCTAGCTTTCTTGAAAGGGGCATAAGTAGTACTTAAGTAGTGGCGGTGGCGGGAAGCTTTGGTTGTTTTTTTCTTTTTTCCTGTTTTTTTGTGTGGGTGCTGATCTTGTTGATGCAGAAGTACTACTTCGTCTAGTTCGGTTTAGAGCTGGGAGATTAAACGGCCGGGGAAATCGAATCAACTGAGGGGGGTTGCTGCTGCAGTGAGTGTTCTAGTACTACCTTGGGGCTTCATGTGCAGATGAATATAATCTTGGTCTCATGTTTGATCAGCTCACAATTCATAAATGGAGCGTATGCTGTTGTTATTGTTGCGGCCAGTGAACAAGCTTGAATATTATTATGCATTCATTCGGGTTGTGAAGCTTGAACATGTACATGCATAATAACATAGTGGGGTCAGCTTGTAGCTAGCTCGCTGCTCGATAATTATAAAGGACGCATCGTAGTACTGTAGAGCGCGAAACCCAATGTTTGACAGAGTTACATGAAGTGTTTTCTTCATTTCAAGAGCTTGAATTTATAAGACACAACAGACGCATGAATATTGGGGGCACATAATTAGGCTCTCTTTCCAATAGGCTGCTGTGATCACAACACATAGGTTACGGTGATCACCGTTACAAACAGTAACCTAAAGGAAAGCCACTGACATAGGGCCTCGTTTGTTGCTGTAAGGACAGTTGCTAGAAGAGTAGTAACTTATGAACCTTCGAAACCTGGGTCGAGGTTTATGAAGCTCCTTTTTTATTGCAGAAATGCAGGGCGATACCCCACGAAGTGCTGATTGAAAGGTTTCTTTGGTGACCATTTGCAACTCTTCGAAGAGGTATCAAAGTCGATGTCCAGGACTCGTTTGCGATATTAGCAGAAGATTTGTGAACATTAGCCTCTGAAATTCTTTCCAATTCCTGATCAGACCTACTTGTCGGCCTCCACGATCGATAATGTTAAGCACAATGCGAGAAAGGCCGCGAGAAGAGATGCAGATGGTTGTGTGTGTACTCGCCCTGCTCAGCAGCACCATGTTGCTGCGAGCTGTAACGTCGTTGGGACCTGCTGATTCATGGGAAGTGTTAATCGAAAACGCCGGCGTATCGGCGATGCACATGACGCTTGCGCATACCAACAAGGTGATCATGTTCGACAGGACCGACTTCGGGGCCTCGCAGATCAGACTCGCGGATGGCTTCTGTCGCCGCGACCCCCTCGACAAAGCTCTGCATGTAGACTGCTGGGCACACTCCATTGAACTCGACATCGCCACGAAAACAATCCGAGCTCTGACAGTCCGCACGGACACATGGTGCTCCTCAGGTAGGGATGGAATTTTCTCTAATTCTTTTCCAATTTCAGTTCTATTTTGTTGTGGATCGCGATCCTTTCGGAGATAGCTGCTTCTTTTGTGTGAACATTCTCGGTTTCTACCCTTGAAAACTCGATTCATGCCTGAAACTAAAGCATTTTTAGATCGTAGACATGCTTTCCATGGTGTTTCGTTGCATGGTAACCATAAATTGACGCAATGCTCGTGTTTTTCTGTGTGCATCATATGATCAGGTGCATGGCTAGCGGGTGGAAACCTGACTCAGACCGGCGGATGGAACGATGGTGGGCGGGTGGTGCGCACAATTGGGGGTGGCCCCACAGACGACTGGCATGAGCTTCCCAATTCGCTCGCAGTACCAAGATGGTACTCTTCCGACCAAGTCCTGCCGGACCAGCGAGTGATCGTGGTCGGAGGTCGCCGCCAGTTCAATTACGAGTTCGTTCCCAAAGCGGCGGCAGGAGAGGGCGCCATCGACTTCCCGTTCCTGGCAGAGACCAACGACCCCGGGATCGAGAACAACTTGTACCCGTTTACGCACCTGAGCCCTGACGGCAACCTCTTTGTTTTCGCCAACCAGAAGTCCCTTCTCCTCAACTACCACACTGGTGCAACCGTGCGCACATTCCCGCCTCTCGCCGGTGGGCCTCGCAACTACCCTTCATCCGGGTCCTCTGTGCTGCTTCCCATTTCCGCTGCAACTGGGTAATCGCTTACTTGTGTGCTTCTTACGGTCTCTTTCCATTAGGCTGTTGTGATCACACTTACACACACTATCTTCTGATCACAGCTCAGCCTAATGGAAAGCCATGGAAATGGGGTCTTTTTTCATGCTGCATGAATAGGCACTGGAAAGCTGCAACTGGGGGCAGTTGAAAATTTGTAGATAATCAATGTTAGAAACTCAGGAAACATTTCATATGTAAGGAACTATCTAGATAATTTTTTAAAAACAGACGTTTGAATTAAAAATCATAGATATATCAATCTTATGATGATTTATAGGTTGACTCATAATTCTTGCATTCATCAATGCCTGACGAATATAGCTCTAAAACTATTCTGAGCAGAGCTATTGGACACAGAATAACGAAAAGCTTGTTGTTAGGGTCTAGAATCTGTGATCAGGGCAGCTTGATGGAAAGATGTCCTTAGCATAATCTAATCCTATATCTGGATAATGTCACTCTTATTCCTGTTCCACTGCAGTACCTGATCATTTTCTTTTCTGAAAAAGAGACAGCTTGCTGCACATGACTCTAAACAGGTACAAGACGGCTGAAGTCATGATCTGCGGAGGAGCGCCTCCGGGCTCATATCCCAATGTAAGACACGGGATATTCGCGAGTGCACTAGACACCTGTGGAAGATTGGTCATCACAGATCCAAATCCGCAATGGGTGATGTCGGTCATGCCGTCAGCACGTGTGATGGGAGACATGCTGATTCTACCCACAGCCGAGATTCTCATTATCAACGGAGCACAGCGAGGAACTGCTGGCTGGGAGCTTGCAAGGGAGCCGAATTTTGCCCCCGTCCTCTATAACCCCGTCACCAACCGTTTCCACGTCATGTCACCATCCACAATCCCTCGTCTCTACCACTCCACTGCAAACGTGATGCCAGACGGGTCCATCCTTGTGGGCGGCAGCAACCCCAATTCAGGATACGAATTCACGGGTGCTCTTTTCGCCACTGAGCTGCGGATCGAGAGATACAATCCTTATTACCTCGCCCGTGGATACGATGGTCGTCGACCAGAAATAATTGCTATCAGCAGCAGCGCACCAGGATATGGGGTAACTTTTACTGTCACATTCGCGCTTCCCGTAGCTGAAGCACCCAATGCAGTTGCCTGGCATCTGTACGCACCTCCATTCACCACCCACACTTTCTCACAGAACCAAAGGATGCTGGTACTCGCATCAACACAACCCGTTGTAGCAGCAACAAGAAGATCAACAACTGCAAGAGCTGCAGTTGGAAATGATATAAAACTAAATGAGTTCATTGCAATTGTTACAGCACCGCCGAATGCAATTCTAGCTCCATCGGGGTGGTACTTGTTGACGGCGATCAATCAAGGCAGTCCAAGTCCTTCCTGGTGGATACATATTGGCTAGGCTAGTAGTGATGATCAGTGTAGGTGATGATGATTTGGGCATAAAGTTTTGGCTTGAACTTGACCCAAAGTCTGAGTGACATCCACAGTGTTGTGTGCATATAGTGAAACGCTATATTGATGGTCAGTTTCTGTGGGCAAGTGTTGAAATCAATTAATTTTAGGATTCGAGACCTGTTGTTTTTGTTTCTGCACTTGAAGAAGTTAGAGATTTTTTTAATGGTTTGCTACATGGGTTCTCAAATATTTTGATTTTAATTTTTCTAAAATTTTGTCTTTTGTTAACTAATTATCGTTTCATTATTATAGTTAAATTTCATATGATATTTTGAGATTACCACTGAGTGGAGTTATAATTTTAAATTTGAATTAGATTTTGTCTCCATTCCTTTTTAATTACAAAGATTCTTTTATTCTCATATGAAATGTGAGGTATGGCTCATTCGGACCAATTTTCACATTCTCATTGCTTCAATTTAAAACTTCTAAAATACTCATTTGTTCATTTATATGAATTAAAATATTCAATTTAATTATTAAACAAAATTCCCATGAAAGATTTGAGGATTCTCTTCATCCAATTGTGAAATTAATTTTCAGTCAAGCTGACAAGAAAGTAGAGTATGATGAATGGGCTTGAGCCTTGATCCAGAGAAGTACATGCAATTTACATGACTTCTAAGGGAAGCTTAATATAGTTTGAAATTTGAGCCAGCCAAAACGAGCAGAGTCATTATGCCATGAGCTGCTTGTTCCCCTTGTTCCAAAGTTCTAAGATTATACCAAACACTGGATTTTTCCCTTGTTCCAAATTCCTAAAACTAAATTTGGCATCAGAATTTGTCCCCTTCTTCCGAAGACCTAAATTTGCATGAAGCTTTCATTGAGAGCATAGGTTATTAACTAGGCGATTTAAATTTTTTTTACTGGTATGAATTAGCAAGTGGGTGCAACTGTGATGTAAATGTTTTAAGTGCATGCATGGACTGGAGATTTTTTCAAAGTGCAAATTGTTCCCAAATTTCCATGCCATAGATGTAAGTTATTAAGTTTTATGGTGTTCTGTGCTCTCATCACCAATTCATTGTCCTCTCTCATCACAGGTAGCTGATCTGAAAGCTGTAGTTCGCTGAACTGGAATTTGTAAAGAACACATTCTTATGTGAACCCAAATCCTCTTTCGCACATGCACCTCATCTTCTTTAGGTGAGGCACCATTCCATAACTGCAATTACAGTACAAATACATAATTTGTGTGACTGCATTGTTGCTTAGTACTAGCGGGGTTCACATAAAGTTTGCCCACAACAAGTACACCAGCTTTTTACCTCTCATGCCAATACTTGTCACTAACATGTACACAATGAAGTTAAATACTTCATCTTCAAGAGCAAAAAAATTTATCTCATGCTAGAGTGCACAGACTTCAGACTCAGCATTGGTGCTTGAAAGCAACAGCAGACACCGACACCATTTCTCTTGCTTTAAACTTGTCCAGTGCTTACACAAGTGGAACTTATTATGAATGTTATGTGAGTCTTTCATTTTGTTAATAACCTCAGCTTCTGGGTTCTATCAGTTTTAGACACCAAATTGTCAGAATCACAGACTCAATCATGTATTAGTTAATTTCAAATTTTGAAAAGTTCAAAATTAACAATTAATCATTTGAAAATTAAAATTAAAAAAAAAATCATTTAGGAACCACCAAATGATGAAACAACAAATGTTAATAATATTTTGTTTCACTAGATAATTCAACAAATAAATGTTAACAATGTTTTGTTTTAAATTTGATTTGGGTACTATGGCTGTAAACTCTTTACACAAGGGGCTATAGGGAGCATATGTACAGGAGTGACAATAGCCCTGGATGTAGGGAAGTTACAACCATAATGCCTTCAATGGGAGTTTTCTGTCAAACAAAGACCCTAGGAGAGAATTACCGTGTAAGAGCCCTCCCACTCTTAAGGATTAGGCCAGTAAGAACATTCAACTCCTCGGTCCTATGATACACTTATATTTAAGTTCATGATAGCATTCACATCATGCTTTCTGATGATGATGAAAGCCGAAAGGTGGTGGGCATTCTCAAAACACAGGGTGGGCCTCACCTATGGCCTTGTCCTCAGCTCCGTATTTAGGGAATGTCCCCACTTTAGGGTTTTCCCCTACACTTGCATTGAGGATTGATAGCCAGAGCAAATCAAACATATACCTAGATTTGCTTCCTAGTATGGAAGATGTCCATCGAAGAGTATCACATGTTTGAAGGTGATGGAATGCATGAACTAAAATGAAAAGTTGGAATGATTCAATCTCTAGATTTGTCAAGAAGAAAGAAAAAAAAGAGGAAGACGAACATTGGGTATTCACCTCCATTTGAGAAATAGGCCCCTCAAAGAAAAGAAAAGAAAATTTCTGAACTAATTTCAGCTTTCATAAATACCTATTAGCGTTTTCATTGGATGAATATTTGTCACTTGACGACCAAAAAAAAAATCCAATGCAACTCCTACAAAGAATTTTGTGAAAAAAATGCGAGAAAGTCGCTAGATTTCTATGAAATTTTCTACCTGTTTGATCCTTTTTCTTCCTTCTCATTTCCCCAAATTGCTGTGTTTCAATTGCGAGATGCTCTACTTACAGCCATGACGTCTTCGCTCCTGTGGCTGCTGCTGTGCCTTTTGCTGCCTGCGCTGCTTCTGAACCTCATCACATTCCCATCCTGCTCTCCGGCTCCGACCGTTGGCACTCCGTCGTCTTCCTCTTCTCTCAAGGTGGCGGTGGTGGCAGATCTGCACCTGGCCGGTCCCGGCACTCATTGGTTCGATCGTTTTCGACGCGAGTCTTTCCTGCAGTCCACGTTCCGGGTACTTCATCCAACTTTCTCTCTTCTTTGATTTCCCCACCCCCCCCTCTCCTCTTCCATTTCTTTCCGGTGTTGGTTGGTTGGAGCGTTTCTCACTCTGCACAAGTAGCAAAAATGAAGGTCAGCGGAACCAACTAGATAGTAGTTCAAAGCCTAATGGAAGCCCTGTGAAGAGGAAAGGCCGCAGGAAATTCAGCCGAGATTTCTCTTTTGAAGTGTGCTTTCTCTATCAGTCATCCAATCTGTGGAGGCTGAGGGTTTACCACAAAGCTCTAGACTTGGCCCTGATGCTCAAGCTTTGGTTTGTGCCCCCCTATTTCTAAGCCCTGGTCTGTAACCCTAATTTTCAAGCTCTGTGATGAATGTTCATACAGAGCTTCATGTATCTGGTACAAACACACAGCAATGTGGTTGATGATTGTTGTGGTTGGCTGGTGCAGAAGATTTATTGGAAGCTGAAGCCAGATGCACTGGTGGTATTAGGAGATGTTTCAGATGCTGGTCGCAAATCAAATGATGCTCAGTGGGATGCAGTAGTGTCAAGGTTTCGGAGTGTGATAGGTCCATTTGTGAAAGGGCCTTTGCAGGTAGTTGTTGGCAATCATGATGTTGGTGATCACCATGACCAAGGCATGCAAGTGCGCTTGCCCCGCTTTGCTGCTTCATTTCCTGGATTGGATCCCACATGCTGCAGCAGATATAACTGGAAGCTTATAGACTTCATCTCCCTGAATGCCATGGCCATGCAGGGCGACCGCTGCTCTCTCTGTTCTGATGTTGAGAAAGTTGTTGAAAAACATTCTGTTCCTGTTCAGCAGCATGGTCAGAACAGATCTCATAATAATAGATCCGGCCCTGTGCTCCTATTACATCTGCCATTGTATCGGGAAGATGATAGTGCTTGCAATTCACTAGATGTCCCACGCTGTGCGCCATGGCATGACTTGGAAGGTAGCTGCTTGGGAGTTATGGCATCTCCTCCACTGTATATTCTCTCACCCCTTCCAGAAATCTCTCAATGTGGTGATGATCATGTTTTGATTGCTATCCCAGGTCTGTTATTTGCTTTCACATGGGTTAACAAAAAGTTGTGCTTTCAAGGGTGAGATTTCCTGTTGTCCCCTGCAATCTTCAATTAACATCTGTGCACCTGAGGTTGGTGGCAGTTGCATCTTGTTCTCTGTGAGTACGGTTTGAGCACATGTTTGAAAGTACTGGATGGCAGGGTGGCTACTCCAGAGGAGCCTTACAAAGTTGGGCAGGATGTTCTGCCTCCTGATGTTTCCAAATATGTACTAGAAGCACTCAAACCTCGGTGGGTTTCTTATTTTTGATCCCCATTCATGCTGCAAATGAGAATTTGTTGTGATCTTCTATGCTGAAAACATGACCTCATGTCACCAACTAGAAGGAAAGTTATGGAACCAGAATTCTGCTGCACCAGTTCTGATTTGGTTCAGCAGTAATGAGTTCTGTGTTATTTCACACATACTCAGGTCATTGGTCCTGTGTTTCTCGCACTGACATCCATCTTTTGTGTCACATCCTAAAGTACAGTTTGCATGGCCCCAGGTAGATTTATATGCAGTAAAAGACAATCTGATAAAGTTCTCCAGATGGTTGTGGTCTCTGATGTGGTACTCTAGTCTAGCATTTGGAGGATATTGAAGCTAATGACCAGACTAAATAACTAGGTCTCTTGAAGATTTTGTGTGCAGATAGTGTTCATGAGATTGTAATTCTTTGCTGCCAAGAGACTGAAATCATATGTAGGCAGACTACTCATTGAATATGTTGCTGGACTAATTGGATCTAAGAAACTGGCAGGCTGGTGTTGAATGGGCATACACACCGTTGGTGTGATCGCATTCATGAAGATGGGACAAGAGAGATAACAGTGTCCTCCCTGACCTGGCGCAACCGTGATGATCCCAGCTTTGTCATTGCCACCTTTGATGCAAATTCAAGCATACACATACAACATTGCATGTTAGCTCATGAGTCAACAGTGCTCACCATCTATCTCATGCAGGGTGTGTCCATACTCATTTGGGTGCTTATAACAGGTTTTGTGGCCCATCAAAGACATAGGAGCAAAAATACAAAACCTGAGTGATTGCAGATGAGCCCATGTGCCTGAGCAGACTAATGTATTTGTTATGCAGTTTCTGATGTCTACAGACCATGTGGCGTTTTTCTTCTGTGAAAATCAAAGGGTGAAGAGTATGACCCTGCAGCCATCCAGGTGTGTGCTATGTGTTGTCAGTGGAGCTCAAGTGATTGTTAGCAAGCCAACATGCCTCCAGAAGCTGCTTTGATGTTTCTGCTTCTTGTGCATACAGAAGTGTTAAGCTACCTATCTCAGCATTTACATTCATTTCAGCTGCTGAACTTGTCGGATTGGCAAGTTCTTTGGGGCAGCATGATTGGTCATCATCTCAATCTTGGATGTCACCAGCTTATGAGGATACAGCCATACATAGTGCTGAAGAAGATACCATGCTCAATGGGCCGGTTCTTGCTGGCTGCATTGTATTGGTCAGGGGATGTCTCTGTTCAGAGCTTCTACTCAGAAAGCTTCTGTTGCTATGAGAGTTATCCGCTTTTATGTTTCTCTATAGCAGTAGAACAAGAGTCAGATCAAAATCCATCAGCAACGAGAAGATCAAATGGACTTGGCATCAAGACAGCAGCCATCTGCTGAGAGTGATGTAGCATATTGGCTGATTTGCAAACCCAGTTGTGTTGCATGGTCAACTATGTTTGTCACAAGGTGAGAATAACTACAAAATGATGTGTCTTCACGTTATTGAATACAAACAATTTGTACTTACTGACAGGTAATCCCATTCTGCAATGGTTAATTGTTTTGGCATGAAGCTCTTTCAAAGTGCCATCTGGTTGTTAAGTAGTTGTACTCATTTTATCATATTGAGGGTCTTGTAGATGTATGCAGGCTGCATTTGCTATTGTAGTATGTCCACCCTTATTGAACCCTTTGACTGTTGTGTGGACAGCTTTATATTGGGGCTCTGTTCTGGCATGCTGCCTTTCACACTGGTAACCATCTTACAAAACACGAGCCCCTGATTTTGTTTGATTGTTCGCACAGTTTTCTGGGATGGGTTGTACCATGATTGAGGCCTTCACAAATGTTTATTTGGTGATGGAAAAGGGCAATTTGAAGGACCCAAGACTAGTAAGCTCATAGAGCATCCCTACTCATATTGGGTACCTAGGCTTGCATTAGTATTTCATGCATCTATTACTAATTTACACATTCCAAGCCTCACCCATAAACTTGAAAGTGGGAGATCACTAATAGTAAAGTAAGTGAACCAATCAGATAATTTGGCCAATGAATAATAATGGAAGACTGTGCCAACGGGACCAATCAAGCAATCTAGTGAATCCATGTTAGAGGAGATGCTTTTATGGAGGTGAACAATAGGAAATGTTCAGCATGTTGAGCCTTGCATATTTTCAACATGCATTCCCGATTGTTACTAAAGAACCCAACATGGTGTTTGACCAGAACCAACATGAAGGCAAGAATTGTGCATATTTGAATTAGCCCTATGAAGGTGATGGTCAGCACTAGTGTTGGGTTGGTATATTGATACTAATATATCAGTTGAGTAAGGGTTAGTATATGTGTAGGGTAATGCCCGAGGGTTAAAGTGTTCAGGAAATAATTGCCCACGAGGTCAGAGTTGAGGGCAATTGTTTTGAGAATGACTTGGCTTTGAAGGCCTTATTTGGCATAAAAACTAATGCCTTTTTTTCTTGTGATACCCATCAAGTATCACATGAAAAAAAAAAGGTAAGTGTTTTGGAAAACAAAATGCCTGTGTCTATGGGCATTTTGTTTTTGCAAACACTTGCACGGAATGGATGCCACATTACGTTGGATAAATGTTTGTCCACATACATTGCATTTGTGGGTGGAGGTAATCATGTTTTTGAAACATACCTTTCAGGTGAAGGTATATGACCTTTGAAAAGTCTCCAATTCAAATAAGAATTAAGGCCATAAAAGTTTGGAACATATAAGGTAACAGAAAAATTTCAATTATATGTGAATATTTACATTTACCTTAATTGAATTTGGAACATATAATGTAACACAAAGAATATATGGCACAATATACACCACATATTGTACATTGTAATGGATGAAACAATGAAGTTTACTACACACTTGTACGGCTTTACCATGGCTTCTTTTTTCTTTTTTTTGGTGAGAGAAATCACATTCTCTTGTTTTGTTGATGTTTTCAAAAAAGTTGAGAAATGTGGTTTTTGCTCAAATTTGGAACTTTCAAGAACCATGGTTGTGAACATTAGGAATTGACCAGAGCAGCTTCTAATACCCACCCCAACACTGGTTTCAACTAATTTTAGTCTAATTAGTTAGTGCAAATTACATAGCAAAGCCAAACTGCAATCAAATACCTAATGATGCATTAATAAAGCTAGAATCATGAACTTTTTTGCCTAGTAGATATTTCATTTCCTTGTACAGTTAATGAGCGGGGATTAATTAACATGGTCATTAATTTCATGACAAGTTTGTCACTTGAATGAAAATTAAATCAGTGGTCTTCTTCCTTTTCAATTTTGTAAAATGCAGAGAAATTCCTAACCATCCAGAAGAAAATTTAGCCAACTTTGGGTATAACCCTGATATGAAACTAAAAAAATAAAAATGAAAATCCTTTTATATTCTTGGGTACCTATTGGAACCTATAATACAAGTTTGGCAATTTGGAAAAAATTTCTAGATATATGGCGAATTTGAGGCCATTATTTTCCAATGAAACCCTGTGTGGAGGTTGAAATCATGTTTTCCAGGTCAAAAGAAGTGAGAGAGTTCGCCAGAAAAATAATCACTGCATTAAATATTATTATTGCCATGTGTGGGTTGAGCAATTGTTTACGTATTCTCATTAAAATGATTTATCCATGTTTGAGAGTTTTTTTTGGCGAACTTTTGCACACCGGCAATCGATGCACCTACCCATTCTAGCCAAGAAACGTGTGTAGAGATGCTCACACACATGCGTCTGATACAGAATAGAATAGAAACAGTATTGAAACAGAATAGAATCCTTTGTGCTTGAGGAGCGAGCAAGCGAACCAAAGACAAGAAGAAGGAGAAACGCGAGAGAAGAGAGGAGGCAGGAAGAAGAGGAGGGAGGTGGAGAACGAAGCTGCCAAAAACAGCACCTCGTGGAAGCGGTGCAGTGCGGTCACCCGAGCTCATACCGCTGCGGCCCCACCACATTCTTACTCTAGTCCAAATTTGTAAACGTCACACAAAGTGCGCTTGCTCGCTCGATCGCATCTGCGCGCTTGTCAGTGCTCAGAAGAAGAGAGAGGTGGCTTAGGGTTTGGAGAAGGAGGCCGGGCCCGCCATCGCCGCTGTCCTCCTGCAGCGCCAGCTCGCTGCAGCAGGAGCGGGTGGGTTCGTCACCTGGTACCCTCCTCTGCCCTCTCTTTCGTCGGGCT
>Ga0116229_10009156_pt1 | contig 15198 bp, 6 predicted proteins | sample S1TSphgellanicum_3_FD_87313 | JGI IMG/M metagenome (GOLD analysis project Ga0116229, IMG submission 87313) | Host-associated microbial communities from peat moss isolated from Minnesota, USA - S1T2_Fc - Sphagnum magellanicum MG | ecosystem: Host-associated > Plants > Peat moss > Unclassified... | reverse complement strand
ATCATCAACACCTTAATCACAAATTGGAGTTGGAAACATGGAACTCAAAGATAGCTTGTAGACATTGAGTTTTGTGATGAGTTCATGAGCTTGGAAACATGACCATGAAGAGAAGCCACACAAGAATCAATTACCTATAGAAAAATAGTCTCGCACAATAAACATGTTAACTCTAGCAATACAATGGAACTATTTTTTGGGTTCTAGTGAGCTTAGCTTCCAATGACTATTTTCAAAACTTCTAGAGACCAAATTTGTAGAAACAAAAGGGGGGATGAAACTTCATAGAACTTCCAAAAACAACTTCCGCACAATCTCTTTCAAAACTTACTATGTAATGTTTTGGAGAACTCATGTGTGTACCCTTTACATCATTGAAAATTCAACTTATTGAATTTGAAAATATATACCAATTTAAAATTGGAAGACTAGAAGATCCAACATCCATTTTCATCTTCTTTTCCAACTTTTTGAAAGTTGGCTTTGGACAATGCAATTTGCATGCCCTAATGCTTGGTGTATCGAAATTAGAACTTGAAAGTACAACCTCATTTCCAAATGAAGAAATTTGCATTATAGAGGATGTAGGAATCTCTTGAGCCTAAACACACTCTAATCTTCATTGGAAAGATTCACAATATCACTATTTCTATGTGTAGTGTGGACTCCTTGATCAACACCATTGGATATTCCATCTATTTTAACAATACTAGCAAACAAATAATCAAATCTCTCATATTAAGACTAGTATAAAGGTGGAGCACTTGTGACATTAATATTTTTCTTCTCAACATTGTACTTGTTTTTCATTGTGTTGAACTTATTTTTGCATTAATCCTAGGTATGTTGCACATTGGTTGCACATTGGTTGGGAGGTGATTGTTCATAGATGTAACAAAAGCTTCCCAATTCTATTTATAGGTGAAAGCACACTCAGGGTGAGCCATTTTTGTTCAAAAAAGGTGATGTATAACAAGTATTATAATACGTAGTAAGCTAAATTTTGATGGCATCCTTTGGTTATTCAAAACAAAAGTAAAAAAATTTAGAATTTGCACAACATTTTTGAACTCAAAGTTCATTTTGGGTCAAAATTAATTTTGATTCAATGGTTAAATGAAGAGGATTGGATAAAATCAATGTACACAAAATATATAATTTATAGTTTTTTAACGACCATAATGTTTCATGTTTATGATTCATGAAACATCACCAAATAAAAGAAAATTTTAAAAATAATGCAATGCCCATCTATAAAATCTCCTTTTCTTTGACATGGTAGTTGTTTTTTTCTTTAAAATAAGATATTATTGTGCATTCATTATTAAACAAATGCAAAAAAATACATTTTTTGAATGGAGTCTCATCCCAAAAAAATTAATTTTAAATTATCCTAGATTTAATTGATGTATATCAATATCATACACCACAAAAAATTCACCCAAATTTTTTATCCACAACCCTAGTTTTGAAGTATATATTCAAAATTTCAAACCTTGTGATGGGTATTATTTTGTCATGAATATACTCCATACATTCAAATTATTTAATGTTTGTTGAATTTTTCAAAATAATTGAGTAAATGAAGTCTAAACCTAATCAAATATACTTAAAACAAACAAAAATAATCCAAAATGTGATGTACATACATTACCAAAAAATAAAATTGCAAAAAGATTATATGTGTGATTACAATTTTGGGGGGGTTTAGTGTGCTTTCACCCTTCTTCATGGCCTTTTTACCAAAATCTCAATATCTATGTTCAAACTTGTAAAAAATGCAAACGTTGCATTGCTCCCTATGGAATCTTTCTCTTCAACTTATACCTCATCTCTTTCATGCACATTAGTAGTTCCATTATTTGTATCAAACAATATGTATAGAAAGTTGGGATGTTATGATATATAAACCTCTTCTTCAAATATTTCCATGGCTATAAAAAAGTTCAATAGTGGTGCACCTTAAACTTGTTATTTGTTATGATTTTGGAGCATGGGGAAAACATAAAAAATATGATATGATTCATGATTTTGTTAGTTATGGTGTAAATCATGATTATGGTAAATGGTTCTCACCATTTGTGGTAAGTATAGTAAGCTAAGTAGGTGCAAAAATTTATGGGCTAAACATGGATGTGTTTTGCCATGAAAAGCTTATGAAATTGTTAGCACATTTCAGCACAAGTTGACAAATGTTCATCAATTTCGAAAACTAATCATGTGCTTAAGATTAATATTTGCTCTAAACACATGAAGAAGAACTAAAGAACATAAGCTTTTTTATTAGCCAATGAACAAAGTTGGGTGGGTCCCAATTCAAAAAAAAACCCAAGAATTGTTTTGATAGGCATGGGCTTTTGTTATAGTCATTTTTAAAACTATCATGTTTCCTTTTTTATACCTTGAAATTAAACGCTTATTTTTTTGGGTCTAGACCCATGTTTTCAATCAATTATTTTCTTTACAAAGATTATAAGGGCAAGATACCAAAAACCATAGAATTTAAAAACCAAAGAGTTTAATTTTTTCCTTTTTCTTTTTGATGTGGGTCACAAGTTAAGTTTTGTTTTTTCCATTTTGTTAACATCGATACTTTCATTATGTACAATATGTTCATTAAAAAATTATCAATTATTTTTCATTGAAGTTTGGGGTTTTCATTGTGAATGTTTGTGGCGTTCCAAGGTTTTGTCAAAGTTCAAAAAATGGAATCTATTGAATGTTTGTTGGGAGGGTTATTTTGATATGGATGTTACTTTTAGTCGTGTTGGGTAATTATTTGTTATTTGAATCACAAGCTAAAGAATTGTTATATTAAAATGCATTGTTTTCAATGTTTTGTGTTGAACCAATTTTGTGTGCTTTGTTATGGAAAAAAAAGAAACATTATTTTGAAATGTTTTGGATAGATACAAAATAAAAAATTCATTAGGAAGAAGTAGAAATCACTATATGGCATAGAACACTAGAGATGTAGATAGACATATAATATTTTATGCATTATGAAATGTCTTTCGATGCTTTTAACATTAAAAAAAAAATTGTCTTTTGCAACTTGTTTTATGTAACTACTAGTGTCTTATGCAACTAAAAAATGTTGCATGCAACTATTTTTTAGTTGCATGCAACATGTGTAATTGCATAAGACAAGTTGCAAAAGACAATTTTTCTATTGGTGTAACAATTTGGTTGAAGAATTAACATTGCATTTGAAATATGAATGTATTAATCCACTGAAATCACAATTGAAAACTAAGAAAATTGTTACAATTGTGTTATATGGGTTTACTAACGGTTTTAGGCCTAAACATATATGTCATACATGTTTGATTTGGGCACATCTACTAAATGAAATATGTGGATGTAGTTTGTAGTGTCCTTTGCGATAAGAAGTTTTTTGGCAAGTATATTTCGTACAACAATTTTAGGAACTTAGATGTTTGCTAAATGTATGTGGTGCCATTGATGGTATTCACATCCCATTAGTTGAAAGGCCAAACAAAATGTACACTCTTGTAGTGTCAAATTAGTACAATTAGAAAAAATTCCATAACATTGTCTTACAAGCTATATGTGATGCACAAAAGATGTCTTTAAATGTTTATGTTGGTGGTTTGGAGGAGTTCATGATGGGGGTCAATTCATAACTTCCAATTTGTATCATAAATTGAGGATTCCACAAATTTTGCAAGAGCCAATGATTATTGTTCATCAAGGCATGACAATGACACCTTATTTTATCAATGATTTTGTTTATCATGTATATATTTATTTACAAAAAATTTGGAAGTTTCATAATTTGATTAAGTAGATGAAAGGAAATGTGGTAGTTGCATGAATTCTGGAAAGGTTATCATAGAAAATGCTTTTGAGTCTATGTTTTACAAAATATTTTGCAATATACCCACACACAAGATGCCATATTTGGGATGTGAATGAAGAGGAGGTTGATGCTAGGAAGGTCTTCATTGGAAGTGGGAAATTTAAAAGGTTGTTTATTCTAGAGATGGAGGGCATACACAAACATCTCCTAACAATTTTTATGGTCACATAATCACCATACATGCACCATGTTAACCCATGTGCATATTGTTGCATTTCGGCCAAGTCATGAATTTTACCCAATGTGGAGTTAGTGGAAGATGTGTTTATAAGAAGCCCAAAATGTTTTTTCTTGAAGTTGTTAGTGGGTGACCTGGTTCAATGTACATTGAATGTCATGAGTGGTTTGTGAATGACATGTTAATGGCCACTATATGTAGGGAATGGACAAAACTACAATCTCATCATGAAGCATAAAGAATGTAGTACATGGCACATGCATGAAGGGGATGTCGAGGGCATAATGACATTGTTCTCCCCCTTCATTTGCAACAAGATGTACCATCTTTTGGCATTTAACTACAAGCTCATGTGAAAAACTAATTAAATGTGAAAGTTGAACTAGGTCTAAACATTGTACAATTGTTACAACCCTTTGCTGACAATGCTTATGTGTATGAAAACATGTGGGCATATGGAAACCACTATTGCGTGGACATGGAATTAAGGCCATTAATGCACTTGAAATACGATTATAGGGTGGCATGCATATTTAGGCAAGTGAGTCGTAGCTCCACCAAGGATCATAACATGGTAATGGCAAATTTGAATTATGTTGGGCTCCTTAAGGAAATACTTACTGTGGACTATTTTGACCTTCTACTAGTTTTATTTAAATGTTCTTGGATCCCCACAAATACACAAGGCAATGCTACAATATGCCAAGATGAACATGGGTTTTAGGTGGTGAACTTGTACACAACCTCCCTCCAATGGTGGAGCCATATGTGTTTCCTATAGTTGTGTTCAAGTAAGGGCACCATGGGTAATTCAAGACTCAATGATGATGTTGCAATTCATTTTGGAAGATCTCTTGCAATAGGATGTGCATGTTTGATAACCTTAAATTGCATGTTGATATTGAGAGGATTTTTTTTCATTATGTGCACTTTAAAAATAGGTTGTTTCTTAACAAAACATCATGGTAATGTAGGTGTTTTTTGTGTGAAACACATTTAGAGGTGGTGATTGGCAAATGGTGTTGCAAAAGGAGCCCCATGCCAAATGCATGGTGGCTAAAGTTGAAGAGTTATTTTTAAGAGTGGATAACAATGGTGAAGAAGGTGGCTTGGTGGTGGATGTGGGACTTGACAAAAATATTGCACCATATAAGGAGGAGGGTGGGGAGGAGGTACTCGCCATAGAAGTTGAATGTGGATGCATAATATTGTTAATGCATCAAGTATATTATGATTTTGAAGTGGAAGGTGATGATCAAGAGTGATATATACATTACATTTGGGGTAGGCAACATCCACCTTATCATGTGGCCATGTGGTTTGGTATGTGTTTCTCCCATAACCCTTCTTGAATTATGATTTGTTGATGTAGATTACAAGGTTTAGTTCAACAGATGGTCATTAGTATATAGTCCTCAAATGTGCATTGACTGGATGTAGCGTGACATGTTTGCTTTTAAAAAGGTTTTTCCACCAAGGTCAACTTGAACATGTACATCATGGGATGTTTGACTTGCCAATGCCACAAAGATAGGGTTGGATGTTGACAATATGTAATTGAACCTTTTTTACCAATTCAACAAATATATTATAAGTCAATAGTCTTTGGAACCAACTCCTAGACAAACATGATTTTGAAACTTGATTAAAAGGAATAGGGTTTGGCAGTTAGTATTAGAAGCCCAAAAGGTGCATAACTTAGATTAATGTACATGTGGATTGGGACATAAAACAAAATTAATTAGCATATTATAAATGAAACTATAGGTTTCGTACTAATGTGAGTTAAAGTGTTCAAGAAATGGAATATATATCACAATTATTTGGGTAATCTTTTGAATGATCAATCAATTCATAGAGGAGCAAAAACTCAACTAATGTTTTTTATAAATAAGGAGAAGAGGAGACGTACATGCATATAAACCTCATTTAATTGTTATAAAATACATGGTAATGAAATTCTATTATATGTCCATTGTATCAGACCTATAACAACAGCATAATGTTAAGGTTTAAGCGTGATTGAGGTATCACATTTGAACCCTAAGGACTCATTTCAAGGACTCCCAAATTTACATTTTTTTTCACTTTTCCCATGACCTGTCTTACATTTCACCTTTTTTATCATGTTAAATGAAATAATTTTGTTCCAAATTTTGTATAGGCCTTTAAAATATCTATTGTTTTCATTTAAGAAGTGGGAATAGTAAAATTTGTTCAATGTGGGCCATGTTTTATCAATGGTTTAAAATTCTTGGAAATTTAACTTTTTACATTACAATAAGGCATTTGGTTCTTGTCACATTCATACATTTTATACACATTAACACATAAGGTGTTTATAGTAAAAATCTTGGGCCAAAAAAATAAAATTAGATATTCCTTATGCGTTATTGAACTTTTTTTTCTCATGAACCAAAATCCTGGATTTTTTCAAAAACTTGGTAGGAATCCTTAAACTTGTTCAAATTTGATATTCTATGCATAGAATAATACATTTGTATTGTATCTAGATCTACGAATAAAATCAAACTTTCAATATGAATGTGTCATTAAGTTTCAATAATATGTTTAAATGAAAGGGTCCAATGAATATAAAATGGAACAATCCTTTTGAGTACCCCAACCATGCTTTGACCCATTAGACAAGCATGCTTACTTGAGAAAATATGTAATCGGATCGAACAGGGTGGCCCATGGACAACATTATATTTTGGAGTAAAATCAAAGCATATTTCATATAAAATGTTCTGATTTTGATGCATGGTTAAGTTAATGTCATTTGAGACTAATTGCAATTGGAGGAGTAGGATGGTTAACATATAACATCTAGGATGAACACCCCATAAATGATTTTAGAAAAACTATAATTATTATAGTGGGTATAATCTTGGAGCTAAAAGTTGAAAATGCATACTTAATTTGCACCTTAGAATACAAAATCTTAATTACAAATTGTGTTGTAATTGATTGGGTTGAAGTTGTGTAAAGTTGAAATTTTTTGGCATAACGGTATTGGCATATATGCATGTCATATCTATATTGTGGAATGGAAACAAGAAATGAAATGTACAATGTAAAGTGCAATACTCATTTGGTACAATTACAATAATATTTCACATGGCCAAATTATATTCAAACCCACACCAACATTGCCCATAGATTAAATAATTTAAAAGAAAAACTAGACCAAATTCATAATTTCTTTAAAATATCCATGTACACTACCATATAAAAATCCACTATGCCCCATAGTGAGGAAGAATTGTGGTGGAAGTGGTCCACCAATTGTCACAACCTAATCATTCCAAAACACCTTACCACCAAAAATCCATTATGCAATATAGTGGGGTGGAATTGTATTGGATTTATGGTGGAAGTGGTCCACCAATAGCCACGGGGTAATGGTTTTAATGAAGATGTAGTGGTTTTGGCTCCCTCCAATCCATTCATTTCAATTTAAATGGAAATGTGTAGTGGAAAGGGGATAGGTTTTATAGTATTGTATGCAAATAATACAATTGAAGGGGGCCTATGATGTTTCATTTGCAATGGATGGAAGTAAATAAGAAGGGAAACGACTAATTGTAAAATGTAAGGGCCTTCCTAGGGGATCACCTTAACGAGTTCCCATGGTAGATGGGATGACATGGCATCACCTTCACTATTATGGTGACTATAAAAAGGGGAAACTCAAATGCATAGAATGCACAAACAAAGGGAACGAGTTGTATGGTGTCCCGACATGTTGCACAAAGTTTTTGAAAATATGATTTTTTTTAATACGGAATTAAAGGCATTCACCATGTCTAGTTGAAAAACAACTGAGTTGGGGTGAAGGTCCAAGGTGCACTTGATGTTGTGGATTATTGCTTCACATCCATTTTTAACTACAACTCCAAATTAGTATGGGGAGAAATTGTGTTGCAAAAGCATCACAAAATTGAAGGCATAAAACATGGCTTGTGAGTTGATACAACATTTCCACCACAACAATGGGATGAACTCCACCTAATGGTTTAGTCATGGTTAAAAGGTGGGTTGTTCTAAGGACATGTAATGTGATGTGGAATGTGACCTTGTGCAATATGAAAACAAAATTGAAACAAATGTGGGAATTTATTCATATAATCTTCTAAACAAGTGTTCAAAAACCATCCCAAAAGGACCATTTGTAGATAAATGCAGCATGTGTTAAGCTCTAGAACAAACTTAAGTTCCATCACCCCCTTTCTTGAATGAAAAAGATACCACACCATGGGATTCAAAGTGTAAAGTGTGGGATTTTGCGCCTTTCAAACCCATGCATGTACACACACTTCCATTTGTAAAAAAATTTGCCAATAATTGTTGTAAATAGTCATGCTCGAAACACATGACACTTGCACACAAGCATGCACTAACTAGTCATTGAATTCTTTTATTTAGATGGTAATATAATATAACTTAATTCATCAAGTTTATATTAACATCAAGGCATGTGTCACTAAACTTTTGTTACTAGAACCTAGGTTTATATCATTAAGGCTTATTTCATTAAGTTGTAATACATCATTAAGGCCTATGCCACTAAGGCCTATGTCACAAGTGTATTATCATTCGAATGTAAAGTAATGTGTCATTAGGGCTCGTGTCATTGAGGCCCATCTCATACAACCAATGTCATTTAATTTTTTATTAACATTAAAAGGCATGTGTGGAAACTTACTTTCTTCCAAGGGCCCAAGTAGTGCAATCGTTGTCGAACTATTAGATTTAAAAACAAAAAAAATAGTATAGTTACAAGTAAAACTCTAGAGGGCAAGTCTTGGGATTGTTAGTTAACATAATTAAAAACCTACTAAAAGAAATGATAATGTGTTCTAGTTATTATCATAAAGTTATGCCTTGAGAAGGGGCTATTGTACTCTATGAATAAAATTCCATGGTCAACAAGCTAACTACATCTTGCAACAATAAATAAAATTTAGAAAACTAACATGCAAGGAAATATTATGTCCATTAGGGTGTGAACAACTTCTTTTCATTTAGGCCCAAACAAAACCCTTATTTAAAACCATATCTAAGTACAATAGCAACCTCCACTACTAAAATCACTCCTACTATTGGAACTACATCGTTGTACCCCTATGACTCTACTTCAAGTCTTTTTTCCTTCTTTCACAAACATGCACATGACACACACAAATACATTTCTAGAACATTTCTACCCTTCCTCTTTCCAACTTTTGAATCCTATTCCTTCAAGTAGCCATGCACCACTAAGGTAAGTGGTGGCTAACATTAAATCCTATTTCTTTTCCACTTTTCCCTTCAAATACCACTACTATAATAATTATCTTATAAATTAAGGTAGTTAGGTAGCAAACTCAACCTAAATCCCATTCTTCTTGGTTAAACTCAAATTCTACTTAACTCCCACATTATAGAACATTTTACCCTACCATTTGATGGATGAATCAAATCAACCATGACCTAAATCAATGGATAGAATGGTTTTTCAAACATTTACATCTAGATCTATTATTAGTAACTCTGCATTATTAGATGACGATAAATAGTAAAAGACCAACCAAGGGTCCATTAATTATCCCTTTAACAATGTGTCATTCAACCTCTATCAATAGGACATATGTTCTGTGTCACTCATCTTTTATCACTAAGGCCTAAATTTATATTGTTATAGCCCATGATCACTAAGGCCTATGTCACTAGGTGTAATATTCAACCTCCTTCATTAGGACCCAGGTCTATATCATCAGGTCATTTTTCATTCATCTTTTATCACTAAGACATAGGTCTATATCACTACAACATATGTCATTCAACCTTTGTAACTAGGACCTAAATCTATATCATTAAGTCCTTTTTCATTCATCCTCTATCACTAGGACATAGGTCTATATCACTATGACATGTGTGACTCAACCTATGCCATTAAGGTGTAATACATCGCTGGTGTTTATGTCATTAAAGCCTATTCCACATGGGTCTCCAACTACATTTGGAACTAATGTAATATGTCATTATGGCCTATGCCAATAAAGCCCATTTCATTCCACCTATGTCATTGCACATCCAATGACACAAAATTATTCAATTTGGTTAAATAATGAATAAAACATTGGAAAATGTTTGGTGTTATGTATGTGTTTGGTGATGGGTGGTTTTACTTTAGTGGCCATATTAAGCCCAAAAAATGTTAGATTTGAATTCAAAGACCTTGATTTAATTTAATCATCAAATATTTAAAATATTTAAAATATTTAAGATAATTTAAATGAATATTGGGATTTTTACTAAGGTACCAACTACCAACGCAAGTGTTGGTTCACCCAAAGTAAGTTTTTACATAACATTCTCCAAGTACTTTAGTGGGCATTAGATAGTTTTGGGTTTTATTTTCATTGGAAATTATACTAGAGAGTGATTTGGTGCAACTACAAAATAAAGCCTTTAAATAATGTTATTATAGGTGAAAAGTGTAAGGTAAAACCCCCACTTGAAGGCATGGGCATTTTCAAAATAAAAGGTTTCAGATCAAGCAATAGTTGAATCCAACCTCACATTGGGATTTGGGAATGACCTTCACCCTTGGGCTTTACCCATCACAAAACACTAAGTAACAGTTGGTGTGAATATGAAAAAAAATGGTTAAATGATCAAAACTATGTATTTTTATTACATAGTTATGGGGATCTATGTTCTCGATTTCACAAATATTTATTCATATATTTACCTTCTATGTAGTCTATTATGCGATTATCATCCTTCCTATCATGTATTTTACACTTTCACAAATTATGCATAAAATTTCAAACAAACTTTCATCAATTTCTGAATTTTATCCTTAAATTTATTTTATGAAATCCTCAAATTTATATAATAAGTTCTATTATAATCAATTGAAGGTGTTTCCAAAGGTCTTGAACATTCATTTATATATCAAGAAAAATGAAATTAAAAAATAAAGTTCTTAAAACTTTACACACACATTAATTTGTGGCATGAATTTTTTAGTGAATCACCATATTTTGAACCATGCACATTAATTTGTGTGATGATTTTTTTAATGAATCATCATTTTTTAATCATGCACATTAATTTATGTCATGAATTTTATAATGAACCACCATATTTGAATCATGTACATTAATGTGTGCCATGACTTTCACAATGAATCATCATGTTTGAATCATGCACATTAATTAATTCCATTATTATTTGATGATCATTCACCATAAATCACTTGTAAATCATTATTAAATTATGAAACTTCACACTTGATAAATTACTTATTTTGACCCCTAAAGTAATCACATAATTATCAAATTACCCCTTATTTATATCAAATTACATCTATTCTTTAAGAGTGAAAAGGGTTTTTATGCCTTATTTGGGGTATTACATCTATAAGTAGACATAACATCGCTTCCCAAGACTAAAGTGGAACTATTTACATTATATGAACACAAATTATGAATTACTACACTAAGTTGTAAATAAATAAGATTGGTTGAGTTATATCAATTTGTTGCAAATGGAATTGCACATGTTTGTGGATGAAACATTTGAAGAAACATTATGTTCCTCCATTTTTTTAGGAAGGATCTATTTATGAAGAAAGGTAGTTCATTCATTATTTTTGCATGTTGAGATGATCTCCCAAACCATGGCACCTTTTGTTGCGTTCTTGGTATTGTTGGAAACCCTTCAATAATCAATAAGTAGGGGTGCATTGAATTGGTTTTATAACATTTTGATTTATGGTGGAAAAGTTATTGAATATATAACAAAATTTCCACTGAAAATCCACTTAAATTAAAACTAAAAATTGGGCGCACCCATGGTATTGTTAGAAAACCCCTTCGGAAGTAGGATTTAATGAATAGAAATAAGAAATTTTGAAACCTAAGGTGCAAGAAATACTGAATTTGGACTAATTTTGTCATTATAAATTCAATTAAAAACTTTAAAATGGTTTTGGAAGGAAAAATTAATTGGGTAACCCATTCACACTTGAGCCAATGGCATAAACCACATTAATACTCGTGGATACAATGTGCACACCAAATATAGAAAACACTATGTTCTTTATAAAAGACTTTCAAATTGGGTCATAAGTAAACTCTTATGTATTTTTGTCATGTTAGCTTTTATCAGCTTGGGGAAAATATTGACAATAAGCCTTCGAGAACTTATACAAAGCCTTTTTTAACTTACTAACCTAGTTGTGAAGCCCTATTGTTAATTTGAGCTAGTGAAATTTAGATTGGGGACATTACAATGCTAAAACAAATACCTGATGATGACAACATTATGGGCAAACCAAAATACATTCAAAGCAAAACCAAATTAGCAATGGAAATGTGATGATTGTATTTAATATTCTTTTGGTTGCCCTTTTGCACTGTAGTATATAATGTGTTTACTTAGGCGTGTCAAGGTTTCTTAGGCAGTCAAAGGCTTTTTAAAAGCCTTTTGAGTTTTTTTTGTAAGAAATGGTTTATTAATTAGTTATGGAAACGAGTGTTTTTTTAAAAATCAAAAATTGAAAATCACATAATGAAATAAAAAATCACTTAGAATATCCAAAAGCAGGGAAAAAAACTTGCGAAAAAAATTATTTATAACATGAGCATGCTATGCCCTAGCCAAAGGTCGAAGGTTATGTGTTCAAATCACAATCTAAGATTTGTAAAACTTTGCGATGAAATGACCATAAAAGGAAGAAACAACATTTTGGAAAAGAAGGCTAACGGTTGGAATAATATCAAATTGATGCTTGTGTAGTACATCAAACAAGGCACATTACATGCAAAGTGGATAGTTGGTAGTTGAAAAAATGTACCTATGATACATTCAATTTTTCGATGTCATTAATATTTTAAATAAAATAAAAAGGAAAATACACCATAACAAATAATTGTTGGAAGGAAAAACAATGGATTTTTTTACTTTTAATTTTTATATAATCTATTGTGAAAAATTTATCAAGGCATATGATTGTTTTCCATTTGAGAGGTGGATCAAAGTGACTATATCAAAGAATCACCACTTAATATATCGACAATCATATTTTTGGTACTAGATTGGTGCATACATGATGGTGTGAATGACGTTGACCATCCCACATAATAATCTACTAAGCATTAAAACTTATAAAAAATATTGTAACAATAATAATAGTTGAGAAATTCATAAGCTATAAGCATATAATACATAATTGTTTTATCCAAGGAACCAAGCATTTTTGTGTTGCAATTTTAGATCTGGCTGGGGAAGAATCTTGCATATATATATATATGCAGCTCCTTTGGTAATACTCATTTCTTAATTGAAAAGTGAAATTTTCTTTGTTGTGAACATAGTCAACTAAAGTGGGAAACTATTATGTTTACTTTTCCATAATCTATCATCATAAAAAAAATGAATATATGTACATTCATTTTTTACATATTTGTACGAGTGTGCAACAATTGGCAAGAAGTTGATTATGGGTCAACCACTATGTCATGAGACGTTCCCATGAGATGTGTTTTATTTACATTCTCATTTATTATAAATAGTCACCAAAATGTTAGACCATAATGGTGTAGGTAATTTGATTACATTACTTGTAATTAAAACCCTAAAAAGGCTTTTAAAGACATTGCTTAAAGATATTAAAAAAACACAAAGACATGGAAGTAGGCCACATCAAAATGAAATCTTTGAATATTTATACAAAACAACCTTCAACTCGTAAACAAACATTGCCATGTTAAAAATGAATGAAGAGACAAATTTTTTTTGAGAGGAGCCATATGAGGTGGAAGCCTCACGCACAATTTTGAACCCAAGACATTCCAACAATAGAATTGTTTAAGGATTGATATGATGATTAGTTTAGGTATTAATTTTTGGTTCCTTGTTGATTGGTCAAAATGAGATATTTTTCAAATAGGGATTTTCACTTGGTCGACGATTCTAACATACAGTGAAATTGTTGGAATGCACCTAATGGCACATGAAAGTTCTCAAAATATTATTCAAAAACCCTTCATTGCATCAAGTAATCAAGAATGCAATCACTACTTTATTTGGAAAAAAATAATTAAAAAATGTAGCAAAATTATAAATAGAAGTTAGCAGTCCAAAACGTACCCAAAAAAAATCCTAAACACAATATAAAGATGTAAGTATTTTGTGAAAAAAAAGAGTCCAATAATTTAATTTAGGTAAAATGACTTTTAGAAATTGTAATAATTCATTGGTTTAGCTTCATGGCACCAAAATTGCATTAGGGTTCAAGTGATTTAGTGAAACCACAAGACCTTGAAAACACCCATCATGTGCAATTATATAATAATTGCATACTTTGCAGTTATAAATGCCAAAAAAAATAACAATATTTAAAAAATTTCTTCCAAGATGCTTAGAAACCATCTAACAACAAAGTGGCTTGTTGGTTTTGCCTCAAGTAAACCTTCAAAAAGCTAACAGTTTTTGGGGCTAAATTCTCGTTCTTCCTTCATAGAGCCAATAATGAATGTGAGGTGAGGGGGGTTAAAAAAATATAATTTTGTTTTGATGTGTGTTAGATAGTAAGCTGGGTAGATGACTTTACATTTTATTAATCGAAAAATGGAAAGAACAAATTCTATATTTTGTAAAATAATTTGATGTGAAATGTGTGCATTGCCTCAAATTTTTGGTGTAGTGGGGGCGCATTACCCTACAAAATGCAATAAACCCAATGTTGCATTCACATTATTTAGATAATAAATGATGGAAGTTAGTTGGAAACATCTCCCCTTAGCCAAGGACTTGAGTATTTTGCACAAGCTTTTCCACCCTAATGGCCCTTTGACTTTCATCCATTGCGGAAACAAAAGTGGTCTTGGAACTAATATCTTCAAAATCTCTAGTGCTGATATATGCAAGTCCCAAGATCAAATCTCAAAATCATATAGTCGAGGGATTGTGTCATTTGGGCACGGGCTCTTCAAGTTGTATGAAAAGAATCCTATTATCGTAGCCAGGGTCAGTTTCCACATTGACAAAACAAAAATAATTATTTTCTTTCAAAAAAATTATTTTTGAAATTATTTTTGAAATTATTATTATTATTATTTCCATCATTTACTATTATATT
>Ga0116229_10009155_pt1 | contig 15198 bp, 14 predicted proteins | sample S1TSphgellanicum_3_FD_87313 | JGI IMG/M metagenome (GOLD analysis project Ga0116229, IMG submission 87313) | Host-associated microbial communities from peat moss isolated from Minnesota, USA - S1T2_Fc - Sphagnum magellanicum MG | ecosystem: Host-associated > Plants > Peat moss > Unclassified... | reverse complement strand
GGTGAGGATGTTGCAGATACCCGCCGGCAGCCCGGCGCGTTCGGCCAGCACACCCAGGGCCAGGGCGGAAAACGGCGTCTGGGTGGCGGGCCGTATCACCCCGGCGCAGCCGGCTGCCCAGCCGGGGCCGGCCTTGCGGGTGATCATCGCCGCCGGGAAATTCCACGGCGTGATCGCCGCGAATACCCCGATCGGCTCCTTCTGCACAATGATCCGGCGGCCGGGCAGATGTTGAGGGATGGTATCTCCATAGACCCGCTTGGCTTCCTCGGCGAAGAACTCGATGAAGCTGGCGGCATAGGCGATTTCGCCACGGCTTTCGGCCAGCGGCTTGCCCTGCTCGGCGGTCATGATCACCGCCAGGTCCTCCTGGTTCGCCATCATCAGGTCGAACAGGCGCCGCAGCGGCTTCTGCCGCTCCTTCGCCGTCAGCTTGCGCCAGGATTTCTGGGCACGAAACGCCGCCTCGATCGCCCGCTTCGTCTCCGCCTGACCCATGCTGGGCACCTCGCCGACCACCTCGCCATTGGCCGGGTTGCGCACCGCGATCATCCGGCCGCTATCGGCCTGCACCCATTGCCCGTCGATCAGGTTCGCCTGCTGCAACAGGCTCGGGTCCGCCAGTTTCAGCGGCGCGGTGGGGTTCAGCATGGCCAAAAATCCTTTTTGCACTTTGGCCCCAATTTGAGGGCTGCTGGTGGCAAAGGAAAGGCCGCCGGAAGAATGAAGCCCCGCGCTAAGGGCCCGTTCGACGTTAACCGAATCGGGTCACGGGGTCGAACGGGCCCTAAGCCTTTGTTTGAAGCGGCATCTTTGTCGGCGTGCCGACGCACTTAGTGCCGGCGATGCCTTACCGCACGCTGGAGGCGGGGTTGCCGCAGCATTGTGCCACCGTCGCATCCGGGCCGCCACTCACCGAGGTGAGATATAGCGTGACCTGACCCAGTATCTTGTTCTCGAAAATGACCTTTACCGGCACTGGCGGCGCCCCGGCCACCAGATCCGCCAGCCAGACCACGCCCTGCCTGGGCTTTTTCAGGTCGTCCTCATCCTCATTGCGCACGAAGCCACCCAGTTGCCGCCCTTCGATATTGCAGCGCAGCGCCTTGCCGGAAAATATCGACCGGTCGGTGGGTGCCAGCACCTCCGGCCCAGCTGGTGTCGCGGTTTGGGTGGCCAGTCTGCGGCCATCGAAGGTGGCGACCGAGCCGCGGCAGGTGCCGGTCTTGCCCACCTGCTGGATCAGCAGCGAGACGGCACTGAGCGTGTCGATCGTATGTGCGGTGTCGGCCACCGGCACCGCACTCCGCTCCTGCTCCACCGGCGGTGCCAATACGCGCACCACCGGATTGCCGGCCACATATTCAATACGGGTGAACCGCGCGGTGCCGCGCAGATGGCCCGACCCCACAAACAGCCTGGGGCTGGCAGTACCATCCTGGAACAGGCCGATGGCCTGGCTGTCATTATCGCTATGCACCATCATGCCGATGAAGCCGGCGGTATGGAATGTGACATGGGCAGCATAGGCGCTGGGGGTGAGCGAGATGCTGCCGGAGAGTTTGAGCACCGTCAGCCCATGCGAGAAGCCGGTATAGTCGGCGGTGAAGCCGCCTACCGCACCAGCCGAAGCGGGCCATGGCAGAAGCAATGCGAAGGCCAGAAGCGTTTTGTGCATGCGTGGGTGATGTCCATTCCAAGGGCAGGGTGGCGCCAGCCTTAACCCCTCTTGGGGCTCCAGGTTTAACGTTTTCTCAAACCAGCCGCCGTACGATCACCCTCCACCATCCGCCCGGAGGCCCGCATGCACCGTCCGACGCCTGGCCCCTTCCCCGGCTCCACCCCCAATCCCGATCTCGGCATGGCCGCGTTTGCACGGTTTGCCGAGGTGAGTCTCTCCGCGCTCTGCGTCATCGCCGCGTCCTGCGTGTGGGCCGGGGCGGCCCTGCGCGGACCAGGGATGGACATTGTGCTGATGACCAAAGCGAGTTCGGGCATACTTCTGGTCACCGCCCTTCTCGCGATTCTCCTACGCCAGCGTATCACCGATGCGCCACGCCTGGCGGCGAGCGGCGTGTTCGGTTTGGGCACACTCCGCCTCGGGTTCGGCGTGTCGTCTCACGCCGCGCATACACCCGGGCGAGCCTGGCCGCGTGGCCTTGCCGGCGTGGTCGAGGCGGTGGTGTGGCGGGTCCGCGGCCGACCGGCCGGGTCTGACCCAACTGACGCCACCTCCCTGGGTTTCAACGCCGCCCTGCATGATGGAAGGCATCAGGCCCGCCGCCTGGCGGCCACCCTAAATCACGAGGCGAACATCCTGGCCGAAGCCTCCGGTGAAATCGACGCGGCGGGCTCCCGGTTGGCTGCCGATATTCAGGCAGCCGACGGCGCCTGCGGCCTTGCACAGGGCGCCATCGCGCGGATTACCGACCATGTGGTCGCCCTTACTGGCGCGGTCAGTGCCACCACGGCGGAAGTCCAGCGTGCCACCACGATCGGCGTGGGTCTCTCCGAGATGGCCTTCAACAGCCAGCGCATCATTGCTTCCCTGGATGAGCGGATCGGTGCCCTGGTTCTGGCCACCGAGCAGGTCGAACGCCTATTGCAGCGTGTTGGCACGCTCGGCCAGGCGGCAAGCGTGGAAGCGGCGCGCAGCGGCGTGGCCGGGCAGAGTTTCGCCCCCATCGCGGCCAGCGTTCAGGAACTCGCCTGTTCCGCCCTCTCGGCCATGACCGCGATGCACCAGGCGGTGGCGGAGATGGGCCAGCAGACTGCCAATGCCGCCAGGGAGGCGCAGGAAATCAGCGAGCGGGTGAAAAGCCAGCATGAGCGTGGCCTGGCTATCTCTCTCGCCGTCGCCCAGCAAGGCGAGGAAATGACACAGATACTGCGCGCCATCGACGAAGCGCAAACCGGGTTCATCACCGTGCGTGCCAGTGTAGAAGCCGCTACCCGACACGGCACCGCACGTCTTGCCAAAACAGACACGCTGCGGGAGACCGCCGAACGCCTGCCGAACCACGCCGAAGCGATTGCCACCATCCTGCGCGGCATCCCCGATTTCGCGCCGCCGATCGAGTTCGGGTTTTAGGGCAGCATCGGCAACAGGATTGCGGCTGGGAAAGGGCGGGCTGCAAGCACCCCACGCTAGGCAAAACCACCTCCAATCAGGCGGCCTTCGAGCCCAGGCCGCGAACGGATTCGATCATTTTGGCCAGCACGGCTGAGGCATCCCCATAGACCATGTCGCAATTCTCGGCATAGAAGAGCGCGTTAACGATGCCAGCATAGCCTTTGCCCTGACCGCGTTTGATGACATAGACCTTCTTCGCCTGGTCGGCATTGAGGATAGGCATACCGAAAATTGGCGAGGATTTGTCCGTGCGGGCCGCCGGATTGACCACGTCGTTGGCGCCGATGACGAGCGCGACGTCCGTGGTCTTGAATTCGTCGTTGATATCGTCGAGCTGGAAGATCAGATCATAGGGCACGCCGGCCTCGGCAAGCAGAACATCCATCTGGCCCGGCATGCGGCCAGCCACAGGATGGATCGCAAATTTTACCACGACGCCTGCCGATTGCAGCAGCTTGACGAATTCATACAGTTTCTGCTGCGCCTGGGCCGCCGCCAACCCGTAGCCTGGGACGATGATCACCGATTTCGCATAGCGCATGAATATGCCGGCATCGGCTGCTTCCGTTGGCTTCAGGCTGCCCTTGATGTGGCTGGGCTTATGTTTCGACGATTCGCCGAAATTGGTGAATAGCACGTTCTGAACGGACCGATTCATTGCCCGCGCCATCAGCAATGTCAGGAGCGTGCCGGCGGCCCCCACGACCATACCGGCAATCATCAGCGCAGGGTTGCCGAGAACGAAGCCTTCCAGGCCGACGGCAAGGCCGGTTGCGGCATTGTAGATAGAAATGACGACCGGCATATCCGCGCCGCCGATCGGCAAGGTCATCAAAATGCCGTAAACCAAGGCCAGCGCAAAGAACAGATAGATCAGGTGCGATGACGTGAGAAACCGCGCGGCGCCGCCGGTCGCGGCATAGACAAAATAGGCGCCGACAGCCACCGTTGCCAGGAGAACGAGCAGATTGAAATATTGCTGGCCGATCACGCGGAACGGCTGGTTGATCACGCCTTGCAGCTTGGCCCACGCAATCAGCGACCCGGACAGCGAAATTGCACCGATGAGGGCACCGAGAAGAGTGACCACCAGCGCCGTTGTACCGCCCGCCTTGCCGCCGAACAGTTCCACTGCTGCAATAGCACCGGCGGCACCGCCGCCCATGCCGTTATAGAGCGCAACCATCTGCGGCATTGCCGTCATTGGCACTTTCTTGCCGGCGAGCCACGCGATGCTGCCACCGATCGCCAGAGCAGCGATGCACAGCCCGACATTGATCATGACGAAGGGCTTGGAGGCTGCATCAGCGTCAACGACATAAAGAAAGCTGGCGAGGATTGCCACGAGCATGCCGAGCCCGGCGACGAAGATGCCTGAGGGCGCTGTGACCGGCGACGACATGCGCTTGAGCCCATACATGAACAGGAAGGCCGCCGCGAGGTCGGCGAGCCCGATGATCAGTTGGGCAGTGCTGATGAGTGTCATGTCGCTCCTTAAACCGCCTTGGGGCGGGGGTGCCTGGGATGGCCCGAATGCGGATGTTTGCCGGCGGAGCCGCTGGTCTGGAACATCGCCAGCATGCGTCGTGTGACGGCAAATCCGCCGGCGGCATTGCCGGCGCCGAGCAGCACCGCCACGAAGCCAATGATTTGCTGCTGCACCGTGCTGGCATTCAGCAGCGCATACATGCCGCCGACAACAACGATGCCGTGCACGAAATTGGAGCCCGACATCAGCGGCGTATGCAGAATGGCGGGTACACCGCCGATGATCACCCACCCCGCAAAGGCGGCGAGCATGAAGATGTAGATGGCGACGAAGCCGGTGATATGGATCGCGAAGTCCATGACGTTATCCTTTCAATGTTCAAGCTGCCTTGACGGGATGCGCTTCCGTGTTCTCCGCTGCGTTGCTCGGATAGGCGTCGTGTTCCGTCTTTCCGCTGCGCATCTTGCCTTCGTGGGTCAACACTGTTCCCGCCAGCACCTCGTCATCCCAATTGAGGGTAATGATGTTGTCTTTCATCATCAGGCCGAGCAGGGCGGCGACGTTCTTGGCGTAGAGCTCGCTGGCATCCTGTGCCAGCAAAGACGGCATGTTGAGAGGCGCCACAATCGACACGCCGCCGACTCGCGTGGTTTGCCCGGGCACCGTATCCTCGCAATTGCCGCCGCCTTCGGCTGACAGATCGACGATAACCGCCCCATGCTTCATGCCGGCAAGCTGCAATTTGCTGATCAGCTTGGGAGAAGGGCGGCCTGGGATGGAGGCCGTGGTGATAATAAGATCGGCCTTCTGAATATGTGTGGTAACAACCGCTTCGATCTTGGTTTTCTCCGCATCCGTCAGCGCGCGCGCATAACCACCCTTGCCTCTGGCATCGACTCCCGTGGTCACGAAAGTAGCCCCCAGCGAGGCCACCTGTTCGGCCGTTTCCGGCCTGACATCGTAGCCTTCGACGATGGCTCCCAATCGATGGGCGGTCGCCACCGCTTCCAACCCGGCAACGCCCAACCCCATCACCAGCACCTGCGCGGGGCCGATCGCGCCGGCCGCCGAGGTAATCTTCGGCAGAACGCGGGCAAGATGGGTGGCACCTAGTTGCACCGCGTAATAGCCGGCGAGGGCAGACTGGCTGGAGAGTGCGTCCATTGCCTGGGCGCGGGTGATTCGGGGGATACGCTCCACGGCAAAGCAGGTGATTTCTTTCGCGAGCAGCCGCGCCACCAGCGCCGGCTGTTTGTCGGCGTAGAGGAAGGAGATCAGTATGGCGCCTGGCTTCATCGCATCGATCACCTCCAGTGACGGCGGCTGAACGGCGAGTACCACATCCGCCTCGGCAACAAGCTTGAGGCGGTCTTCTACGAAGACCACGTCGGTGAAGGCGGCATCGGGAAGATTGCTCGCCTCCGCGGCACCGGACTGCATGTGCAGCTTGGCACCCAGCTTGATCAGCTTGGCCCCCGCGGATGGCACCAGCGCCACGCGATGCTCGTGCGGCAGGGTCTCCTTCAGCACAGCAACATTCACATACATGGCAGTTCTCCAATTGGCGGGCGTCGTCTGGTCTTTGATCCGCGGGCGCACCCAAATCCGGGCGGGGCGCCCGAGCGACTCAGGCGCCCCGCTTTCAGGCCGTCGGCGTGTCAGACGGGTGCTTCGGCCACCACGTAACGAACCAGCTTCTTGTTGACGAATTCCTGGATGCCCATGTCGCCAAGCTCACGGCCATACCCGGTATCTTTGATGCCGCCAAAGGGAAGATCGGCATCAGACCAGGAGATGTTATTGATGAACATCATGCCGGTATCGACGCGGCTGGCCACGCGCTTGCCACGAGCAATATCCTTGGTGAACACCGATCCGCCGAGGCCGAAATCCGAGTCGTTCGCCAAGGCTATTGCCGCATCCTCGTCCTTCACGCGAAAGAACATCGCCACCGGGCCAAAGAACTCGTCACGGAAAGCGGGGTTTTCCGGCTTTACGTTGGTGAGGATGGTCGGCTCCATATACGCGCCTGGACGGTCGATGCGTTTGCCGCCCAACTCGATCTTCGCGCCGTGGTCCACCGCTGTCTTGACCTGCGCCAATAATTGGATCAGCGCCGATTCGGTGGAGAGCGGACCGAGCGTGGTCTTCTCGTCCATCGGATCGCCCGCCTTCAATGCGCCGAGCGCCTTCTTGAATTCCGCGAGGAACTTGTCGGCAATCGCGTCAACTGCGATGAAGCGCTTGGCGGCGCAGCAGGTCTGGCCGCAATTATACATCCGCCCCCATACGGCCCACTTGATCGTGTGCGCAATATCGGCGTCTTCCAGGATGATGAAGGCATCACTGCCGCCCAATTCCATCGAGGATGGCTTCAGATTTTTACCAGCGCCGGCGGCAATAATCCGGCCTGCCGCGGTACTTCCTGTCAGCGCCACGCCCTTGATCCGCCGATCGTCGATGATGTTGTCGGATTGGGTGTGTGAAATCAGCAGGTTGGTGTAGAGGCCAACGGGTGCGCCGGCATCTATCCAGAGCTGCTCGAACGCAATCGCGCATTGCGGCACGCACCCGGCGTGCTTCACCACTACCGTATTGCCCGCCATCAGATGCGGCCCGGCGACGCGCGCCAACTGATAATAGGGGAAATTCCACGGCTCGACGCAGAACACCACCCCAATCGGGCTGCTCTCCATATGGCCCTCGCCCTGGCTAGGATGCAGTTTCACATCGGCCAGAAACCGCTCTGCGTTCTTGGCATAATAGGTCAGGATCTGCGAGCTGAACTCCACCTCGCCCTTGGCCTCACTGATCCGCTTGCCCATCTCCAATGTCATAATTTGGGCAAAATGATCAGCGCGTTCGTGGAGCAGCCTTGCCGCCTTGTTGACGATTTTCGCGCGTTCGGCGTAGGTCGTCTGCTTCCAGGTGGCAAAGCAGGCGGTCGCTGTTGCCAGCTTCGTTTCGAGCTGCTTGTCGGTTATTTCCTCGAAAGACTTCGAGAGCTTGTTGTCAAAGGGATTGACGCTTGCATAAGCCATGATTGATCCTGATTCAGTTTCAGCGTCCATTTCTAATTGACGCCGCCTTGGTCATTCGACCATGACATAGATGATCGCAGCACCGCCTGGCCGCCAGCTTCGGAAAATACTCATCGGCCGACATGGCGCAGCAATGGCCGCAAAACGGTTCTTTATTGCACTGGGTATTTTCCGACTCTTACCTCTGGCGGGCTTTGCATCAGCATGGGGAAGCCGTCGGCCAAACCGGGTTCGCGCGGCGCGATTGACGAAGGAGCGCTGCGATGCGGACTGTATTTCGGGTGACGGCAATGGCAATGCTTTGGCTCACTTGCCCGAAGGCGCGTGCCGCCTCGCCGGATACCTCGTCGATGCCCGAACTTGCGTTGCCGCAGGCAACGCCGCAAGCCGTGGTTTCAACCGGCCCTCTCTTCACCTATAGCGCCACGACCGCCAGCGACTACATCTTCCGCGGCGTCAGCCAGACCGAAAACAGGCCGGCCATCTTTGGCGCCGCCCGCGTCACTGATGACCAATTCTATGCCGGCGCCGGCATAGAAAATGTCGACTTCCACAACGGCACCGCTGCAGAATACGATCTCTCCGCGGGCTGGACGCCAGTGGTCTCCGGCTTCAGGTTCGATTTCGGCGTGATTCGCTATGGCTATTTGGGCGAGCCTGCGCACACGCACATCGATACGGTGGAATACAAGGCAGCGGTCTCGCATGATATCGGGCCTGTCACGCTCGGCGGCGTGGTCTACTACACCGCCGATTTCTTCGGCAGTGGCCATAAAGGGGCCTATTTTGCCGGCCGCATCACCTACCGACTTACCCGCGACCTGTCCGCCAGCGGGGCGCTCGGCCGCCAGACGGTCAGCGATGGGATCGGCCACACCACCTGGAACACCGGGCTTGACTACAGCTTCACCAAGAATATCGCACTTGATGTGCGCTACTACGATACCAACGCGCATCGCCTGGGCGACACTTACGGCGGTCACTACGTAGCCGCGATCAAGCTTTCGTTCTGAGCACTTGTCCGACCGAGCAGCGTGAGCCGGTTGGGTGAACATCCTGCATCCGGCTGGCTCATCTGGGTTCGTGGGTTAGACCCCGCGCTGCTTGTGCTGGGTAGACGCGGATCTTGGCGCGTCTGTCAGCAGATTCGTGGGAGTTGTTCGCCGGCTAGCCAATCGACGATGCGGCTGCCGCCGAAAGATGTCGTGATTTGTACAAAAAACTGGTCATCGGCGATGATCGTGCCAATCAGCGCGGCTTCCCGGCCGAGTGGATGCGCCTGCATCACCCGCAGCAGATGATCCGCTTCCTCTGGCGCCACCACGGCAACCAGCTTGCCTTCATTGGCGACGGTGAGGGGATCGAGCCCGAGAAGTTCACAGGCGGCGGCGACTTCCCCGCGCACGGGGATTGCCCGCTCCTCCAGTACCATGCCGAGTCCGGATTGCTGGGCAATCTCGTTCAGGGTGGCTGCCAGGCCGCCGCGCGTTGGGTCGCGCATCAGGCGCAGAGATGTGCCCGCCGCATGCACCATCTCCGCCACCAGACCGTGCAGGGCGGCGCTATCGGAGAGGAGTTCGGTATCGAATCCGAGATTGTTTCTCAACGACATGATGGCCACGCCGTGATCACCGATGCAGCCTGAGAGGATAATGCGGTCGCCCGGACGAGCGCGATCGCCGGAAAGCGCGATGCCGGGGGGAACGATGCCGATTCCGGTGGTGGAGATAAACACGCCATCGCCCTTGCCGCGCTCCACCACTTTGGTGTCGCCGGTGATGACGGCAACACTGGCTGCGCGGGAAGCTCGCCCCATGCTGTTGGCGATCCGCTGCAGCTCGATCAGCGGGAAGCCTTCCTCGATGATGTAGCTGGCGGCCAGATGCAGCGGCCGGCCGCCAGACATGGCGATATCGTTGATCGTGCCATGCACGGCCAGCGATCCGATATCGCCACCGGGAAAGAACAGAGGCGAGATCACATAGGCGTCGGTGGACATCACCATGCGCCCTGCGGGCACATCGAAGGCAGCCTGGTCGTTGGCCTGATCGAGATAGGGATTATCGAAGGCGGGGCGGAAGATCTCGTCGATCAGCTGCGCGGTGGCGCGGCCGCCTGCACCGTGCGAGAGGTCTATGCGGCCATGCCGCATATCCAGCCTGCGTGGGCGTAGCCGGGGCGCAGTCACACCAGCGCCCTTTCGGCGCCCGCCTTGGCAGAGTCCCGGAAGCGGCCATAGCTCCAATGCGCGGCGCAGGCGCCCTCGGGCGAGACCATGCAAGAGCCCATCGGCGTATCCGGCGAGCATAGCGTGCCAAACAGCTTGCACTGGGCAGGTTTCTTGATGCCGCGCAGGATCTCACCGCATTCGCAGGCTGGGTTGTCGGCTGCCGGTACTGTCTCGATCAGGAAACGCCGTTCCGCATCCAGATCGGCATAATCGTCACGCAGGCGCAGGGCGCTGAGTGGCAATTCACCCAGGCCGCGCCATTCGAACGATGACCGAAGCGCGAATATCTCGGCCATTTCGCGTTGGGCAATCAGGTTGCCTTGCGCGGTGACGGCACGAATATACTGGTTTTCCACCTCGTGGCGGCCTTGATTGATTTGGCGCACCAGCATCAGTATGGCCTGCATCATATCGAGCGGCTCGAACCCGGCGACGACCACCGGCTTGCGATATGTCTCGGCAAGCCCGGTATAGGGGACGGTACCGATCACCGTGCTGACATGGGCGGGGCCGACAAAGCCATCCACCCGCACGCGCCCGGCGCCCTCCAGATCGGGTGTATCGAGGATAGCGCGGATCGCCGGGGGCGTGAGCACGTGGTTGCAGAATATGCTGAAATTAGCGAGGTTCTTGCGTCGGGCCAGGCGAATGGCACGTGCGGTGGGTGGCGTTGTGGTCTCGAAGCCGATGGCGAAGAACACAACCTCCCTCCCCGGTTCGGCCTCGGCAATGCTTATGGCGTCCAGCGTTGAATACACCATGCGGATATCCGCGCCGGCCGCCTTGGCTTTCAACAGGGTGCGGCCGGCGGAGGCCGGCACGCGCATCAGGTCGGCATAGGTGCACAATATCACCTCCGGCCGCATGGCAAGCCGGATGGCGTCATCGATTCGGCCGATCGGCAGAACGCAAACCGGGCATCCTGGGCCATGCACCATCTGCACATTGTTCGGCAGCAGATCCTCTATCCCGTAGCGCGAAATGGCATGGGTATGGCCGCCGCAGAACTCCATGAACCGGTATTGCCGATCCGTCGCTGCTTCCTGCGCGATGACGGCGGCGATCGATCGGGCAAGGTTTCCATCGCGATATTCGTCGATATGTTTCATGGCCAACATTTTTCCTTGGAGCGTGATCGGTTAAAGTCAACCCGAAGCGATCATGCTCTGGCCGGCAAGCCGGGCACGGCGGCTTCATGCATCAGCGCCAAAGTGCGTTCCGCCTCATCCGGGTCCAGCCTGGTCAGCGCGAAGCCGACATGGATGAGCACATAATCCCCGAGGCGAACGTTCTCGATCAGGGCGATAGAGACGGATTTGGAGACGCCGCCAAGTGTCACGCGCGCCATGTCGTCAGCCAGCAACGCTTCAACGCGGATGGGGATGGCGAGGCACATGGAAAATATCCTTTACGCGCTGCCCGGGGCCAGAAGATGCGCCCGGGCGATAGCTGCCTGGCCAAGCGACAGCCCGCCATCATTGGCGGGCACGGCGTGCGGCAAAAAGGGGGTAAGGCCGCGTGCCTGCAGAGCAGCGGCCAGCCCCTCGGCCAGCACGGCGTTATTCAGGCACCCGCCGCCAAGCACGACGCGTATATGGCCGTATTCGCTTGCCGCCTGGCCGATCCAGTCCGCGAGGCCCGCAATCAGCGTACCGTGGAACAGCTCGGCCCCTTCGCCGGCGCGCAGGCCGGGGGTAAGCAGCGCCGCCATCAGCTTGCTGAAATCCAGCACGCGATCGACGATGGCGTAGCCGCCGGGAAGCACGCGGGGCACGCGCACCAGTGCCTCCAGCGCCATGGCCGCCTGACCCTCATAGCTTTGCACCGTGCAGACTCCGAGCAGCGCGGCGGCGGCATCAAACAGCCGGCCAAGGCTGGTCGTGGTGCCGGTGGGCGCCCCCGGCCGTGTATCCGCCGCCAGCAAGGCGGCGAGCGGGCGGGCGAACGGGATAGTGGGAAACCGATCGCCGGCCTGCTGGCCGCGGCCAAGCGCCGTCAGCACGGCAACACCCATGCGCCACGGCTCGTTTGCGGCGCGGTCGCCCCCCGGCAGCTTGAGGGGCAGAAGATGGCCGTGGCGGCGCCATTGCCCAGAGTTCAGCTCCAGCAATTCACCACCCCAGGCGCCGCCATCAGCACCGTATCCCTGGCCGTCAAGCGCCGCACCGAGCACGGGGCCCTGCAGCCGATGTTCGGCCGCCACTGCGGCGAGATGGGCAACATGATGTTGAACGCGCAACACCGGCAAGCCGAACTCCTCGGCGAGCCGGGTGGAGCAATAATCCGGATGCAGATCGCAAGCGACGATCTCTGGGACGACGCCGAGCATGGCCAGCAGGCGCGATGCCGTTTCCTGGTAGAAGCGGATGGTCGCCCGGCCGGTGAGATCGCCCACATGCTGGGAGACGAAAGCCTGGTTGCCACGGGTGACGCAGAGCGTTGCCTTCAGATGGCCGCCCGTCGCCAACACCGAAGGGCCATCTGCCGGCAGTTCGATCGGCTCGGGTACAAAGCCGCGCGACCGCCTGATGAACACCGGTGCGCTGTTGATGACGGCCATGACACTGTCATCGGCGCGCGCGGGAATGGGCCGGTCATGGGTGACGATCAGGTCGGCAATACCAGCCAATTCCCGCAGCGCCTCGGCATTGCCGATCACCAGCGGATCACCTTGCCGATTGGCGCTGGTGGCGACCAGGGCGTGCGGCCAGCACGGCGCCTCCGCGCCGGGAAGGTGAAACAGCAGATGATGCATCGGTGCAGAGGGGAGCATGACCCCAAGATGGCGCAAACCGGGGGCGACCGAGGGCGCCACGCTGAACCCTGCGCGGATGATCACAATGGGGCAGCCGGCGTGGCGGAGAAGGGCGCGTTCGGCGGGATTTGGCAGGGCGATCCTTTCGGCGCAGGCGGCATTTGCGACCATGACGGCAAATGGCTTGTGCGGCCGGCGTTTCCGTTGCCGCAATGCCTTTACCGCTTGGTCGTTGGCGGCGTCGCAGAACAGGTGGAAACCGCCAACCCCCTTCAAGGCGACGATCTTGCCCTGCACCAGGGCCGCCTGGATGTGGGCGATGGGATGGCTCAGGCCTGGCCCACAGCAGTGGCAGGCGCTGGTTTCCGACTGGAAACGGCGATTTGCAGGATCGGCAAAATCCTTTGCGCACGCGGCACAGCGCGGGAACCCTGCCATCGAGGTATTTTGCCGATCATAGGGCAGACGGTTGGTGATGGTGAATCGTGGGCCGCAATCGGTGCAGCTGACGAAGGGATAGAGGTGAAAACGGCTGGTGGGATCGAACATCTCATCGAGGCAGGCGTTACAGGTTGCGGTATCGGCAACGATGCGGGTATGGCCTTCGCCAATGCCGGCACTGGCGCGTATGCTGAACCCGGTTTGGCCTTGACCGGGCAAGGATTTTACCTCCACGCTATCGATACGTGCGAGCGGCGGAATATCTTTTTGCACGGCAATGACAAAGGCACGGGCTGCCACGCCCTCGATCTCCGCGAGTACGCCGTCATTGTCATTGAGCACGAAGCCGGCGAGGTTGTAACGCGTGGCCAGGCCATGAACGAAGGGCCGGAAACCGACCCCCTGCACTGCGCCCCGCACCCGAACGCGCAACCGTTCACGGGTGACGGCAGTTTCAATCACCTGGCGCACCGGCGCTTGAAAGCGCGGCTGCACGGCCCTCGATCCAGGCGTAGAAAGCCGCGAGACCTTCGCCGGTACGGGCAGAGACAGTGAGGATTTGAATACGGGGATTGACCCGCGATACGGCTTCCATGCAGGCGCCCACATCGAAATCCAGATGCGGCAGCAGATCGGATTTGTTCAGCAGCATCAGATCAGCGAAGGCAAACATATCCGGGTATTTCAGCGGCTTGTCTTCGCCCTCGGTGACCGAGAGAACGACCACCCTGGCAGCCTCGCCAAGATCGAACGCTGCCGGGCAGACGAGGTTGCCGACATTCTCGATGAACAGCAGGCCGGCTTTCACCGGCGGCAGATGATCCAGCGCATGGCCAACCATATGCGCATCGAGATGGCAGCCTTTGCCGGTGTTGATCTGCACCGCCCGCACGCCGGTGGCACGAATGCGTTCGGCATCGTTGGAGGTCTGCTGGTCGCCTTCGATCACCGCAATCGGCCAGCGCCCCTGCAACGCCGTGATGGTGCGCACCAGCAAAGCGGTTTTGCCGGAGCCTGGGCTGGAGAGGAGATTGATGGCGAAAACTTGCCCGGCCTGGAAGCGGGCGCGGTTGCGGCCGGCATAGGCGTCGTTTTTCGCCAGGATATCACGCTCTATGCGGATCGTTCGCTCCTGGCTGAGACCAGCGATTTCCAAGCCAGCAGAACCGCGACCGAAATCGAGCAAGCCGTGGGCCGCATGATCGTGCGCAGCTTCATGCGGATGCGCGTGGTCATGCACGTGATGCGTCGGCCCCGCGCCAGACTCGCTTGCCGCAATGCTTGTTTGGCAGCCGCAAACGGTGCACATCACTCAACCTCCAGTTCTGCAACACGCATGTCGCCGCCGGCAATCATCAGCAGCTGGGGGTTACCGCAGAGCGGACAGGCGGCAAAGCGATCCTGCATCGCCACGCGCTGATGGCAGGCGGAACACCTGCCTTCTCCCGGGATCATCTCGATCATCAGTTGCGCGCCCTCGGCAATTGTGCCGCTGGCCACGGCATCGAAGCAGAAGCGCAAAGCCTCCGGTTCGGCATGGCCGAGTGCGCCGAGATGCAGCCGTATCACGCGTACCCTGGAAAATGCCTGCCGTGTTCGCTCCTCGGCGACGATGGCGACCACACTTTCGATCAGCGACACCTCATGCATCTGCGGTCTCATCCGCCCGTATGCCCAGAAGCGACCGTAGCGTCTGAACAACGATGGTTGGGTCAACAGGTTTGAGGAACACCCCGGTGACGCCAATTTCGTGCAGCCCGACCGACCCCATGATGGCATTCGCCGCTGCGCTCAGGATGTAGCAGGGGATGGTGCCGCCGGCGGCGTGGAGCCGTTCCGACAGCATCTCGCCAGCGCCGGCAGTTTCCGTGATCAGCTCAGCGAGAATGGCATCTGGCTTGATTCGCAGCGCGGTGCGTTCTCCTTCATGGTCGTTGGCAGCCTCTCCCACAGAGAATCCGGCCGCTTCCAGGGCAATGCGCAGACTGGCCCTGGCATGCGCATCCGCATCGACCAGCAGGATTGTGCGGCGCCTTTTGCCTAGGCCGATATTCACCGTGCGGCACGATCATGCGCGGCCCGTATCCGGCCGGTGAGCATGGCAAGTGC
>Ga0116229_10009154_pt1 | contig 15201 bp, 8 predicted proteins | sample S1TSphgellanicum_3_FD_87313 | JGI IMG/M metagenome (GOLD analysis project Ga0116229, IMG submission 87313) | Host-associated microbial communities from peat moss isolated from Minnesota, USA - S1T2_Fc - Sphagnum magellanicum MG | ecosystem: Host-associated > Plants > Peat moss > Unclassified... | reverse complement strand
CAAGAGCTTCTTGATACTGTCTACGACGCCGATGACATTGGCGCCCGGCTGCCGCTGGACGTTCAAAATCACCGACGGCGTGGTGTTGTTCAGGGCGCTGAGCTGGCCGTTTTCCGCCCCTGAAACGATCGTGGCGACGTCGCTCAGATGGATCGGCGCGCCGTTGTGATAGGCGATGATGACCTGGCCATACTGGGCTGGGTCGGTGATCTGATCGTTGGCGTCGATGGTGTAGGACCGCTGGGGTCCGTTGAAACTGCCCTTGGAATCCAAAACGTTGGCGGATTCGATGGTGGATCGCAGGGTTTCAAGCGATAGGCCGTAGGCGGCCAGCGCCTTCGGGTTGGCCTGCACGCGCACCGCAGGCCGCTGTCCGCCGGACACGCTGACGAGGCCGACGCCGGCCACTTCGCTGAGCTTGGAGGCGAGGCGGGTGTCGGCCAGATCCTCAACCTGATTCAGGGGCATGGTCTTGGACGACAGCGCGATCGAGACGATCGGCGCGTCGGCCGGATTGACCTTGGCGTAGGTCGGATAGTTGGGCAGGTCCGACGGCAAGAGGCTGCTCGCCGAATTGATGGCGCCCTGCACCTCCTGCTCGGCCACATCCAGGCTGAGGTTCAGATTGAACTGCAGCGTAATCACCGAGGCGCCCTGGGAGGACACCGAGCTCATTCCGGTCAACCCCTCCATCTCCCCGAACTGCCGTTCCAAGGGCGCTGTGATGTAGGAGGTGGTCACCGCCGGGCTGGCGCCGGGGTAGAAGGTCGTCACCTGGATCGTGGGATAGTCCACCTCCGGCAGGGCCGACAGCGGCAGGAACTGGAAGCCCACCACCCCCGCCAGGAAGATCGCCACCATCAGAAGCGAGGTCGCGATCGGCCGCAGGACGAACAGTCGGGACGGACTGAACGCATAGGTGCGCTCGGCGGGCGGGTCTCCCGAAGGGCCTTGAGGGGACGAACCCGAGGTCCGGCTATGGGCGTCGCTCATCAGGGTTGGCCGCCGTCGCCGCCGCCTTGACGTCCTCCGCCGCGATGCTGGGCCATCTCAGCGCGAACCTGCGCCAGCTTGGCCTTCTGATCTGGACGCAGAATCGGCTCCAGCTGGCTGAAGGCTTGCTCCATCGCCTGACGCCGGGCGTTGCGCTGGGCGTCAGGATCGTCGCCGGCGTTGGCCGCCGCGGTCATGGCGTCGCCGCGGGCCTTGGTGAAGATCGCTTGGGCCTTCAGTTGCTGCTGCGCATCGAGGTTCAAGGGCGCCAGCAAGGCCTGCACGCGACCCGGGCCTGTCGTGGCGCCGCCCATGGAGGACGCTGCGGTCCCTTGGCCGGGCACGCCTTGGCTCGAACCGGCCGGGGCGGGCGCCGCGTCGCTGGAGCCGTCGCTGCTGCCGGGTCCGCCGCCGCTGACAGAGCCGCTGGCGGCCGCGATCGACGCCGCGCTGGGTTGGCCGGCTTGACGCTCGCCGGTGGGGCAGCCGCCGCTCCGCCCGCCGCCGGGCGCCGCGCCGCCGTAGGGGCCATGGGCGCCGGGGTGGCGCCCGCCGTGGCCACCGGCGCCTGCGCCGGGGAAGGCCGGGATGCAGTCGCCGGGCAGGATGACGGCGGCGCCCTCGCGCAGACGGTCCGAGCCATCGGTCACCACGATGTCGCCAGGCTCCAGCCCGCTGACGATCGCCGTCTGCTCGCCAGCCGCGGGGCCGGCCGTGACGGTGCGCATCGTGACGGTGTGATGGTTCTGGCCGCCCTGCACCACATAGGCGTAGAGGCCGTTGGCGCCGCGCAGCACCGCCGCGGTGGGGGCGATGACGGCGTTGTGCAGGGTGTCGACCAGCACGCGCACATTGACGAATTGCTGCGGGAACAGGGTTCCTGCGCCGTTGTCGAAGCGGGCCTTGGCCTTGACCGTGCCGGTCGTGCTGTCGACGATGTTGTCCAGGGTCAAGATCTTGCCGACGGCGAGCTGGGTGACGCCCGTGCGGTCGTAGGCGACCACGGGCAGGCTGGCGCCGGCGTGCAGGCGCGCCTGCACCTGGGGCAGGTTGTCCTCCGGCAGGGCGAACTCCACGTCCATCGGCGTAATCTCGGTGACGATAACGAGGCCGTTGGTCAGCCCGCTCGAGACATAGTTGCCCACATCGACCTGGCGCAGACCAACCCGGCCCGTCACGGGGGACACGATGTGGCAATAGGCGATATCGAGCTTCGCCGTGGCGATCGTGGCTTCGTCCGCCTTCACCGTGCCTTCGTCCTGCTTCACCGTCGCCGCCTGCAGATCGACCTGCTGGCTGGCGATGGAGTCCTGGGACAGGAGCAGCTGGTAGCGCTTCAGATCGACCTGGGCCTCGTTCAAAGCGGCTTGATCACGCGCCAGGGCGGCTTCCGCCGACGCCAGTTGGGCGCGATACAAGCGATCGTCGATCTGGACCAGCAGCTGGCCCTTCTTGACCATCTCGCCTTCCTTGAAGGCGATGGTCTGGATGTAGCCGGCGATCTGGGGCTGCACTAGGACGGTGGCCAGCGGCGTCGCCGAGCCGAGCTCGTTCAAATAGATCGGCATATCGCCGCGCGTGACCGCGGCGCTCGCTACAGTGGTCGCTACATTTGCGCCTGGGCCGCGACCATGGCGTGCGGCCCCAGCCTGGCCCTGGCCGCCATGGGGCGCCAGGAACCAGATGGCGATGAGGACGATCAGCACCAATACGATGAGCCACACCCATCCAAGCCGCGACTTGCGAGGCGGAGGCGCCTTGGGGCCCGCAGCGAACGAGGCGGCTGGGGCCGCGGGACGACGCTCGTCCGACATCGGCGCCTTGGCGGGGGCCGGGGGACGAGAGCTGGGCCGAGATCCTGTATCCACGCGGGTCTAACTCCTGGGGGTCGGAAGGGGCGTTGAAACCAAAAAAGACCGGACAGCGCCTTCCTTTAGTCGAAACGGAGCCGTTGACCACATCCCTTCCGTAGGGACCTCGCCCTTTTTGAGGCGGGCGAAGTCTGATTTGGGACCGAAATGCGACGATGTTGCGTTCGCGCTACAAGGTTGGCAAATGTGGCGCTTGGAACGGATGCCAGTTTGACGTCCATGAACTATAAATTCTAAAAGGTTTTAACGCATATCGGCGCCTGTTGGCGGGGGATAGCCAAGGCGGCGCGGGGCGAGGGGGCAGGGGCGGACAGTGTCCGCCCCTTTTCATTGTCAGCCTGAAAGTATATTTCACTACAGAAATAATCTATTTCGCGCGGCGCCGGCTATAGCGCCGGGGCGCAAGGGCGCGCATCGGCCTGGATGAGGCTCTAGCGCTAGGCCCAGGGTTCGCCTACCTTCCGTTCATGCCACGTTCCGCCAAAGGGGCGCCGCCCAAGGGCGCGTCCACCTCGTCGTCGCCTCAGACGTCAGCGCCGCCGCCGGGCGGCGCGGATGCGGGCGCCGTCGCGCGTCCTGGCGTTGAGGACGCCGGTGTCGCCTGGGTCGGCGCGCCGTCGAATATGACCGTCGTAAATCTGGCCGCCCTGAACCCGGCCGCCCAGAACCCGGACGATGGCGGCGTCGCGCTCGCTGCTATGCCCATGTGGGCGCCGCACCGTCCGTCCCGGCCGGCCAAGTCCGAGGGCGGACGGCGGTTCAAGCTGGTCTCCTCTTATGAGCCTGCGGGCGACCAGCCCAAGGCCATCGCCGAGCTGGCGGCCGGCGTCGAGGCGGGGGAGGCGGACCAGGTGCTGCTGGGCGTCACCGGCTCCGGCAAGACCTTCACCATGGCCAAGATCATCGAGGCGGTGCAGCGTCCAGCCCTGATCCTGGCGCCCAACAAGACGCTCGCCGCCCAGCTCTACGGGGAGTTCAAGTCGTTTTTCCCCGACAACGCGGTGGAGTACTTCGTCTCCTACTACGACTACTACCAGCCCGAGGCTTATGTGCCCCGGACCGACACCTACATCGAGAAGGACAGCTCGATGAACGAACAGATCGACCGGATGCGCCACTCGGCGACCCGGGCGATCCTGGAGCGGGACGATGTGATCATTGTCGCCTCGGTCAGCTGTATCTACGGCATCGGCTCGGTCGAGACCTATACGGCCATGACCTTCGAGCTGAAGGTCGGCGAGATCGTCGACGAGCGGCGGCTGATGGCCGATCTGGTCGCGCTCCAATACAAGCGCAACGACCAGGCCTTTGCGCGGGGCACGTTCCGTCGCCGCGGCGACGTGATCGAGATCTTCCCCGCCCACTATGAGGACCGCGCCTGGCGCTTCTCGCTCTTTGGCGAAGAGATCGAGAGCATCGTCGAGTTCGATCCCCTCACAGGCCGCAAGACCGCCGACCTGCCCTCGGTCAAGATCTACGCCAACAGCCACTATGTGACGCCGCGCCAGACCTTGAAACAGTCCATGGACCAGATCCGCCACGATCTGGAGGTGCGGCTGAAGTGGTTCAACGAGAATGGCAAGCTGCTGGAGGCCCAGCGGCTGGAGCAGCGCACCCGCTTCGATCTGGAGATGATGGAGACCACCGGCTCCTGCGCCGGCATCGAGAACTATTCCCGCTATCTGACGGGTCGCAAGCCGGGCGAGCCGCCGCCGACCTTCTTTGAATACCTGCCCGACGGCGCGCTTCTGTTCACCGACGAGAGCCACGTCACCGTGCCCCAGATCGGCGGCATGTATCGCGGCGACTATCGTCGGAAAACCACGCTCGCCGAGTATGGCTTCCGGCTCCCCTCCTGCATGGACAACCGCCCTCTGAAGTTCGAGGAGTGGGAGGCGATGCGGCCCCAGACGGTCCACGTCTCGGCCACGCCCGGCCCGTGGGAGATGGAGAAGACCGGCGGCGTGTTCGTCGAACAGGTGATCCGGCCGACCGGCCTGATCGATCCCCCGGTCATCGTGCGCCCCGTCAACAAGGACGGCCACAGCCAGGTCGACGATGTGATCGCCGAGATCAAGGAGGTGGCCAAGGTCGGCTACCGGGCGCTCGTCACCGTCCTCACCAAGAAGATGGCCGAGGACCTGACGGAATATATGCACGAGCAGGGGGTGCGGGTCCGCTACATGCACTCCGACGTCGATACGGTGGAGCGGATCGAGATCATCCGCGACCTGCGGCTGGGCGCCTTCGACGTGCTGATCGGCATCAACCTGCTGCGCGAAGGGCTCGACATCCCCGAGTGCGGCCTGGTCGCCATCCTGGATGCGGACAAGGAAGGGTTCCTGCGCTCCGAAACCTCGCTGATCCAGACCATCGGCCGGGCCGCCCGCAACATCGACGGCAAGGTGATCCTCTACGCCGACCGCATCACCGGCTCGATGGAGCGGGCCATGGCGGAGACCCAGCGCCGCCGGGAACGCCAGAACGCCTACAACCTGGAGCACGGCATCACGCCGGAAAGCGTCAAGCGCGGCATCGCCGATATCCTGGACAGCCCCTACGAGAAGGCCGACCGGGTGACGGTCAAGGTCGGCGTCGGCGAAACCGCGTCCAAGCCGTTCCTGGGCTCCAACTTCCAGACCACGATCAAGGACCTGGAAACCCGGATGCGCGCCGCCGCCGCCAACCTGGAGTTCGAAGAGGCCGCGCGCCTCCGCGACGAACTCAAACGCCTAAAAATGCTCGACCTGGAGTTCGCCAACGAAGTCCTGACCCCCGAAGGCGAAACCGTGGACCGCAACGCACCCAAGCAACTGCGGGCGCAAGCGCGCGCGGACGCGGCGGAGCAGTTCCGCAAGGGGCGGCGGAAGTAGGGGGCGGCTTGGCTTCATCAATCAAGTGGCCCTGGCTTCCCTTTTCTTCCGCCTCCCTCGGGCGAAGTCCCGAGGGCCGAGCGTCCAGTGCAGCGGCGCCTGAGCGCCGTCAGGCGCCTACGCTCCGGATAGCTCGATCCTCGGCACAAGGCCGAGGAAGGCGGGAACGGATGGAGCAGGGATCATCGTTACCCCCTCATCCTGGCGGCGGATTAGCCGGCGGCGGAGTCTGCGCCCCGTCGTCCGCCCCGCCAGGCGCTGTGCCGTCCGTTGTGTTGGCGCCTTCGCTGGCGCCGGTGGAGTTGGCGAGGATGTCGCCGATCAGGTCTTGTTGGGGCGGCGGTACGGGGCCGCCGGGGATGGGGCCGACTTTCAGGTGGGGCAGGGCGGCCGACATGAAGGCGCGCCAGAGGTCGGCCGGGGCCATGCCGCCAGTGATGTGGCGCATGGGCGTGTCGTCGTCCTTGCCGGTCCAGACCGCGGTGACGAAGCCGCCTGTATAGCCGACAAACCAGGCGTCCTTGAAATCGCTGGTGGTGCCGGTCTTGCCGGCGAGCTCGTAGCCGGGGAAGGCGGCGCGTACGCCGGTCCCTGGGGGGATCAGGACCGTCTTCAACATCTGGGTCATGTAGCCGAGCGCCGGTTCGTCGATCACGCGGGTATGGTCGGGCAGGGGATGTTGGTAGAGGATCTTGCCGTCGGTCGTACGGATGCGCTCGATGGCGTAGGCGTCGGCCTTGAAGCCGCCATTGGCGAAGGGGGCGTAAGCCTGGGCCATCTCCAGCGGGCTGACCTGGGTGGTGCCGAGCGCCATGGCCGGATCGGTGTTGATCGGCGAGACGATGCCGAGCTTCCTGGCCGTCGCCGCGACATTGTTGCGGCCGACCTCGTCCGCGAGCTTGGCGGCGACGGTATTGATCGAGCGCTGCAGCGCGGTCTGCAGGGTGATGGGGCCTAGGAATTCCGGCTCGAAATTGTGCGGGCTCCAGCCGTCGATCGTGACCGGTTCGTCCACGGCCATGGTGTCGGGCGTGCGTCCGTTCTGCATGGCGGTCAGATAGACGAAGGGCTTCCACGACGAGCCGGTTTGGCGGCGCGCGTCGATCGCCCGGTTGAACTGGCTCTGGTTATAGCTGACGCCGCCGATCAGGGCGCGCACCCGCCCTTCGCCGTCCAGCGCCACCACAGCCGCCTGTTGTACGCCCTGCTTGGCGTAGCGGTCGGTGACGGCGCGGGCGGCGTTTTCGGCGGCGGTGTCGATGGGGAGGTCGAGCGTCGTCTCCACGATCAGGTCTGTCGTCGGCTCGCCCACCAGCTTGCGCACCTGGCCGTCGACCCAGTCGACGAAATACTGCGCGTGCTGGGTCGCCAGCGCCGGCGAGACCGTGACGGGGTGGGCGATGGCGTCGTCGCGCTGTTTGGGCGTGATGGCGCCGGTCTCGACCATGGTGTCGAGCACGATGGTGGCGCGCAGACCTGCCCGATCCTGCTCAGAGACCGGGCTATAGTGGGTCGGCGACTTCAACAGGCCCGCCAAGAGCGCCGCTTCGCCGAGCGAGAGTTTGGAGGCGGGCTTGTTGAAATAGGTCTCCGCCGCCGACTCGATGCCATAGGCGCCTGAGCCGAAATATTCCCTGTTCAGGTAAAGGGACAGGATCTGTTTCTTGGTGAATTGATGCTCAAGCTCCACCGCCAGGATCAGTTCCTGAATTTTGCGCTTCGGCGTCTTGATCGGGGTCAGGAACAATTTCCGCGCCAACTGCTGGGTGATGGTGGAGGCGCCCTCGGCCATACGATGGCGGGTCAGGTCCGCCGCCAAGGAGCGCACCATCCCGCGCAGGTCGAAGCCCCAGTGTTGATAGAAGCGCCGATCCTCGACCGAGACGAAGGCGGCCGGCACATAGGCGGGAAGGGTGTCCAGGTCGATCGGCGGGGCGTACTCGCTGCCGCGCACCGCCAGGAGCGCACCGTTCCGGTCCAGGTAGGAGATCGAGGGCTGATGCTGGATCTGGTAGAGCTTGGAGGTGTCGGGCAGGCCCTGGGCGAAGAAAAACACCACGCCGACGGCTGCGATGACGAGCCATATGACCAGCACGGCGGCCCAATAGAACAGGGCGTTGGGGAAGCTCCGCCGCGGCGGAGGCCCGCCGCCGGTCCTGCCTTTCGCGGAGGCCTTGGGGCCCCTGCGTCCTGCACCGCCGCCGGGGCGATCGGTGTTCGCCATCCAAGATGCTCCAGAGCCGGGTCGGCCGCCGCTCGCCGAGAGAATGCGGCCCGAAGTGCTTAGGTCCACCTCGATCCACAGGTGTCTTAGTCAAACCCTCCCGTTAGCGCGAGAGCCTTAATCGGCGATGAACCGCCGCAGGGGACGTTAAGGACGACGTCCGTCTTTTTCGTGGTCGCTGTCGGGGGCGCAGTGAGGGCGGGGGCGGCCCCTCGGCGCCTCCATGGCTTTCAGCATCGCAGGGCCGCCGGTGCTCAAGAACCGCCAGCCCAAGACGGCTGCAATCGCCAACGCGCCCAAGTCGAGCCAGGTGGTGGCGTCCCAGGCGAACAGAGGCGCCATGGGGGCGCCTGGGTTGCGTATCGGCGTCAGATGCAGCAGGGCGAAAAGCCCCTCGACCACAAGCCCGGCCAGCGCCATGGCCAGGTAGAAGGCGACAAACATCAGAGCGGCGGCCTTCAGGCCATAGTAGCGGCGGTAGATATCCAGCAGCGGCAAGACGATCAGGTCGCCGAAGATGAAGGCGATCACGCCGCCAAAGCTCGCGCCGCCCCGCCACAAGACCGCCGCCAGCGGTACGTTTCCGACCGAGCAGACGAAGGTGACCATGGCCGCCAGAGGCCCGATCAGGGGTCCTGCGAGGCGGCCGACCCAGGGATGGGCGGCGAACGGCGGCGCGGTGAGGAACAGGTGCGCCCAGACGGTCGCTGGAACCCAGGCGCCTATCGCGCCCGCGATCGCCAGTCCGAGCAGCAGATCGGTCCAGAGCGAGGCCCAGTCCATGACGAAGAAATGCGCGACGGCCGTAAAGCCCTTGCCCGACAGCAGTCTCGCCAAGACCGTTGGACCGTCGACGGACATGTCCATCGCCGCGTGGCCCTCCATCCGGCCAGGCGCATCCCGTCGCGCCACCGCGGTCGCCGTTGCGATCCGCCGTCGCGACATCAACAGCCGCATCAGTCCCACGACGATCGGGATCATCACCAGCCCGCCGATCCAGCTTGCGGCCATGAACCGCCAGCCCATCAGGGTGAGGAGGATCAAGCCCAGCTCGACCACCAGATTGGTGGAGGCGAACTGAAAGGCCATGGCGGCGCGGAAGTCGCCGCCCGTCTTGACGATCGCCCGCGCAATCGCAGCGGCGGCGTAGGAGCAGGACGACGAGGCGGCGCCAAGGGCCGACGCCTTCACGATCGAGGGCCAGCGGTCGTCGGGCAGCAGCTTGGCCATGTCCTTATGCGACACCGCCGCCTGGATCGCGCCGGAAATCAGAAAACCCAGCACCAGGGCCCAAAGCATCTGCCAGCCCATGGCCGCGGCCATAACCAGCGCCATGAGGCCGGCGTGCAGCAGCATGGCGATCATGTTCAGGTCTCGACGATAAAGGACGCCCCGCCTGGAGCGCTCAGGGTCGGTGAACGCTCACGCGAAGGCGAGGGTTGCCGCCGATCCGAAATCGGTTGAGCGGGCGGCCCTAGTCGTCTGGAATGATCAGACCCGGCGCGTCGGGCGGACGGTATTCAAACAGGCCGATATCCAGCGCCCGTTGGGGCTGGAGCGGACGCAGCGGCTGGCGGGCGAGGGCGTCCAATACGGCGGCGTCCAGGTCCTTGGCGGCGACGTCGCGGCGAAGTTTTCGGGCGGCGGCTTCAGGCGCTGCGGCGCTCGCCTGCTCGATCCGCCAGTACGACACCGACAGCCGCCAGAGCGTAGGGGGCGCCGCTTCGCTGGGGTCTGACGGCGGCGATGGCCAGCGGCGCCCGTCCCGATTGACGGGCTTCAGGGTCGGTCGCGGTCGGGGTTTCACGCCGGGGGGCGCGCTAACGGGGCGAAGCTGGCGCCAGCGATCTTCGAGCGGCGGGGCGGCGCGGCCAGGCCGCTCGTCCTCCACCAGCCCGGCATAGGCGTCCAGCGCCGCCTCTCGGGTCGCAAAGGCCGGCCCGACCGCCTCGGTCACGAACCGCACGGCGCCGCCCGCTATCCGCTCAGCTTCCCGCGCCCGGGCCGCGTGGCCGCGCGCGGCGTGCAAGGCCGCCTCGGGCGTCTCAGCGACGGGATAGAGGATGCTCATAGGACGCTATGTGGGCGCAAATCCGCCAATGGTCTACCGGCCGTGGCTCTGGCGCGTCATCATCGCGGTGGTTTAAGGAGCGGCTATGATCTGTCCTGCCCACTTCGACCCCGTCCGCGCCCTGTTCGACGCCGCCTTGGCCGACGGCGAGGAGCTCGGCGCGCGCTTCACCGTCACGATTGAGGGAGAGGTGGTGCTGGACCTCTGCGGCGGCTTCGCCGATCGCGCGCGAACCCAGGCCTTCGACCTCCAGACCCTCACGCCGTTTTTCTCCACCACCAAGGCCATCGCGGCGCTTCTGATCGCCCGCCTGGTCGATCAGGGCCGGCTCGCTTACGAGGCGACCGTCGCCAGCGTCTGGCCTGAGTTCGCCGCCGCCGGCAAGGGCGAGATCACGATCGGCCAGGTCATGTCGCACCAGGCCGGGCTCAGCGGCTTTACCGAAGCCATGGACCCTGCCCTGTGGTTCGACTGGGACGCCATCTGCGCCAAGCTCGCCGCCATGGCCCCCTTGTGGCCGCCGGGGACCGCATCCGGCTACCACCCGGTCACCTTCGGCTATCTGGCGGGGGAGATTTTCCGCCGGGTCGATGGGCGCGACATGGGCAGGGCCCTACGAGAGGATATTGCGGAGCCGTGGGGGCTCGATCTTTGGATCGGCCTGCCCGACAGCGAATTTGGCCGTGTCGCGCAGTTGGAGCGCCCGACCCGCTTCGCCGATTTCGGCAAGCTCGACGCCGTCAAGCGCGCCGCCTTCCTGACCAAATGGGCGGCGCCGGGAGGTCGAGGCGGCGACGACTGGCGGCGCGCCATGATCCCCTCGGTCAACGGCCATGCGACGGCTGACGCCATGGCCCGACTGATGAGCGCGCTCGCCTGCGACGGGCGGCTGGACGGCGCAAGCCTGCTATCGCCCGCCACCGTGGTCGAGGCGACACGTGAGCGGATTGTGGGCCAGGACCGGGTGCTCCCCTTCGAAATCGGCTGGGGCGCCGGCTTTATGCGCAACGCGCCGCTCCACATCTATGGGCCGGGGGCGCAGGCTTTCGGGCACTCCGGCTGGGGCGGCTCCTGCGCCTTCGCCGACCCCGAGCGACGGCTCGCGGGGGCCTATGTCATGAACAAGCAGTCGCCAGAGCTGATCGGCGACCCCAGGGCTGTGCGGTTGATCCAGGCGGTTTACGACGTCCTGGGGTAGGGGCCGCTATGTCCCCGTCGCCTTGGCCTTCAGCGAAAAGCTCAGCTTCACGTTCGCGGGGATCTGATCCGTCGCCGCCCACTCGCCCTGGCCGACGCCAAAGGCGGTGCGATCGACGGTGGCCGAACCTTCGGCCGTCGCATCCCCGCCATCGATCGTGAGCGTGAACGCCACCGCGACCGGCCGCGTCGCCCCGCGCAGCGTCAGCGTACCGTCGGCGACGAACCGGTCGCGACCGGTGGCCTTGAACCTGCTCGCGGTGAAGACGGCGGTCGGGTGGGCTGTGGCGTCGAACCAGTCCGGCGTCGGCAGGGTGGCGTCCCGCTGGTCGTCCCCGGTCGTAACTGACGCCAGATCGACCCGAATGGTCAGTTTGGATTTGGCGAGCGCGTCGGGCGAGAAGAGGATGTCGCCGTCCCATCGCTTGAATTGACCTTCGATCGGCTGGCCCGACCAGGCGGTGGAGAAGCCCAGCGTCGAGCCGCGTTCAATGGTCCACGAAACCGGGGCTTCGATCTTGGGCGCCTCGACGGTTGTCGGCGGGGCTGCGGTCGGCGGCGGGCTGGCCGCGGCGGGCGGCGCAGGGGCCGGGACGATCACAGGCGCCGCTGCAACGGCGACGACGGGGGCGCTGGTCTTGATCTTGACGCTGGGCGTGACCAGGAGGCCGAACGCGACCACGGCGACCAGACCTGCCGCGGTCAACCACAGGCGCGGCTCCCGCCAACCGGGTCGGGCGCCGACCGCCATGTGGGCGAAGACCGCGTCGCGATCCAAAAGCTGGTGCTTGGCCACGGCCCCCAGATGCAGCGCCAGAAGCGCATAGACGAGTTTCACCAGGAGCTGGTGGCTGGTGGACGAGGCGAGGTTCACCACGTGCTTGGAGGCGGCCGGCAGTTCGGCGACTCCCGGTACGTGAGGCCAGGGGATCAGTCCGTACAGGATCGTTGGAATGTTGGTGCGGCTGGAGGAGACGATCAGCCAGCCGGTCAGCGGCAGGCCGATCATGGCGACGTAAAAGCCCCAATGGACGACCTGAGACGCGACCCGTTCCCATCGCGGCTGACCCAGGGGCGCTGGCGGCGGCGGGTTGGCCAAGCGCCATGCAAGCCGCCCAAGGCTTAAAACAAGAATCGTAACGCCGATGGATTTATGCAGCTGGAACAGGGCGTAGGTGGTCGCCGAATGACCCGATCCCATGCGCAGGCCGAGCAGGATCTGGATCACGATGGCCGCGGCGATCACCCAATGGAAGGCGACAGCGACGGTCGTGTAGCGCGTGCGCTCAACGGCCATGGGGGTTCGATCTCCAGACACGACGCGAGCATCGCTGACCAACCCGGAGGTGGGGCCGGGGACGCGAACGGTCAAGCTCGCTGGGAGCTAAGGCGATCGCGGCGCGGGGAGCGGAAGGCCGTCCTTCATGGGCGGGCGGACGCCGCGGGCGCCCGACAGCCGGCGCAGGCTTTCGTCCTGCAGATCGAAGCCGGCCGGATGGAGCCTGTCGACCGGCACCGCCGCGCCCCAGCGCGCCTGGAATCGATCGAATTCGGCCACGCGTTGGCGATGAAAGTCCGAACTCGTCCCCAGGCTGTGGATCGAGGCCGACTCCATATGGATCAGAACCGAGGTCGGATCGAACACGTTGCGCAGGCCGATGCGGTGGAGCCTCAAGCCCAGGTCTACGTCCTGGAGGTAGGTGGCCAACTGTTCGTCAAAGCCGTTGATCGCCTCGAACGCCCGGCGTTGGACGAGCAAGACCGCGCCCGTGAGGCATGACGTTTCCCGAGGGGCGACGCCGGTGAAGAGATAGTCCTCGTCCGGCAAGGCGGCGTGGCGCAGCGTATGGCCGGCGCGCCCGTTGAAGCCGAGATACATCCCGCCATGCTGGACTCGCTCGTCGGGGTACAGCAGCATCGGGCCGGCCGCGCCGACCGCCGGATCGTTGAACTGCGACAAAAGCCGGATCAGCCAATCTTCCGAGACGGGGGCGATGTCGTCGTTCAGGAACAGGATGTGCGATCCCATATCCCCGATCCGAGCCCCCTCGTTGGAGAGTTTGGAGAAGTTGAACGGCGTGTCCCGCCGCGCCACGGTCACGGCCGGCGTCTCGGCGAGATCGGCCAGGGTTTGCAAGGCGTAAGGGTTGGTCGTGGTGTTAGCCAAAATCACGATCTCAGCGATCAATCCCGCCGGCTGGGCCAGAAGGCCGCGCACCAGTTGACGCAGCAGATGGCCCTTGTCCTTGGTGCAGACGACGACCGAGATGCTGGCCCCAGGCGGCGGCCGAACCGGCGCTCGGCCGGCGGCCAAGGCCTCGTCTCGCATGCCAGCGACGTCTTCGGCGGTGACGGCGACCTCGACCAGAGGACGCCCCATGTGGCGCCACCGCCCCCGAACCTCAGTCGCCGGCCGGTCTGCGAGCCATTGCAGCAGCTGCGGGCGCGGCGCCCCCGAGGCGGAGGTCAAGAGGTCGCCCAAGGCCTCGCCGCGAAGGGCGACCCGCGAAAACAGATAGTCGATCTTGGCCAAAAGGGTCGGGTTGGCGCCGGGCAGGAGCAGGGGATAGATAACGTCGCCATCACGGCGGAACATATCGAAGCTGACGACGTCGGCGACGCCGCCCTGGGCTGTGCGCGCCAGCTCGCGGGTGAACTCAGGCGCCGGCGCGTCGCCAGCCTTCAGGAACACCACGAACCGGTCGGCCGGGCCGGGCGGGGGCTCAAACGCCTGTCCCGGTCGCGCCAAGGCGATCTGAGCCTTGGGCAGGCGTTGGAGCGCGGCTTGGGTGCGTGCGAGCTTTTTTTCGTCTTCCGGCGCGCCGAGCCTGACGATGAACAGGACGGCGGCGTCTTCTAAGCGCTCGGGATAGGGCTCAACGGAGGGCGGGGCGGCGCCGACCCAGGGGCGCCAGAGCTCCCACGCCTTGGCGGCCAGCCCAAAGCGCTTATCGAGATCGGGCGGCTCAGCCCGGCGCCCCCCTTTGACGACGTCCGCGGCGGGATCGATCACCGCTCGCTCCGCCAGCGTCCTGTCATCGGCCAAGGCTCGCTGCGCCCGCACCCGACGATCCGCCACGGCAAGTCGCAGGGCGCCCTTCACACCATGGCGGCGCAGGCTCAGGACGACGAATGAGCTGATGGGCCCCAGGCCGTGACGGCGCACCGCTCTCGCCATCCTCCAGGGCGCGGTCGCGATCGACATCAGCCGGCTCATGGGGCCAGCGCCCTGCCGACGTCGCGGGCGAGGGCGGGGGCCCGAGGCATGACGGGGCCAGGCCGCACCGGCCTATCGTCCGACCCGCTGGCGTTGGCGTTCGCTGCGAGCGCCGGCGGTCCCCAGCTCAAGATATCGCAAGCGCCGTATTGACCCAAGATGATGTCGGTCCAGGGGGCGGCTTCGATTATGCCGGAGACAGGCGGCTGGTCGAAGGCGCGGTCGAAGGCTGTCGACAGGACGTCGGCGCGCCAGATGATCGCAGACAGGGTCGTGAACAGAGCGGCGTGCTGCTCCGCCGCCCAGGCCATCGGGATCAGACCGCTTTGGGCTGGCGTGTCGGCTGTGGCCTGGGCCTGGGCCAGAATGTCCTCGACGTGATCGCTGGGCCCCCAGGATGGGCGGTCATAGACGCCGACATTCACCGCGGCGAGGGGGACGCCGACGTTGGCCTTCAAGGCCTTGACGATCGCGCCAAACGCGCTCGGCCGGATGAAGTCGTCGTCGCCGAGGGTCCACACATAGAGCGCGTCGCGCAGCTTCGCCGCCTCTCGCCAGCCGCCCAGCCAGCCGACGTTGACGGGGCTCTCCACCAGGGTGAAGCGGGGATCGACGATTTCGCTCAGCGCCTTCACGGTGCCGTCGGTCGAGCCGCCATCGACGACTACGAGATCGATGGCGACGTCTGTCGCGGGCAGCACGGACTTCAGTAGCCACTGCACATTGGCGGTTACGAAGTCGCGCCGATTGTAAGT
>Ga0116229_10009153_pt1 | contig 15201 bp, 10 predicted proteins | sample S1TSphgellanicum_3_FD_87313 | JGI IMG/M metagenome (GOLD analysis project Ga0116229, IMG submission 87313) | Host-associated microbial communities from peat moss isolated from Minnesota, USA - S1T2_Fc - Sphagnum magellanicum MG | ecosystem: Host-associated > Plants > Peat moss > Unclassified... | reverse complement strand
TGTCAATAGGCATGAACACCAAGTGTTAGGGTGAGGTGAGTCGTGACATCTAATTCAACACCATTGGTGAGGTGCATTAAAAATTGCACCTTCATCATGTGGTTGGTGAAAACATTCTTGGTTGTCATAATTTTCAACATTTCATGATTTCTAGGAAGTTGTTACCTATGTGAATTTGGTATAGTTGGGTGGGTTAGTAGGGTTTGCTGTTATCAAACCGGTCTATGGGGGGCCCTATGGAAGTTTCCATTCATGACCATTTTTCAACAACAAGAAGGTTGCTTGATTAAAATATTAAAACCAATGAGTACCAAATTTCTCACATTCCTAGGTGTCTCTCTTTGAATTATACCGTGACCTTATGACCAGTGTTTTTTCTTGTGGGGGGGGGAATATTTCATCACTTGGTGACAAAAAAAAGGCCGGCTGCTAACTTGCGGGGGATTTTTTGGGAGAACATCCCCCAAGTTCGCCATGTTTTGAGGGAAAAAAAAGAAGAGGTTGAAATGACCATATTTAAACCATACGTTCTTGCATGCTGCCAGTAAATGGAAGGTTTTTTTAATATTCTACTTTCTCCCCTGATCTGTAGCCAAATTTGGCTAAGTCCTCTTGTTCAGGTCGCCAGTCCACCTACTCATGAAATTGAAAAAGGAAAAACTCTCTTGGGACATCTATTTTATTGAAAAATAACATGAGAATATATATAAATAGGGTAAACTGGCAGATGACTGAACACTTAAGCATTCAAGGCAGGCCGAATCCAAGGGGAAGGCTCTGTTGGTTCTGGTGTCCAAACAAAACTTGAACCCCTCTTATTGGCACATTTGACACATTAAAAATTGTCAAAAAAAAAAGAATTGAAATCCTCAAGAGTAGAGGGGAAGTAGAAGGAGTCAAGAACTAAAAAAAACACAGCACCAAACATTAGAAAGGCCAATTCTCAAACACCCAAAACATTCTTTGTATGTTTCTTTGTTATTATTAAAGTTCAAAGATGATTGGCAAAACTTCAGGTGGTGCTCCTATAGCACTTTAAATCGTTTAAAATGAATAAAAAAATTATGAGGTTTAAAAGTAGAAGGGTCAAAATGAAGAAAAATGAAAAAAATTGCATTCTGTAATTTGAAACAATCTATTTTCTTTACTGCTTTTTTTGGGCTGGTCATTTGGCTTTGCATTTCAAAGATGATTTGGAGAGCTTGAGAAGTTGCTCCTATAACATTTTTAAATCACTCAAAATAGAGAAGAATTGAGAAATATCTGCCAAATTGTTCGGTCATAGGCAGGCGATCAGTGATGGGCCTGTTTACCCTATGCAGAGTTGTGAATACTGCACATACAATTTCAGGTGCACTTGCACAAACTTCAAGGAATGTGATCTCATGGATCACACTATCACTTGGGCTGTGCACCAGATAGAGTTCGAAGGCCGGACATTTAGCATCTCACCAAGCTTTTCCGAGAACCTGGCTCTTGGAGTGGTGGCCCTCAAACTTGAGGGTGCAATTCATGGGGGATTTTATTTGTGTTGGAGTTTGAAATTTCACGGAAAAAAAGACGTTGTGTGTACATTAAAAAATTCATGGGTTTATGCATTTTGCAAGTAGATGATGATCAAATGCACACGTTTCTTTTTCAGTTGGAAGGTTCCTATTCCCATGCGGGACGAATTGGGTCCCAGAATGAAGCCTTCAATAACAAGCTATGGGAGTGTCCCCACTCACCCAAAATTGTCTGTATACGGACTCCTCCGGCTCCTTGTAAAGGGGCTACTGTGACGTCAGTTAGCGTCAACAACTGTACTTTGGAAGTAATAATTTGTGAGAAAATGGAAGGGACAGGTCAGCAAACTTCAAAAATCCACTTCTCACTGAAGACGCATTTCTTTGCAATTGGCCTTATCAAGGTAAAGCATTTGGAGAAATTTCTTGGTATATTTGATGGGCACCTTATATGCATAAATATCTCTTCTAGAAAAGAAAAGAGGAAAGATCTTACTCCTAGTCCTTAAGAGTGAGAAAAAAATTATGCTTATTTAGGTCTAAGAACCCTCCTTCTCTTACACCTTGTAATTGACAATTGTTTAAGTTTCCCCTCATGTTTTACACAGAATGTTGTAGTCCTCATCAAACTTCAGTGGCACCAATATAGCCTCATCCTACACAATTGCATTGTTGTTATGCAAGGAGAACACATAGTCATGTTCTTTTCAAGAACCCGAAAGATATTGGATTCAGAATGTGGGAGATATTAACTTTTAAGCGATTTCTGTGACTGAAAATTCAAATAAATTCTAAAAAATCAGGTTTTGAAAGGAAAAATCAGTTGAGGACGTGGATGAATTCACACTTGGGCCAACGGCACAGGTCACACTAATATAGATGAGGAAGAAGATAAAGTAGTTTGTAAAAAATCCCATAAATATTCCAGTACAAAGTTTCCATGTATTTTCTTGGGCAATTAAGTAAACAAATTACCTAGCTTTTTTCTTGGGGGAGTGGAGGGGGGGCGTGGGTCTTGGGGGTGGGAGAGGAGGCGGGTGAAGGAGGTTTACTTGGGGGTTTGACGGACGAATCATTCTGACCTAGTCTTCACTGAAATAGGAAAATTTACACATCAAAAATGAACATACGCGTACTTAGTGGAGGACTACATCAACGCGGAAATGTCCGACAATCAGTCGGTAAGGGTACCACGGTAGGGGTACCGCGCTGTAGTACGTAGTACACAAAAATTTGTGATGCAAACTTGGCAAAATTTTGTTGTAATAAGAGAATCAGAATAGGGTAAGTAGTGAGAATCTATAAGAAGGAAGAAATAGAAAGGCCCAAAGACACCCACAAAAGAGGCTAGGAACAAGCTAATCTGCGACCCCCTTTGGTTTGTCCATTTGGTTTGCAAGTTTTGGCTCTCCATCTTTTGGTACGAAACCTCTCTTTATGCTGTTGTTGCCTTTGGTGTTTTTCGCCCCTCTGTTTTTTCGCATTTGCACTTGCTTTGGTTTGTGTCGTCCCCGTGTCGTCGAAGACTTCCTTCTTCTTCGCAGTCTCGAGCAGTGTTGGATCGATAGATAATCGTTTGAGAAAGGAGCCTGATGTTTGCTCCAAGCCCACAAATAGCTTTGCTGTTTGAGCTGGAGCAGAAATCAGCTTCTTCTTTGCAGCACGGAAGAATTTCCTTTGTTGAATGTTGTTGTTGCAGTTAAATAATACAGTCTACTTAGTTCTTCAAGTCTCTGTTGCAATCGGATATGAAGTCCGTCGTCGTCGTCGTCGTACTTAGAACCCATTTCTTTGGTTTTTGGATCCATGCTCGATTTGTAAATTTGTGTTAAGGAAACACAAGTCTGCTAGCTGTTGCCAAACAATCAAGCTTTGGTGATCTGATTTGCGATGATCTTGGTTGCAGAAATATCCGTTGACGAATCCGCGTACTGTGCGAGCTCGCGGCGTATCGATGGAGTGCATATAAATCTCATGTGCAGCTGCAGCTCTGATCGACTGAATTACGAATCTTCTTCTTCTTCTTTTGTTTCTCAAGTCTTTTTTGAGGAATGCATCATACAGCTAGTGGAGTAGGTTGGTCATGAGAATCATCTGTCTGCTTTACAACTGATCGAGTCGACGAAGTAGTACTCTTGGTCAATATTTCTTTGCAACTGCAGCTTGGTCGGTCACATCTCTGTGTGTGTTTTTTTTCTTCTGATAGACTACAATCTCGAGTACCGATCAGTGCTGCAGAATCGAGTAGTGACTAGCTGCTGATCTCGTTCATACCAGCGCATACAAGAAGTTTTCGTACAATTCCCTGTGTGCAATGTGGTCTAAAGTTCTCAGTTATCCCTAATAGAAATGTCACAGGAAAAATTCATTCTTTTCCCCTAATAGGTGCTTTCCAACCAGGGAAAATTTTAGCAACTCCCCCTTTGATGTTGGTTCACTGTACCTTTCTAGATGGCATAATTGATCTTTCACTTTGAGGCCCCCTCTAGGGGTATGTTGCAAAACTCCCAGTGTTGCACAATTCCTTGTTACTTGCTATTCTTCTTGGAAGTAAAGCTAGACAATCTTCCCACAAGGGCATCATCCAAGAGCTCCTTGTATATATAGATCTATGAGACGTCCAAGCAGCTCCTTGCAGCAACAAACTTCAATGAGCTCTTGTGCTGATCGGTCCCTTGCAATAGCTTTATTATACCTTCCATGGTCGTGTTCATCAGTGAAAGTACCCAAGATTTATTCGAGATTCAGTCCCACTGACAAACAGCGGACTATTTCTGCAAAATAGTAGTAGTAGTTCAGGGCAACAAGAGCGCAGCTGCAGGAGCAGGGTGGTGCAGTTCATGATCTTCCCCAATGAATAGTCGAAAGAATTGCAATTGTACTAGTACGATAGATGGGTGTCCTGCAGATGCATGCGACTGCTCTTGCAGGTCGCTGCAGTTGCATGCAGCTCCAAGCCCAATACTCTTGCAAAATGATGATCTCCATCGTGCTCTGCGGTATGAACCTCATGTCGACAGTATGGAGGTGACGGTTCGCAGATTGTTACAGCGACCAGGAATAGACGTGAACGCGCGTGACCGCGAAGGGCGAACACCCTTGCATTTGGCAGCATGTACCAGAAACTGCGAGAAAGTTGTGGCGTTGCTCCTGGAGAGACAAGAACTGGACGTGAATGCCACCGCGTTGTTCGACTTGACACCGCTGCATTTGGCTGCCAGGTTGGGCTACACTCATGTGGTAGCTCTCCTTTTGCAGGATACCAGACTGACGCTGAACGCCGTGACGACGGATGAGTTCACCGCGTTTCACCTTGTCATGGAAGGTCGGGACCAGACTTCCAGCGCTTCCTTGCGCTCCAGCCGAGGATCGGTCCAAGACAGGTGCGAAGTTGTAAAGATGCTGTTGGCGGAGCAGAAACGCCGGAGTCCATCAGGATTGCAGCAGCCGCAGCCGGCGGGATGTGAATTTGCTAGAGATGTTCTCCAACGCACGCCTCTTCATTACGCAGCCGAGAATGGACATTGGCAAATGGTTGAGGAGCTTGCAAACTACTCGCCCAACACCTTCGAGGTCAATACCGTCGACGTTCATGGCTTCACGCCTTTGCATTTGGCTGTCCTTCACGATCACAGACTTGTGATTTCTTTGCTTCTCGGCATGCCTGGCGTCGATGTCAACATCAAGGCACCTAGTATGATCTGCAACAAAGCTCGGCGGCGTCTGGGTGCTGAGGTACGCATGATTTCTGGAGCTCCAAATGTCTCCGAACGCCTTTTTCCAGTTACGAAAGTTGAGCCTCCGGCGTCCAGGAATGGGGCCATGACCCTCTTACACTTCGCCGCCAAGATGGGTCACTGGGAGGCATTGAAGTTGCTGCTGAACTCGAGTTGCAGCACAGGCCTGATCAGCAACATCAATGCTCAAGACAGTAGAGGTTGTACTGCTCTGCATTTTGCTGCTCAAGGACGGCACGAAAAGTCAGTGGAACTGCTCTTGCAACAGCCTGGAATTCTTCCACATGCTAAAGACAATCTAAAAGTCACACCGTTACAGCATGCAGTGAAGAATGGTCTTTCCTGCAAGCTGGTTGTGGAGCTACTGTTGGAAAAGGTGCTGGGAAGCAAGGAGATGAGGGTTCATGGATCGGAAAAAAGGAAATTCAAGCTGTTCATCAAGCTCTTGAGCCTCACCACAGATGACAAAATCCATAAGGAGATAGCAGAGTTGCTCTTGAAAGAGCTTGAGAAACTCTACGCCCACAACTTGTCGAGGTCTGTGGATGGGACGCTCGTCCACGAGGCTGCAGGGTTGGGGGATCTGCACACGCAGTTGATTCCTCTCATTCTGAGATGGCGACCAGGAGATGCGAATGCTCTGGATTCATTGAGACAAACTCCACTGCACCGAGCTGTAATCAAAGCTCACATCCACGCCGTCAAGGCACTGTTCCGTGCAGAAAAGGGATGGCGTCTTCGAGCTACACAACCTGACAAAGCTGGCAAAACGCCTCTGGAGTACGCAGTTCAGCTCACGGACAAGTCCTCGAGTTCTTGTATCTGCAACCTCTTGCTGGACAGACGTGATGTTATGCATCAACAGAAGAGATTGTACGATGGGTTCAAGAACACTGCAAATTGCACTCTCGTGGGAGGAACGCTCATCTCCGGTGTCGCGTATATGGGTTGGCTTCAACCCCCGTTAGGGTTCACTCCAGACTACAACTACCCGGTGCAAGCACCGGCCGTCCCACCAGGCACATTCGAAAGCTTTGCCGACGGGAGCAATACCTATGCGGTCAAGTTCTTCTTCTTCAATGGGCTAGCTTTCTTTTACGCCATGGGAGCTTTGTTTGCCGTTGCCGGAGCTTTGATCTTCATGAACAACAAACAACGTGACGGTCGTTCAGTGCATTTCATACTGGAACGCACCACTCTAAACCGAATCAGCTACGGGCTTTATTTGCTTTTGTACTTGTCTGTTTTGAGCATGTGTTTGGCGTTCATGGCTGCAGGTTTTGCAGTTCTTGCTCCGGGTCAGAGACCACGCGTGGATCAAATTCTCTTCCTTTCTTTCTTCTTCTACTTGAGTGCTGCTGTTCTACTAGTCATCAGCTACATCTTGTTTTGCAAGATCTGGAAGATTGCAAGAAACTACTACATGCAGCATCTGGCAATGCACATTAGCCGTAATACTGTATAATATATCAGTCTGCAGGCCCAGTAGGACGTGATCCACTGTTGATGTTGGTGATCTCGCGAGGACCCGGCAGCGTGCAAATCATAACACTACTCACGGTTGTAATCGACGCTTCATCACCCTAGTGCCTGTATGTATGACTAATGTTAGTGATCCAAGGACCAATGCAGACGTTGATTAGACTTTGCATTTTGAATGACTTGAAACATTTGTACAAAATTTGACCCAAGAACGTTAATGCCAAAGCACTTGTTACACTTGGCTTGGCTCCTATTACCATGTTGCACCCTTGTATAATACAAACTATCGATGTTTGGTGATCTTGATCGACAGCTGATCTAGTTCTACTCCTAGGAACCGATCAATGCTTCATAGTAGGTAATCGTGGACCTATCTAGAAGCAATCGATGTTTGGCGATCTGGGACCCGTGCAGACGATGTTGATCAGTAGTTGCTGATCTAGATCTACTCCTGTGAACTGATAAATGGTTTAGGATACTGTCTAGATAGATGCGCATCATACCAAAGCCCACATCAATCTGTTCATTTGAATGTAAATTTTGTACAAATTGGGATCACACTGAATGTAATTATTTTTGATTTCATGAGTTACGGCATTGCTCTAGTTGCTCGATTAATCATTCACAACAAGTATTATATAGTGATGTTGAAGGATTTGTACTAAATTGGATTATGTGACAATCTTTACAACTTCCACAGTAGCTCAAGTAACACACGGTCCATGATATCTATGTAAACTTGTGCTCAGTAATTTCAGTGTCCCTGAGACTAATTAGTTCTCTCATTCTACAACTGCATGTCTTTTGCATTGTTGGTTCTAGTCTAGCTTGCACGTTTGTTATAGTTGTGTCATAGGGGTCTCTAGATCTATGTGCCGCCCAGTTTAATTTCAAAGCGCTCTGTGGAGTGTAGATCCCATTGCACCTGAGGGGAAATAGCTGCTGGATATCTTTGTTGATTATCAAACATTTTTGGAACTTAGCTTCCTGCCTAGCATGGCACGCCCTCTTTGAGTACGTGTTTTATATGCATACGTAGAGGGTCAGCTTATGTATATGTCAAGTCCAAACTTAACCCTAAATTAGCTCCACTAACTCTAGGTGCCAGGTGGTTAGGAGAATGTGATGTGTCTTCCCAGAGACACCTATGTCAACCTAGTGATCTAACGTATCATACTCAATGTTTTTCTTCTGACAAATTTTGTTGTTTTTTCCCCCAAAAATTGGTAATAATTTGTTTCTCTAGTGTAAATTTGACAGTTTTCGATTTTGGGAAACAATCATCAAGTTGTTCTTTTTTATTTTAAAAAAATCATTCCCCCCTATGTTTCTAACATTTTCCAAAAAATCATACTTGGTTTTTGGTAACTATGAGTTAGGTGTCCTGTAGAATCTCCATTTCCCTTCTTAAATCTGCAAATCAAAATATTTTCATTCCAAGACAAACAAATAAAAAATTGAGAGATTAATTCATAGTACATTGAACTAAATGGCTTTCAAGAAAATTGTGAACACCTCTACTAGGTCCATAGGGGGACACTTAGTCTGAAAATTTCAAACTACTTGTATCAAACAAGTATTTCTTTAGACAACTATTAGGTGAAGCAATTTTTTTCCCTCACATTATTGTTATTTACTTTCTTATTATGCAAACATTTTAAGTGTTCTATGTTTATTTATTACTTTTTTGCATTCAACTTTAACATCTTATATTCATTTAATTTTTTTGTTTTAGTAAGCCCAGAGTTAGAAAGGTTTAGGTTAGCTTGGAATAATTTTTTTCAATTTACACATGAAATTTTGGGATGAAAAAATACAAGAGCTCATGAGTTTAAAGAGAGGCCATGATTTTATATACATCTCATTAATATAATCCACATGTATAGTTTACCTGATCTTCATTACCTCTAAATCTATCTAAACTCATTAGCTTACTAATTAAACCTATCAACTAATGATTTTTTTTAATTAAAAAAATTAACACATACCCCATATTAATTATATTTTGAATTTGATAATAAACGTAACCCTAATATAAAATTTACTCAACAATCAATATATAGCACTCTATATTTTTACTCACATATTGAATTTTCCCCCCAATACTCAATACACATGGTCAAATAAGTGCAGTTTTAAATTGGCTGCAAATTTGGTAATTACTTGCTTCAAACTTAAATATTCTTATGTGTATTGAATTTCATATAGAATATATATGTGCCAATTATGGCCTTGAGTCACATCTGTTATGTTGGCTTGAGTGGTAATATGTTGTGTACAATGGTTTGAACATGTGTTCATTGAGTTCTGTTCGAATCTTCTTAAAGTAGTCTGGCAGGAGGTGCTTAGGCTGATAACTGTGAACTTACTCTTGGATGGTTCTTTCTTTTTCCAAGAACCTTTGCTGAGTTCCAGACTTTCAGAGTAAATTGGAACCAGTTTTGGTACCGGTTTCAGTTTTGAAAAAATGAACAGAAAGGATTGCATGGTGATCTGCATTTTCTAGCAAGAAGAATCCAGTGTTGGTTTTTGTGCATGAATGTTTCTCCCCTCTCCTAGTTTCTGGTTATTTGACAAATGATTTTGGTAGTTCATAATCAATTGTCAGGAAGTGTGGTTAAGCCTTATAGGACATGATTAAGGTTCTATCTAAGTTGTGGAGGCATAGATAAGGTTGTTGAGGGATGATTCTTTGTTCTGGGTCCAGTTCAATGCTTATTTTATCCCACTTCCAATTCTAACTTCAAACATTTATCCAATTTGGATTTGGATTCTCAATTTGGAGACTGTTTTGGTTCTGGTTCTAGTTTTGGTTCTGACAAAAAAAAATTAGTTTGGTTTTGAGTTAGTAATTATCATATCCGAAATTGGCATTCAAGGAACTTCCCAACATTTGTGTAAACCAAAAAATTCATGTATTGTGTTTAGTCCCAAGGGCAAAAATACAGCTACTATTTGGGAACCATGTTGAAATATTTTTAGTCAAATGGACAAGCAAACATGAAGGTGTATTGAAGTGGAAGTGGTTCACACAGAGAAAGTAGATTTGGATTTTGATTAATAACAATTCTAACATTGGTACTTCCATCTAGTGTACCGGACCATACAAAATAGAGAAATTATATCGCAAAATGGAAGACAATTATGAAAGTACAATTAATCATGCAGACAAAGTTCCCAATATATTGAAAGTTTGGAACCTTTGATGTAATTCTCCAAAGAACTTCCATGAAAAATTCTACAGCTTCATAACTAATAATAATATGTGGGTTCAATGTTTGATTTTCTTGTTCAAATAATCATTGATTTAAAGTGTTGATTATGTGATCATCAGGGGTGAAACTTTGAATGCTTCACAATGGTTTTCCCACTTATCTCTTGATTGTTTAGTTGTTTATTGAATCCTCACTTGGGGGGTGACAAAGAGAGACCTTTGAATCATTGATATTCAATAATCAATTGAATCATATGCAACCACATGGAGATTTCAGATAATCAATTCCTGAGATGATAGATTATTGCACCAAGATATAATGGAACCTTGAACTGCCCTAATTTCTGGATTCTTCTTTTCCCACTTAATCAAGCAAAAACCAAAGCCAAAGATCCATGTGTTGAAGCTGACTAGTAATTTCAGAACAATCCATTCATACCATTCTAAGGAAGAGCAACTTTGGCGTACTGGAGTCCACAAAGACAGGATGTGGACCAAACATCTTTCTTCTGTCTTATAGTTGGTTTGGATGCCATCAAAATGGTGGCAAAACGTCCCTAAAGGTCTCTATACATGGTTATCGACCCAAGTGAATGTGCAATCTTGCCCACAGGCATGGCCTAATAAAAGCTTAGGTGGAACAGAGTACAAGCTTCCAAAAGATGTTCGCCTTTTGACTATTTGTTCTTTGCGAGCTCGAAAGTAATTCTGGTCCCTCCTGAAGCCTGTATGATTGAGCTATTTCTCGTGCCCAGTGCCGAGTTTCTGGGATTAGAATCATTCGTCAGGAGCTTTGGTGTATGGAGCGTGATGATCACTTCTAGTAGTTGATAGCACCATTCATAAAACAGTGCGTTTTGAGTGCTCTCCTTGCACGTTTTATATGTGCTACATGATGTAGATGGCCGGGGGGGGGAGTAAGAGAACACGGGATGCGAGCTGCTTGTAAGCAGGGGATTGGCGAAGCATGGGATGCGACGATGGAGCACGACAGGCAGGAAGAAGAGGAAATGATGTACCTGCGACAACGGGCACAGCTGTGGCCACAACCGCCATAGCTTTGTGCTTTGTCCTGCTCGCTCGCTCGCTCGCTCTCTCCCTCTCTCTCGTCGCTGCGCAGACGCCCACGACCACTCTGTTTCCCCGCTGTCGTTCCCGCCTCAGTCTGTTCCATTCACCTACTCCCCATCTGTCTATTTCTTTCACACATATTGGTTTCTTTACCCTTGTTTCTTTCTTTTACTCATCTATGCTTCTTTTGCTTAATTTGGTTTCCTTAATCTTTGTTTCTTTTACCCAGTTTGGTTTTATTTATTATTTATTTATTAGTTTATTAACTAAATTTTTTTAAACCTCTATTTCTTTTATTAGCTTTTATTTCTTTTTCTCATCTATATTTCTTTTCTTCAAAGTTGGTTTTTTAATGGCTTCTATTTCATCTTTTATCCTTTATTTTTCTTATTCTTCTCTGTTTTTTTCAACTCATTTTGGTTGATGTTAACTTCTGGTTCATTTATTTTCTTCTATTTCTTTCTCTCTCCTTTATGGGTTTTCTTTTAATCTTTAAAAATAAAAATTTCAAAGGGTGAGGTTGCTTTCGGTAGGTTTTTATGTCAATATTTTTTCCTTTGTTATTTGTGTGGGGGTTTGAGCGTTGGCATAAAGTAGCAGGCTTTTTTATGAAGGCCTTGCTCCCTTCAATTCTTAGGCCTCTTCCAATTTCGATTTCAAGTGTTGTTTTTCGGGTTCATAGCCTATGTTATCCTTCTTCGTCCCTTGGGCGGTAAGAATGTGGTTTAACATGACATCCTTTGTTCTGGTTCTGGCATTTTGTATTCTCAGCATGGCATGATCTATCATTAGAGAAGTATTGTTAGGTTTTTAAAACTTTGTTTTTCAATAGTTTTTCCAACTCTTTGTTCACCTTTCTTGCCCTTTCTTTCACTATGGCAACTTGGCCTTCGATTTTTGCTTTGAATCTTTTTTGTAAATTTCATTTAGGTGTTCCTTGACCTCATTTGTGTGTGCGCATCTTTTTTATTTTGCGTTGAAAAGTTTAGATTGTTTTTTACTTTCTTCTAAACCAGTTTACCCAAGACCTATTTGATGTAACTGCTTGGCATCTATTTTTGTTGTTTTCTTAGTGGTGTCTTGTCCTTCCTCCTTGAGGTGAAGTGATTAGGCATAGGGAAATTAGGGTGCACTTTCAACAATTTTTATTTGGGGATTGGGATGAATTTTAGACATAACATTTTTTTTGGATGTGTTTGCTTGTGATAGTTTTGTTTAATAGCTTTGTTAGTTTCAGCATCATTACAAATCATTGCACATTGGAAGCCTTGCGTCTTTTAGATTTAAATTTCCCTTGCTTGGACTTTGATGGATTTTTAACATGATACAAATGTGGAGCTTTCCTTGGACTCTTTGAAGTCAATTTTATTACACGTCCCATTTGTGAGGAAGCACTTTGTCAAGCATGATTTTGAAACATTTCAAGGATTCAACTAATGTTTTCATTCAATTTCATCAATGGAGTTCCCATGTGGCCACTAGTTGCATCCTATAATCCATGGCTCACATTTTTGGTGTTGTTAAGCTTTTGGCTTTGGCAAAGCTTTGAAATGGCACTCGACCAATCACAATGGGTGAAGCATTCTATCGATTAGTGAATAGGGCTTTATGTTTATAATTTCATGACACATCTCTTTTTCACCTATCATTACATCAATTTGGCATGGTAATTAAAAGGTAGTTCTAAAACAATGGTCCATCTAGTATTTGAGCCACTTTAGATGTCCACCCCAACTAAGTGGTGTTCTAGGTGGATGTAACGAAAGCCTTCAACACCATCTCCCATAAAACCATCTTCTAAGAGTTTCAAGGAGCCAAAGTCAATTGTTTTAGCTTTTCATTTTGTTCATTCATTTTATGCCTTTTAACCTCTTTTGTTTTTGAATCATCATTCACCCTATAAAGATTTGTGTGTCATCCTTTTGTTTGTATGCACAAGTCAAGGTGATTTGTTTGGTGGGCCTCTTTTTGTGCTCATTCATTTTCATGTTTTATATTGTTCTTGAAATGTTTTTCTTTTATGCCTTTTCCTTTTGCATGACCCATGACATTCATATCTTTGGCCTTTATGGGGTTGGTCATTTGTCTTGCAAATATTTAGCTTGGGCCCTTTTTAAATTGCCTCTTAGGTTTGCCTTCCTAACTAGTTTTTGTAACCATGTCACCGACATTAAGATTTTGGGCATCTTTCTTTTGGTTCCAGTTTTTTTCCCATCCTTTTTACAAGAGACTTTGGATGATGTTATCTATCATGTTGATTTGCTATTGAGTTTAAGGAATGTTCAAGTAACATTTGGGATCCTTCATAAATGTTTCAATTAAAGGCCTTACTATTTGCTTTGTTCTTTCCCCCCTCTTTTGGGTATTCAATGTTAGCTGAACACTTTCAATTCAACCTTGTTGGGAGTTTTTGAAAGGCTTCTAGGTTCGGGCTTTTTGAACTGCCTTTAAGCTCCCCTAATCCATTGACAAGTTTGTCTCCCCATTTCTAATGGAGGGTTAAATTTCATTTTTACAAAAAGCATTGCTTCGACAACCTATTTAGGGAGCTGGGTTTTAGTTGCACCCGTCATAACCTTTAGGTTCTTGTTGAACTTTTGCTTGTTTTTATTAAGAGTGATAAGAAAAAACAATTAATTTTATTTTTTTCCAGGCTCATTTAAAGTTGACACAAGAGCTTTGTCCCTTACCGGTAGCAACATGTGTACCCCATTAGAATAATTGGCAAAGAGAAGAGAAAATTGGCTTCAAGAGATTTTTTTAAAAAGAAATTACATAATCATATTATTCTAACATCATTTCTAATTTTTATTTTAATTTACATTAGACACGTTGGAGAAACACATTTGAAATCTTATGTGAAACTAGGTGTGGGTGCATGACAATTTGCTTGCCAATGATCCTTTTTTTAAAACTAGCTTCATACATTTTCTCCAATGCGTTGCAACTCAGTATACTTTATTGATGTGCTAACAGTGAGAGTGAAGAGCACTATAACCCCTTCTCTTTCAATTTTGTGTTCATTTTACAAGCAAAGAATGCTAATGTCGTAGCAAATGTAGGCAGCCTCTATTTCAAAGTGTGTTGTTACTATGGGTGAAGGTTCTTTTAGCTAGGTGTCATTCCCCTCCCCTTATTTATATGCTTCTCACAACTACAGGTACTTGATTTGTCCCTCTTCCCTTGGTGGTGTGCCCTCTTTGGAGGTTTCGTTGTTTGTTAGTATTTGAGTCCTTCCATCTTGGACCTTTTTCTTCCCCTTCGTTGGGTGCTTTGTTTTTATTGATGATTGGCATCTATACATGCTGGTCAGCCTTTTAGGCATTTTGAAATATCATTGTCCATTTTCTATCATTTCTTATCTACCTATTCCTATTTTCAATGCACCTAAACTATTTTATGACCTACTACACATCTTTACACTAAGGAAGGGCCCAAGTCTACTTGATTGACCTCATCACTGTTGGGCGGTTCTTTGTGTTTGCTAATAACTATCAGACTTTCTGGGTATTTATAAAATCAGAATCAAAGAACCATCAGTTATGGTTACTTCAAAACCCTCAAAGAACCACCATGAAAGAATTGTCATTCTTTGGATGGTTCTTTGAGCTTTTTCAAAAATTGAGAAACATGGGTACATATCATAATTGGGAATTCTATTTTTCAGATAATAACGATTCCATATCAGAGCCAGTTATTTGACATTGTGAGAACTGTGGTTATATCAAAACTGGGTATTTGATTTTTTCAGATTTTACCAGGCCCTACCTGTTCTCTAACATTAAGATTGATTTGAATCTTCACAAATTTGAAAAGGCAACTTTCTTGTGGTGAGTTTACATGATGCTTTCGAGTGAGGTTCTTAGAAATTACGTTCCCTATATACCCCTATTTACAACCCACCTAAAATGTTTATAACCTAGTTATTACTCACCTCTATGCCATGGAATGGGCAGGGCCTAGCAAATTCTAGCTGGTGTTCCCTCACTGGGCTCAATCTATTGAGCCTAATTGAAAGCAGCTGGCAAATTGTGCCAGGTCCTACCCATTCTCTAGGGAAGATGCTAAATACCTGCCCCCCCCCCCCCCCTCCCCCACCCACACCACCCGCACCATCGAGGCCCACAACCGGATCTGCCTCCGCCCGAAAAATAAGGGGGGGGTTATTTGCGTAGCCGTTCGTCTAGTGGAG
>Ga0116229_10009152_pt1 | contig 15202 bp, 14 predicted proteins | sample S1TSphgellanicum_3_FD_87313 | JGI IMG/M metagenome (GOLD analysis project Ga0116229, IMG submission 87313) | Host-associated microbial communities from peat moss isolated from Minnesota, USA - S1T2_Fc - Sphagnum magellanicum MG | ecosystem: Host-associated > Plants > Peat moss > Unclassified... | reverse complement strand
TACATATAAATAGTGTATGTTTTAAATTAAAAATTCATAATATTTTGTGGTATGTTAAACTTAATTAAAATCAATAAAATGTTGGGTTGGCTTTTGATGCATACGGCCTTTGTGCCTTCAATTTAAGGCCTTTAGTAGTTAGAGCTTTGTTACAATAATATTTCTTTACAAATCCCTTTTACCCTTACACTACTCAACACTCGCAAACCACATGGCATAGGCAAACCCATTTACACAAGTTGAATACATGCAAAAAGTCCCATAAAGGTTGTAGATCCACACACCTACATAGGACAAACATATTCAAATTTTTTTATAATTTGTTTGGAAAGCAATCCACATAGTATCCACTAACTTTATCTATAGTTTTGGCCTCATGGCCCTAGGCATCATAGGATTCCCTTAGGCAAGGCAAAGAGGGAAACTTATAAATAAGGATGTCATGTAAGGTAGAGTATAATGTGATCCATATTAATTTGTTGTGGGGTTTCCCCCCCTCCCTTTCCTCCCCCCCACCCCTTTACACAAATTGTTCATGCATTTCTTAAAACATGAGGTGGGAACAACTTCCTTGTATGAATAGGGATGACCATGAATTCATCCCTATTCACCCAAAATAATAATAAAATTAAATTAATTAAAATTTTAAATTAAAAAAGAAAACCAAGAACAACTTTCAGACACAAGCAAACAAAGAATGAAAAAAGTAAAGGAAAAGAAAGCAATAAACTCATGAAGAGCTTATGAAATTAGAAAGCAAATAAAAACCTCTAGTGCCTAGTGCCTATAGTGCTCTAGTGCATGTTGCTCCACTTGACTTGTTGATAACAAGTTTGCCATTGCCCCTTTCTCCTCCCCAAACATAAAGACTAAGCATGTTTGCCATGCAAGCAAAAAAAGAAAGAACTCTAGTGACTTTAGTTCATCTAACTCTACTTGGCTTGTTGTCAACATGGTTTCATGCAATCCCCCACCCCCCCCCCCCCCCCCCCCCCCCCCACCGCCCCTCCCCACCAAATTGTAAGTTCATATTTTTTTGGCAACATTTTTGGCCTTGGCTAATGAATGATAATGGTGTGAATTCTAGAGCCATTGTAACCCTCTCCCAAAATTTTCCATAACTCCCTTGATCACATCCCCGAAGGTGATGGAAAAAACATATGTTTACTACCAAGACAAGGGCTCCCTTGTCCCTTCCACATTGCAATGGATGGAGTTATAACTATGGACAATGGCCACAAGCGATAATAATTTACCCTTCAAATGTTGCAAAGTTTAAAGCTTTTTTAAAAAGAATGAAAATGGATTAAAAATTAGTGAAAGTAATACAATACAAATACATTAAAATGCACATTTCCAATATAATACAAGGTGAAATTTATAAACCTTTGCAAATCATGTTCAAATCCAAATTATCTTTAATTGCATAATGTTTAAATGGGGTCGATTGTCAACAACACATAGCTTTGAAGAAGAAGGGTTCAATAAAGTTATTTGCAAAGTTATCATAACTAGGTAGTAAGTTGGCCAACTACAACAAAACAAGGGATCAATGCAAAAATATGGGATGCAAAATTACACCCCATGCCAAATTGGTGGCCAAACCCAAATCTCTTCAAAAATAGGGCCAATGGAGTTTGCCATCAAATTTTGCATTCCCAAATGTGCAAAGTTCTGCGTTGCAAGTTTTGGAAGTGTAGCTCAAAGCTCTACATTGCAAGAGTTTTTTTTGTTACAGGACTTGTTTACTTGGAGGTTTTGAATGAAAGGGGGTTCGAGCTTCACCAATTGAATGTGCATGAGATGTGATTGCATGCACAACTAAGCCATGGAGCTCATCAAATTCTATGCAAATAAAGTTTGTCAAAGACTTGAAGAGTGTTGGTGTTACTTTTATTGTACTCAAGACATCAAGAACATCAACATCTGAATCAACAAAATGTTGGCCTTTATCTTGCATTTCATTGGAATTAAATAGGTCTACCATGATGGTAAATGTGAGTGCATATTTTAACAACATGTGAACTCAATGTCCATGTTGTCATTTACACTAAAGTCTAAGTTATAACTACTAAAGGAGAAAGATTTCATCTACAAAACATCAAGCACCAAGTAAGTTTATACCAACATCCATGTATTCCAATTCCATGATTGGAGATGGTTTGAAATGCTTGCAAGGGTCTACGACAAGTTGCTCAAGTGCATTCAATTTTATGGGAAAATGATTAATTTATCATTCTTATATATTACAGGAAAGAAACATGTGAGCACAAAATGAGATGTATGTAATCTCAAAATGTAAAGTAAGGTTGATCAATTTGCATCTCAAATGATAAATATGTATGTAAACACAAAATGATCCAAACCATGTTGGCAACTATTACACTATGCATGTTGTTAAAGTCTTGGCACCATGATGCAAATTCTAATTATATGGTGTATGGAAAGATTTTTTTGGCAAGTTTGAGTTGTTGGAAAGATTCATAAATGAGTGAATTGAAATGCACTTTGTTTTTAGGACATGCAAAAGACCCTAAACTAAGTGCTAGAGTTTATTATAGAAAAACAAAAACTTCTAAAGAATGTTGGGTTGCCAATTTTGAAGATAGGTAACATGGATTTATATTACTGCTACATGTAGAATACAAGAAAGTTTTATCAAATCTTGAGGTGATATAAACTATTGTAACAATTTGGGATATCCAAGATGTGGTATAGGATTGATTTGTTAGAGGTTTTTAGAAAGATGTAAAAGCTTTTTTTTTAAATTGCAAATTTTGTTTTATTATGAACTTGTGCTACTAGAAACAAGCAATCGCATGATGAGCTTCCAAGCATTTGATGAAAAAATGCATGATTGCAACAAAATTGGGTACTTCAATGATAAATTTGATGTAGATGAAAATCAATGGGATTAGGAAATGAAGGAATGTTGCTCATGTTGCTAAAGATGGGTTGTCAAGGGCATTCAATGCAAATGATGTTAAAAATGAAGTAATGTGGGAAGCAAGCTTCAAAATTCAATCAATTGACGCAAATTCATGAGTTTTATCAACACAAAAGATGATGCAATATTTGCAAAAATACAAAACTATGCAAGGAGGTAATGCAACCATTGCAAAAACAAATAACCAAGCAAGGGAGTTAATACCTCCGATGGGCTATTGTGGGCAACAACCACAATTTGTGTAAAGTTATGGTGGCACAATGAAAGATTTGTGTGAACTTTAGTTTCCTACATCCAAACCCCAATTGTTAAGACTTTATAATTTTATTCAAACTAAGAACAACTAGGGAATATGGCATATGAAATTGGGTGGCACATCACAAATAACTTTAATATGTTGATGATTTCAAAATGGTTGTTTTTCATCTAGTTTTTGAACATGTACAAAATGCAAGTTCTCAATACAAGCATGTAAACATTTTGTTTAGGTAAGAAGATCTTGTAGATACCTTAGAAAAAATAACTTCCTTTAGCATTCAAGGCACCTTATAAAACATGAGGTTCATGTTAATCTTTGAAGTAGCTTACAACTATCTTGTTACAAGGTGTATTGAGGGTGATAAATTCAAATAATATTAGTTTTTGTTAATAAAATGGAAGAATAGTTGAAATAAGGGGTTACATGTTGTTTTCAAGCTTGGGAACTTGAGTTATCGCCCTTAGATGCCATGCCTTCAAATGACATATTCCCCCCTTTCAACCAATGTTGGCAAGTTTTTTGATTGGGCATGGTAGAATTGGTAGTTTTGTGATTGGTGCAACAAGGTGTGTGCAACCTAAAGGGGATTAATTTTGACATTTGAGAATTCTTCCAAAGTACATTTTCCCAAAAACATAATACAATATTTTTTGGCCAAGAAATAATAACCATTAGATTAAATTTTCCCTTTAGATCTAGGCCATTTAACTCACACTACTAGTCCTAATGGATGCGGAGTGGGCAATAAAAAAATTGCACGTGTAAATGTCATTTGAACTTCATTTTGAAATTCTTCATGATTCCAATGTTGGTTAGTTGCACACTAACCTTAAAACTTGTTTTGTTTTATCATGTTTTCTTATGTGCCAATTAGTTTCCTTGCTAATTGTTAAGGGTTTTTTCTACTCTTCTTAACTTTAGGATTTCTCATCTTTTAAACTTTCTAGTTTTGGTTTAAATGTTATCAACAGGTTGCTTCATATTAGTAGCTAGTGAAAATCAAATATAGATATTTCTCCCAAATGCAAAAGAAAATTTGAATTTAATCTTTCATAGCAAGTTGATTTTTTTTTTAAATATCAAAGTTCTGAACTTGTTCATAAACCAAAAAAATACAAGTAAGAAGTAATCTCCAAAATTCAAAAAAAAGAAAGTTCCAAAGGTAAAAAATTTACAAGAAATTCCAAAAAGATCTCCCTATCAATCCTCCCACCTTCTATTTATACCAAACATAATATTATTTTAAATTAAACAATCATTAATTGGTAAAACTTGAATTTAAACTACAACAATTATTGGTCACAAATTTAAACTAACTTGTTATTGTTAATAACCAGTTATTATATAGGTTATATAGTTTTGTTACCAATTTGTTTAACCCATTAATTATTTTAACACATGTTATTAGTTATTTCAACAGACCGATTCATCTAAGGTCCTATTACCTAATAACAATTGTACTAAGTTTTAAAGTTATATTACCTCATTAGTTACCAATTGGTAACAACCAGTTAGTATGTACACACTTGAAAAATTGGGTTAACATTATCCCCCCCTTGAAAACAAAATTTTGTCCTTAAATAGAACTACCTATTTAATTCATGTAATCAAATCATCAACATATTGTTCACCTGTGGTATCAATAGCTTTAGCTAAAGGAACAGGTTGAAATCTGGTCTTTTAACAATAGGTGTGTCCTTCAGTACTATATTTAAAGTCTTGAAAACTTCAAAAACATGTGTAACAATGTCAATCAAAGTAACCTCTGCACCTACCCCAATCTTTGGTATAACTAATGGTATGGGTTTGGGAGTAACAAGTTCTTCCAATCCTTCTACCTAAATACTAACAACTACAATAGGTGCTTCCACATGTTTGTGGGCAAAAACAAAATGTAAGAAATAATGGCCAACTTTGCTCCTCTTCTAATTGGTTATGGTTCTTCAATGGTAATGACAATAGGTTCATTTCAAAAACTTGTAACTATAGTTGCTACTTGCATAAGTGAAAACTTTTTAAAAATAGTAATAGGTACCTCAACCAGTTTACCATAAACTAGTCATATGTATAGCCATCAAATTGTAATTGATACGTAACCAATTCGTTCAAGTAAGCTTATTCATATGCACAAGTTATCTCCAACCTGTCTTGGATCTATGTTTCCATAATTTCTTGTACGGTTTGCCACCATTCTTTCCATTTTGGGTTTTTATCAGCCAATGTTTAGTTTTGTACCTTAAGCAAGGCATTGTCTAAAAAAAATTCCTCAAACTCCTTCAACCAGTTATCCATGTATGTGGTTTGAAAAACTTTATTCAGTGTTTAATGAAATGTCTCCAATTCACCTTTTAATTCTTGGATCTGTACCCAAAGCTCATGGGTACAATTCTCCATGTCAATGGTGATTTCCATCAATTGTTCCCTTTACTACAATTAAGTGTTCTCCAGCTCTAAAAAATTCTTTTCCTGTTATACATCAGTGGCCTCCATCTTGCCAAAGTCCTTTTCTAACCAGTCAAAGTCAGTCTATAGGGCCTTCATGTCATTATGGGTTTTGAAATGAACCTAGTTTAGTTCATTATACTCTTGTTGTAAAGCTTCCACCTTCTTGATTGCCCTTTCAACTTCAACACTTTTAGCAACCATGTGCTAATTCTCTATCTATAGTTTTAGGAGTTAGGTTTTCATAATAGTCAAGTCCTTATCTCTGTTCTGTAGGGCTCGTTTATGGCTAACCCATTCAGGCAATGGGCCTGTAGTTAATTGTTAATGTCTTTTAACAAGTTTTCAACAATATTATATTTGGTTTTCAAATCAACTAAATTATCTATTGTTTAAGGCCAAGTTTAGGCAACTAGGGCTGCTTGTTCAAAGAAAAGTGTAACTTGTTTTAGGTTTTCATGTTAAGCATAGGCTGCCAATGTCTTAGGAAAAAATGTAAATAGGTTTAGGCCGAATTGGTTCAACAAGTTTAAGTTGAACTAGTTGAATTGGTTATGTGAATGTTGGTAATAAATTACTAACTTGTTTTATAAAAGCAGAAGCTTCTTGAACATGTAAAGGCTATTGATTTGGTACTTGTTCAAAATCAGGTTCACTTCAATCATCCATGAAATGGTCATTTTTCATCCTTATCAATTCATTGTTTTGCTACGTAGTAACATCAATTTCCATGTCCTCATCACCTCCCTCCATAATCATGATTCATTGACAAATGAAAGGTTTTTTTTTCGATAATGAACTGGTTGGTTCTAGACTCAACTGGTCCCTAGGTGTTAATGGCTCAATTTATATCTTCACACAGTGTGACTATCAAACTAGTCATGGCAATATGTTAACTGAATGCATTGATCAACACTCTCTAATGAATTGATCTTTGGTCACAAACTCAAGAAAGGGTTCTCTAAATTGCTCTACAACAACCTTCTTTTTCTTTTTCGCTTAAATCGATTATGGTCTTGGAAAGTAAATAGGTGTATCTTCTTTTGACAAGGGAAACCAATGTCATAAACAAACTTCTATAATTGGTTTAAAGTAATAGGTTTTTGCCTTTTTGTCAAGTGTTGTTAACCTTGCTATGATTTTCTTCTAGTGCTCCTTCCATTGGGTCAATTCTATTGACATTTGTGTCAACATAATGGAACACCACTTAATCTTCTTCCCTTTATTTGCCAAATTAAGAGTAATGGCAATGTAATTACTGAAATAAACTAACCTTTCCCATTGATAAATGATTTGGAAAATTGCTACAAACTTCGCGTGGCACTCCTCCTTCATCTAGATGACATATCCGGTCCAACTATGCTTTTAAAAACAACTTGGGCCTTTTTTACCAATGTGTTCATTACATCAACCATTCCTTCAACACTAATGCCAAATTGTTGAGCGATTAACATTTGGTTGATGGTGATATTCTCACCACAAACAATTGCCCTAATGTGTCCATCTTCTATGGACTCCCAAGTGTGCAAGAACTCTTCTAACATGTATGGTTGTGGAATTGTTTAGTGAACAACAAACAAGCCACCCAAACTAGTTCGCTCTACCCACTATCACTGTTTAAATCCCATCGAGATCCACTACAACATTTTTTGAATTTCCTTTACTTCAGCAGGTGTTCGCTTCTGGGTCATTTTGTCTTTTTAACTTTGCCTCCCTCTTGCTTGCTCTTTCATTGAACTGATCCAAGGCACTTATTGCCTCATATTGGTGCAGTAAAAGGTATAAAGGAATCTAGAATGAAAAAATGAAAAGACACTTTAAGGGGTATGCCAATTCTTTGTACTACAGCCATAAAGTGAAAAGTGGTGGCACTTAGAGAATAATGCAACTTTTAGGGCATACTTTCCTTAAGAAGTTGACACCTATAATTAGGTTTACTGAAACATCATTAATCCGTGTGAAATTAGGGCTAACTAGTAGGTTTCCAACTAGTTGCATCTTCAATAGGTCACTAATATCCGTTTCAACCAATTTTAGATTAGAAAAATTATTGTTTATTTTTCTCTCAATCAAGTTGTCTACTATCAAACCTTTAGTGTTAAGTTGAACTAGTTTTTCAACAAACATGTTACTAGAATGGTTTGTCCCAACCAATTCTTCATTGAATAGGTTATCAAAATGGGCTGCCTCCACTAATTCTTCTAATAAAAATTCACTAGGCTTAGTTAAAATAGGTTGAAATGTGTGATCTTCCGCGAACGTATAAGGTTTCAACTTAATATTAACTAGTATTAAATTAGGATCAAATTTGTCAATTATCATTAATATATTATATTGTTTGGTAAACAATATTGGATCCTATATGGTCCAAACCATTGTTTTTAAAACTTAAGGTTATGTGCTTTGATAGCCCTTGGAAACCATAAAACAAAATTTCCAAACTAGTAGTTTGTCTTAATGTATCAGTTTTAAGACCATAATGACTAGTTCCACTGGTTAAAAGCTACTAGGTCTTGTGCTACTAACTGGTTTTTTTGGAGTTTCTCTAGTTTTGATAATCGACTAGTTAGAACTCTAACAAGTGTTGGATCATGATTTCGTCTTGGTTTGGATGGTAACAAATATTCCGTACATAACAACGGATGTAACCCATAAACAAGTTGGAATGGAATATGACCAGTTCCAACCTTAAAAACAATTCTATAGGAAAATAAAAATGTGGATAAGTGCTCATCCTAGTCATTTCGAATATCATTCACCAATTTTTGTGAATAATGTATTGAAAATTTTGTTAGTAGATTCAAGTTGTCCATTCCCTTGTGGATAATATACAGTAGAGCTAATATGTTTTAGAATAAAATGATTAGTTAAGTAACGAATAACATCATTAATAAGATGTGTACCTTGATTAATAACAATAGTCAATGGACAACCAAATCGAGTAAAAATGTGGTCATATAAAAACTTTGTAATAACAACAGTTATGTTAGTGTGCAAAGCTTTCACCTCCACCCATTTGGTAGCATAATTAGTGGCAACTAAAATGTACCGATTGCTAGAGTAACGACTCATTGGTTTAATTGGTTTGATAAAATTTAGTCCTCATTTGTGCGAAGGTTTTTTAGGTAAAATAGTGATCAGTTTTGCCATGTTTTGTGCTAACAGGTTACTTGTTCATTGGCATAAATCACACGTTCGACAAAATTCATGAACATTTCTATTCATGGTTGGCCACCAATAACTGGCATCAAGAATCTAATGTCTGAGGGAAAATGTCCTCCTCCAACTCCATTGTGCAACTCTTATAATAATTGGTACCTATTATGGTTGTAAGACATGACGAAACTTGTTGTCTTGTTTAAATATGTAAAGTACTCCATCTTATAACACAAATGGCTTAGCTCTTTGAGCCAAATATTATTTCTATGAAGTAGTAAATTGTTTTAACATTATCCCTTCTAACAAGTAATCATACACATTTTGTAACCACTCTAGCTGTAAGATGAACATGTGAGCATAAGTGGTTTGATCAGGTACACCAACCAGTTTCGCTTGGTGAAACAATCTATTTACTGCATTTGCCATAAAATGGGATCTACCATAAACAATTTTGAAGTTTTACTCCAAAAATAACAATAAACACCTAGTTATTCTACCAAAAACTTATGGCTTATTAACTAAGTATATAAAAACCATGTGGTCAACATAAAATACAAATCGGTTACCCAATAAGTAATGTATGAATTTGTGTAAAGTATAGACCATATCTAATGCTACCCTTTCAATAGTAGTATAATTCCTTTCAACTGAGTTTAGTAACCTAGAGGCATACATAACCGGTTGATCAAACTTACGTGTTGGGTTTTGGGCAAGTATGGTTCCTATTGTTAACTAAGATGCATATGTGTGAACATGAAATTCAAGCTCCCAGTTTGGACTAATCATCATAAAGGCTTGTATATATCAATTCTTAATCTCCTCCCAAACTATCTAACATTATGTGGTCCATTCAAAAACTTCAGACTTCTTTAGCAGTTGGTGATTGGTGACATAATAGAAGCAAAGTTTTTGATAAAACACCTATAAAATTGTGCCATCCCATTAATAATTTGGATGGGTTAAGGCTAATACCAATTTTTCTAAACTTGAAAAAACTTTTCCTAAACTTTTCTAGGTGTGTTGAAAGGTCATTGAAAACTGTAAAGTCATCAAGAAATATTTGCACGAATACATCAATGTATTCATGAAACACTTTGGTTATTGCCCTTTGATAAGTAGGCGATCCATTTTGACACCAAATGGCATCACAACCCACACAAAAGTCCCCCAATTAGTAACAAAGGCGGTTTTGTGTTGGTCTTTTGGTGTAATTGAAATCTAATGATATCTTGAAAATTTGTCTGATGAGGTTATTAACATAGTTCGACAATTGTGTTAATAACCTCATCGGTAAAAGGTAGTGGGTAAGGATCTTTCTTTGTTGTCATGTTGAGTTTCCTGAAATCCAAATAGATTTTCAACTTCCCATATTTTTTGGGAACAAATGTTATCGAAGATAACCAAGTTGCTTCCTCAAATGGTTTGATAAAACGAGCAACAAGTAACTTGTCTATGTTTTGTTTAACAATGGCAGCATAGTTAGGATTCAACTGGTACCTTGCTTGATGAACAAGTTGTATTGTGGTATCCAATTCAATTTTATGTTGAGCAATCTATGGTGGAATACCTTTCAAGTCTTTGTATGTTCAAGCAAATACATCTTTGAACTCTTTTAGAAGCTAAATTAGCTAATCAATGACAACCAGTTCAAATGTTGAATTCACTTTCACATGTTGCACATTCTCCTTAGTACCCAAGTTTTTTTTGGTTAGTTGCTCCTCTTCAATAATTGTCCAACTTGCTATGGGTAGATCTTGTACTCACTTTTGAGCAGGGTATCATTAATGATCATCTCTCTAACTTCTAAATGGAAGAAAGTTTCAGGTAGGTGTTACTTGACAATATCAGGGGGTATAACTAGGTTAACAACTAGAACACATACCGGTTCAACATGTTGTTTTGGAACTAGTTTTGTTATATTAAGATCTGGTATATGAATTGGTTTAGAAACCAGTTCAATATGAATAGGTACTTCTATGGTTCCTATTGCGAATAGGTCCAACTTTATAACAAACATTAGATCCTCCTCTTCATTTGATATTTTGTAAAGGAATCATAACATATTAAGACTTATAGTCTTTTGGTTTGAGCACCAAGTTTCTTAGTAACAAGTATGGTTCTTACTATACATGTCCCCTATATACTAACAATATTGCTTCCCCAATCATGGGATACTTTTGCATCTCTCAACCATGGGCATTTTAATAACGTTTAGTAACTAGAACACTATTATTGATAACAATGAATGTAATAGTATAGGGAATACCATGAACAAATATTTTCAAATCCCTAATAAGACCAAGTGGTTTTGCTATAGTTTGATCTACCATATGCAGATTATAAAACACCGGATTAGGCTTTAGTACACCTAATTGTATTCCCAAGTTATTAATAATGATATTGACTCCAAAACCTCCATTAATTAACACATCATCAATAAATTTTTTACCAACATGGACTTGAATTACTTCTATTTGGTGGTTAATGGCTATTGTTGCATAGGCAGGTTCAAGTTGTACCAGTTGAACATGTTTAACTAATTTTTAAATGTGTCTTTTGATGTTTGGCACAACTTCAATAGTTGTCCCAAGTTGATTATATACTTGGTTTCCAAAACTTGAATGTTGATGTCTATCAAAATTTCCTCCAAATTCTTTTATGATAAATTAGATTGTGCGGTCAACTTAATAGGTTGCTTGCTAGTAATCGGTTGACTTGTTAGTTCTAGTAAACTTGCCCAATTTGAGTGAAGTGGTTTGTTAAACTCAATAGGTGCTTGTGATATTGAATCATTTCCCTATAGTTCCATGATAGTGTGAATAAAAAAATCATGCACTTGTTCTTTAGTTTGTTAATCAACCGTTGTTTTTGCCTTCATTGGTTCATAGTTTCTAAGCACCTATTGTTATGGTACTTGACTACGTGTTGTGACAACAATGATTACATTAATTGGTACATTATCAGGTTTAGAAGATTTTGCCATTACGGTGGTAGTACTAGTTGGTTTAATTCGAAACAGGTTATGAACTTTTGTTATTCTCAAATAGTAAGGTGCACAATGTTTAGAGCTAGAACAAATAATACAAGGATATCTCAATTGTACTCTAGTTAGTTTAACATGTTGTGCAGTAACTCCAACTACCGATTCAATAACTTTAGTGGAACCAAGAAGTGCTGCAAGTTCTTCTCTTTTCATGTTGTGACAGGTTCCTTTAGCATGACCAATTTTACCACAATTCGAATAGGCAAGTTGTTGTTTAAGAATAGTACAGGTGACTACAAGTTGTGTAACCGGTTTGGATTTTGGGTGGGTTATCAAGGCTGTTAACAAGATTTTCTATATGCCCATTAGTTTTTTACTTCCCAATTTCTTGATTACAAATTTTAAAACAACATGTACATCTAAAATCTAAAAATCTATGTACAATCCTACAAGATGCACTTGTTTTGCTACAGCTTCAAGAAATCAAAATTGGCCAAAAATCACTTCATTTCCTCAAGTAAAAGAAAAACAAAGATGATCTCCAAGTTTGAAAAATATAGAAAAGTTGATGCAGATTTTCTTTCCTAAATTCTGAATAGGTACATACTACTCAATGTTAACATGTACTCCAACTTATAGTGAAAATACAAAACTATAAAGAAATCAAAGTTTGTACATTAGAGATTCAGAAACTAAGTATGGAAAGTAGAAATTTGATGTCTTTCATGTTCCGCCATCCTTCCTTTATACTTTAAGTTGAAACTTTGAAATGTATTGTGCAAATCACCTAAACAATAACTAGTTGATAAAAATTCCTTGTTCTAATCAACTAATAAAAACTAGTTAATAAAATTATAAAAAATAGTCATAAGTTTCAAAATCTACTACATGTTCTGCTTACTGCTTGTTTTGCCAAATACCTAATTTGTAGACTACTTGTTCAACAGGTGTCAATAATTCAACTTGTGTCAATGAATCAACTTGCATCATCGATTAAGTTACTATTGGTTATATTGTCAGTACGAGTTCATTAACTACCAGTTAAAGTATTGATTCATTAAAAAATCTGGCTAACAAAGGCATTATAATTTATTGTTAAAGTACATTTTATAATTACATTTTATGACATGCTCATTTTATGTCATAAAATGACAACTCCAAGACACCAAACTAATTCCCTGGGACTTGCATAACTTCCATAATACAAACCATGAAAAATATGAAGATAAACCACAATATCATCATAGTTTTACCACTATTAATCAAATTAGTAAATTTATTCATAGGCTAAATCTAATTTATAATTGCAGATAGTGGACTAGAGCATGCTAGAAATGGGGAGTTGAAGTCAAACTCATACATCAAGAAGGCTCCTTCAGCTAAGAGGCCTATGGTTTCATTCTTTAAGTCGCTAGAGGTACACATTCCTCTTCTTGGTGTAGACAATATACGAGCAATAAATGTTCAGCCTGCAATGTCTAATAACAATGCTAAAATAATAAATCTATTAGCACCATAGCTAGTGGCATATGACTTTGAATCTAACAGGCCTGGCCTTGTCACCTTTCGGAATGGGGGATCCCCTTTTTTTCATCCTAACCTAGCACGTCCGGTTGATCATTTCGTTGGCATCTTTCATTTACGATATTCTTTGTTTAACTGACATTCAGGAATGTAGTTGGAAATACACCAAGGGTTGGGTCTAGTTATTTTCTTTTACGACATGTTGTTGTTGTTGTCATATTCTATATGTCGATTAGTCGTATCTGCTTTGTTGCGGGTCTGTCCTTTTAGGAAAATGGTGAGTAATAAAGCTACCAAGACGAAAGCCAAACGTGTTTCCTGTAGGTAGACGTATTAGTAGTTCTGGAAAAAGAAGAAGAAGAAGAAGAAGAAGAAGAAAATAAATAAATAAATAAAAACACGAAGTAAAAGAAAATATATCATTTTTCTCTTTTGCACGCCATCGCCGTAGAGCTCGTGGACATGGACAGCTCTGCAACATTGCTGCCATTTGTTGTAGTTATCATATGTCGCCATCCATTGTCCATTGCCGTCCGTTGTCCGTTGCCATCCATTGTCCATTGCCGTCCGTTGTCCGTCGCCATCCATTGTCCATTGCCGTCCGTTGTCCGTTGCCGTTCATTGTCGTCCAGCATCCGTCGCCGTTCGTTGTCATCCGTCGTCTGTCGCCGTCCGTTGTAGTCCATTGCCTTCCATCATAGTTTTGTTTGGTTTCGTCTGTTTGGCCTTTTCTATCCATTGACGTTTGTCCATTGACATTTGTTCGTCGTCGTTCATCCATGTTGACGCGCCGAATGCTTCAAATCATATGTATTGCGTACATATGTATCCGATACCTTTCCATTACAGTTGCATTTGATTGCATATGTTGTGTTAAAACTTTGTAATTAGTGCTCTGTATTGCTACACAATTTTGGGGCATGGGAGAACACCATGTCTTCGAATGATGAAAGCATTACCGCTTAGCCAGAGCCAAGGTATTAACTACGAAGTAACACACAATCATTTGAACCGATTTTTTTGAGCTCACGATCTTCACGATGGTACCATTAAGTGTCTACAACGCCATCGTCATCTAATACAACTCTTACTAAGAATTTAGGTTTAGGTTACACCACATCAACAATACATCATAGTCCATTTGGAGGGGTTAATTAGTGGGGTACGCTTGTTGCCGCACTAATTTTCACACCATCATTGTATATTCCGCTACAAGCCATTACCTCTACACCCATATACACCATGGAGGTTAGTAGTTCCGCTAGGAGAATTAAGAAGTTCAGTGGAAGGCCAAGTACCATTTTTTAAAAAGAGTTCAGGGCAACTTTCTCAACTGTGGTTTATGAATTGGAGTTCAAGTATGGCGCTAATTACATTGTCGCAACCCTACTTGGGAGAGTGTGAGGATAGATTCACACTTTCAAAATTTGGGACTTGGGAGTCCTTTGGGATTCCCAAAACTTCAGAGTTCGATTGCAAGGGTCAAAAACACTTTGCATTTGGGTGTTCTTTATATCATTGAAAAGCTATTGAAGTGTAGATGTCGAAAATGGCATCTCATGGGCCATTTGGACATCTGCAGCACAAGTTATGGCAAAAAGAAGGGCTAGGAGTCAAACTAGCAGTTTGACTCCCGACCATTAAAAGTCGGGAATCGACCCGACCTTGATGCGTGCAGGTGAAATGCAACACACCGTTGGAAATATCTCAAGGAGAGCTACAACTTTGCTTTAAACCTCATCCCAATCGGACGTCTGAGCAAAGAGTTATGATCGCTCAAAGTCCTAGGAGTTCGAACCGGGACAATTTCGGATGTGGGTGCCGCGGACAAAAAGCCATTCGGATGTGGGTGCCGTGGAGAGGCACAAAGTATACTATATGGGGGAAG
>Ga0116229_10009150_pt1 | contig 15206 bp, 14 predicted proteins | sample S1TSphgellanicum_3_FD_87313 | JGI IMG/M metagenome (GOLD analysis project Ga0116229, IMG submission 87313) | Host-associated microbial communities from peat moss isolated from Minnesota, USA - S1T2_Fc - Sphagnum magellanicum MG | ecosystem: Host-associated > Plants > Peat moss > Unclassified... | reverse complement strand
GCTATGAGCGAAGAGCAGACATTCTTTCATGGTTGAACTCAAAAACGTTACCTTCAAAATCTAATGGCAAAAGCTGCGATGTAAAGCCCAAGTCCGTACGCCACATGGGTGAGCACACTTAGCAGTCGAGCCAGCCACTGCCGGGGTGTACGAGATGCAGCTATGCCAAAACCAAAAGCAGGCTGCAAAATCATGAATGGGGCAAATAATGTCAACAGACCGATTAGCAGAGCCGTGACCAGAAAAGGTTCGTGGAACCAGTCTGGTCCTTCCAGTAAAAATGGTATAAAGGCAAACAATATTCCGGTCAGATAATGAAATACCCAGCCAGTAAAAATTTCTCCCTGCACAGAATCAGTTGAAACGATTGTGTTATGCCTGAATTTACCTTTGAACATCCACAAAACCCAGCGACCAACCAGCGCATATTTCAGAGGGGGAATGCTAATAATGTATTTCTGAAATAGTGACCATAAATCCATAACAAGCGTTGCGCCGATACCCGTTATAACTGCATGAAAGAAGGTATCCATATCCATTTCTTGCGTCCTTATATTTTTGGGGATGTTAAGCTAGCCACTAGTGTGCAACTTAAAGTAAGGTTTAAGTCAACAATGAAAGAACTGGATATAGGTGAAGTCGCGGAGCTTTCGGGCGTTCCGCCCTCAACATTACGGTTTTACGAAAAGAAAGGGTTAATCAACCCTGTCGGCCGCAATGGCCTGAGAAGGCAGTTCCATAGAAATGTTTTGAATAAACTTCAGCTGATAATGCTGGGACAGGCTGCCGGATTTACTCTGGCTGAAATGGCTTTAATGTTAAATACGGAAGGCCGGACTGTAATCGACCGTAAGCTTCTTGAACAACGAGCCCGGCAAATTGACAGCACTATTCACAGGTTACAGCTGTTGAGCAAAGGCCTGAAGCATGTTGCCCGGTGTACAGAACATGAGCATACCGAATGTGAAGAGTTTAAAATGGTTGTTGCCAGAGGACTGCGAGTCATCAGGTAGTCACTTCTCAGCCGTAATCCTTGTTTATCTGCCATAGCCATAATGCGGTAAGCATTCCTGGCACCTTATATCGGTTTGTGAGGGATATTTTCCGATTTAGAATCGCTATAAGGAATGACCTGTTTAGCGATATTCGTTATGTCCGCATTTGGCACACAGCAGACAAACACGTGACGCTGAAGGTCTGCTGAGAGCGATGTATAGACTTTCATACCTGTTGAATTTGATGATAACGGGGAGATCCCAACTATCGAGTCAATCCTAAAAGCTAGGCCGCTAGCACGCCTTCTTACCTCATTTCTCCTCCAACTGTACACTTTGGTTATTTTATCCAGTGTCAGTAATCTGGCAGTTGCAACGTCAAACTGGTGGTGCCAATCTGGTGTTAATTCGTCGAAAAACTGCAAAGCCTGCTATGTTGCACATGTTAGTGGTAGACGAGCTTCAAGGAGTTTATATGAGCAAATCGTTTGACGTCGCCCTTTCGGTCCGCCGAGCGGAAGAAAATGAAGCGGAATTGGTGCGTGAGATAGTGCGCGCGGCCTATTCCAAATGGATTCCGGTCATTGGTCGTGAACCGACTCCGATGACGGCCGATTTTAATAAGGCCATCCGTGAGCATGACATTGACCTCGCCATTGTCGCAGGGGAAGTGGTCGGCCTGATCGAAATATGGCTCCAGGCCGAACATCTTTGGATCGAAAATGTTGCGGTACATCCCCACCGGCAAGGAATCGGAATCGGCCGTACATTGCTGGCACATGTTGAAAGTAAGGCAGCTCAAGCGGAGCTTGGGGAAATTCGCCTGCAGACGAACGAGGCGTTCGAGGCGAACATCGCATTATATGCGGCGTTCGGATATGAAATCGATAGACGTGAACCGTTCAAAGGTGGAACGACCGTCTTTATGAGCAAAAAACTGTAGTGGTTACTAAAACTGACCCCGGAACAAAGATTCCTTGATCATTTTAATGTGCGCTGATGACCCTGACCTGTCCGCTGAAGGATCAAGGGCAGCTATGAGCGAAAAGCAGACGTTTTGCATAAATTAGTTTTTTGAATAGCCACACTAATTGGCCATTCACTTTCAAAATTAACAGATATCAAAACGCATTAAAGCAATGTATATATAGACAGTATTCTTAGTAATGGGGCAATCGCTACATGAGTCGTGACAGATATAATCTATCCATAGCAGTATTTGTCTTGCTTCTAAAAGGGGATGAACTCTGCATGCTCCGAAGGTCTAATACGGGCTGGATGGATGGTTGCTTTAGCTTACCAGCCGGTGGGCTAGAAAAAGGCGAAACACTCTCTACCGCTGCCGCCAGAGAGCTAAAAGAAGAGACAGGGGTGGATGCAATTCCTTCAGAATTGGCCCTTGTGCATACCATGCATGTGTGGACGGAAAACCGTTCATGGATAGGACATTATTTTATTTGCCGAGAATGGAGTGGTATACCTTTCCTTGCAGAACCTGACAAGCATGCCGAAGTAAGCTGGAAGAACATGTCGGATCTGCCAGAAGAAACAATACCCTATGTAAGGCAGGCTATTGAAGCCATTAATGCTGATGAGTGTTACTCAGAGTACGGCTGGGACACTGGTAGGTAACCTCTGCTTCATAGCAATGTTTCCGCTCCTCGTCAGTATGCATATGCAAAAGGGGGGCTATGAGCGAGAAGCGGACGTTATGACGGCATACTTAGATCGAGATATCTTTAACAAAGGGAGTAAGCCTGCTTAATGCAGCTATACGGAAAAACTTCGCCTTTAAAACATTCCACCAATATTTCTTTTCACTTCGTCCAAGATACTGGATGGCTTAGCCAATCATGTTCCTTCCTTACTGCATATCTCTAATTGAGCAATAGCCTTTTGCAGGTGTTCCAGAAACGCCTTCACTTTCACCTGTAGGTATTTTCTGCCGGAATAGAGCGCGTATAGCATCAAATCTTCGGGTTCGCGGTTACAGTTAATTTTAACAAGGGAGCCGTTATTGATTTCTGATTCACAGGCATGGAGAGGCAAAATGGCGAAACCAAGTCCTTTTAGTGCAGCGGCCTTGGCCATCCGCCCACTGTTCACCTTATAGCTGGACTGCACCTGGACGTTTTGGTTTTGTTTAAATCTCCAGGGCATTCCCTGGAGTACCGACATACTCGTAATGCAGGGGGTTTTGGTTAGTTCATCCACCGATTGTGGTGATGGGTGACGTGCCAAAAGTTCTGGTGCGGCTACCACACAGCTCGGCCAACGCAGAATTTCCCTGGCAACCCAGCAAGAATCCTCCAGTGGCCCACGTCCAAAGCGTAATATCAGATCGAATCCATCCAGTAGGCCCTCTGTTGGCTCCAATTGTGTGTCACAACTGAGCTGTATTCGTGGATGCTTGATGCAGAAGTCAGCGAGAATATCTGCCATGAATGGAAGGTCTGGTGTAATGATCTTCAGGTGGCCTGATAGTGAATCACCAAACAGGGCGACTTCTTGCAGAGCATGATCCAAAGCGTGCGTGAGCGGCGTAATAGATTGATACAGCATTCTACCTGCTGCGGTTGGCATTATCCTACGTGTCGTACGTTCCAGTAGCCGCACATGAAGTTGTTGTTCAAGTAAAGCGACATGTCTACTGACATTGGATGATGGCAACTGAAGCTGCTCTGACGCGAGCTTAAAACTCAGCTTTTCATAAACAGCCTGAAAACTCATCAGCCACTGCAATTCACATTTCTCAATCATTAATTATCCCAAAAAATGAGTTTAACAAAGTTATAACTCTATATTTATCAATAATCAGGCGGCCATTACAATTTTCGTTAAGTTTCGTAACAGGAAAGTAATGATGACCAAGCCTAAGAAAATTGCCATCGTAGGTGCCGGCGTTGCTGGAATGGCACTTGGAATACTCGCGACCAAACAGGGCCATCAAGTCAGCCTGTTTGAGCGTGGCAGCAACGTGTCTTACTTAGGAGCTGGCGTAACTTTATGGCCCAATGCCATGTTCGTCATGCAGAAGATGGGGCTGGACGAAAAAATCAGGCACGTAGGGGGTACACCGTGCATGATGCGCCAGTTTGATCGGAATGGTCACCTTCAGACACAGTTCGATATTTTATCAGTGAATTCACTTTGCGGTTTTCCGAGTGTTACTGTCTTACGGCGTGAACTGATGCGCTTACTGGCCAGTAGGTTAGAGAGTCTGGGTAGGGAGATTAAATTCAATTGTCCAATCACTACCGCGGACGTCACGAAATTGAGCCTGGAGTTTGATTTAGTCGTCGGAGCTGACGGGCGTATGAATTCAGTCGTGCGTCAGTCATTGCATGGGGAGCAAGAAACGCCTCGTTATCATGGTTTTGTGAACGTGATAGGAGTGGGAAGGCAACGAGAGGACGCATTGCACAACGCTATTGATGACTTTCGAGGTCAAGGTGAGCGTTTTGGTATCGTCCCGGTGAAGGATGGATTGTGCTATTGGGCAGGAGCGTGGAACGCTCCTGTTGACAATGAACGTCCTCGGGCACATTGGTACAATGAGTTGCATCGGCGTTTTCGAGACTGGCCTGATCCTGTGCGAAATTTGTTGCTGTCATGTGACAGTGCATCTGTTAAAGGCATTTTCGTGCATGACATTGATCCTCTTCCCTTTTGGCATCAAGACAATGTTTTAATCATCGGGGACGCGGCTCATGCTTCCTTGCCGACATCTGGGCAGGGAGCGTGTCAGGCACTGGAAGATGCATGGCACCTTACTTGTTTAATGAAGGAGACAGATGATTTGGAAAGTGCTCTGCAAGGCTTTTACCAACAGAGACATATCAAAACTTCAGCAGCGCAGTTGGTTGGAAGACAATTTGCTAAAAAAATTTTTTCTGAGCAGCCAGAGCCACTGCTGCCTGCATCAACTATTTCCGCAGCAGAACTCAGTCGGTTCTGGATGCAGGGTTTAAAGCATGTAGCCTTCTGAAACCAGGTTATAAGGATGCGGTATGACTGTATGTCAGACGAATACTGACCGGTGCGATGTATTGTTAAACACTGATCTAATAATGTCCACTTTTGGCATTTAACGTCCAGTCATTAGAGAATTCATATATGTCATGAGCGAAAAGCGGACCTTTAGTTGCAAAAACCTTCGAAAGGCACAAGAACCAAGCCCTCAGCCAGAACATACGTTTCTGGCTAAATGGGACAATCAGATCACCAAATGTTGCTTCTCTCATGATCAATGAGCCATTCTTTACGAGAAATGCCACCACCATAACCGGTCATCTTTCCATCTTTTCCAATTACTCTATGACAAGGGATCACAATCGCAATTCGGTTTGCGCCATTAGCTGCAGCGACGGCGCGCACAGCATTTGGCTTATTAATCCGTAGTGAAATGGCCTGATAGTGTGAGGTCTGTCCATATGGAACTGCACGCAACGCATGCCATACGGATTGTTGAAAATCACTACCCGGGGCATCGACAGAGAGATCAAACTGTCGGCGAGTTCCGGCAAAATACTCGCTGATTTCTTTTACTGTCTGCCGGGTATGGCTGTTTTCGCCGGTGACAATTCTGGCGTTAAATAAACGCTGGATATCGCGAAATTCCGTTTCTAACATCCGGCGATCGGTAAACTCCAGCAGACAGACTCCCCGCTCTGTCGCACAGACAAACATAGGCCCCAGCGTCGTGGTAAACCGGTGAATGACAATCACCTGGGTTGCCTGAGTCGGAGCGGCGCCAGTAAGCCGCTTGTAGGTATAACCAAACCCGCTCAGGGATTCATAGCCATTGTCCAGCGCAACGTCAGTCGCCGCTCGTCCGCTTTTTAGCTCCTGCAGGGCAATGTTCACCCGCTGCATTCGCTGGAAAGCCTGAAAAGTGAAGCCGTGATGTTGCAGGAACCAGCGTCTTACCCTCTCCGGACTGATTCCATGCTGACGAAGCTGCGCGTCTGCTACACGGGATTTCATATCGCGCCTGACAAGCGCAAGCGCCTGTTCAACAAATAATGGCGCGCTGTGCGCATTTTCAGCAGGTCTGCAGACCTTACATGGACGGAAGCCGGCCGCCAGAGCAGATTTGGCATCTTTATAAAATTCAACGTTTTCGCGTTTGGGCTTTCGTGCCCGGCATACTGAAATGCAGAATACGCCAGTGGTTTTGACGCCAACAAAAAACACGCCGGTATATTCTGAAGCACGTTCAAGCAATGCCTGATACCAGGTATCACACAAATTCTTATCGGTTATTTTCATCACCAAAAAGTCCTTCAAACGTTTGACGCGACCGGATCGTATGCATTACATCAGTCAGCGTTGACTGAATGGACGAATGAACAAAATTTCCCATTGAAATGCGGCTTACCCCGGCCAGTTTCAGCCTGTCGAACGACGGAAGATCGGGCATACACATGACATTCAGAGGCAGACCCGTTGCCTCTGCAATGAGGCTGATGTCTTTCTCTGACGTCAGGCAGGGAACAAAAAGGCCGTCAGCACCTGCAGCTTTATAGCTCTGACCCCGTAATATTGTCTCCTGCAACGCGTCTTCATGCTCGAGCAGGTAAGTGTCAGTCCGGATGTTCAGAAACAGGCGATACTTTTCGCTTCTCAGCGCATCGCATACTACTCTCAGATTACGGGAAAAATCAGAGACATCGTCAAGCTGACGCGCCCCATTAATGACTCTGCTGTCTTCAAGGTTAACGCCTGATACGCCTGTCTGAGCAAGGCGCCTGAGATTGGTTGTTATCTCTTCGGCTGAAATACCATACCCTGCCTCCATATCAACGCTCAATGGCAGGTTGCTGACGGACTGGATACGGGTGACCATATAAAATAACTCATCAAACGGCATGCCCTGCCCGTCTTCATATCCCAGTGTGGACGCTATTGCTGCGCTGGATGTTCCCAGTACCTGATAACCGGCTTCTTGCGCTGCGACAGCGCTGGCGGCGTCCCAAACGTTAGCGATAAGAAGAGGTTGGTGCTGGTTGTGGAGTTCTGCAAAATTCATATTCATTTCCTCTCAATAGATTGAAAATGAATCTAAGCATTCAGTAAGAACCTCACAACCGAAATTAAGACGACCATTTTTAAGCAAGCGTAGTCCGAGTTCGGGGCGGGTCAGACCGAAACCTTTCAACGTCCGCTCTTGGCTGTGAGTTCAACGGGTCGATGCAACGCTATCCTTAATCAACTGGGAGCAGGTCAAAGCACCGTTCAAGACTGTGCTTAAAATTTTATAATAATGATTAATTAATCATAAAAGCCAAAAGGATTGAACCCTAACGGAAAAATGAGAGTCATCTATCATTCCTAATAATGTACCATCAGGGAAGATGCTGATTGTCTCCCCACATTGCTCGACTATATTTTTGCTAACCTCTTGGAGGCGGGGGGGCATTTTGAGTTGTTAATTAAATAGTCTATATAACTACTTATTCCAGACTCGATAGGTGTAAATGGAGTTAAATATCCTGAATTTATTAATTTATTTATATTGGCTTGGGTGAAGTGTTGGTATTGATTGATTAAATCTGGAGGTAAGGATTGATATTTTATTTCAACATTTCTATCTAAATGTTTTTTAGCAATTTGAACTATACGGTTGAAACTTGTCGCATTTCCTGTCCCAATATTATAAATTCCAGATGAAGGTATTTTAAAAAGAAACCATAAGATTATCTTGCATACATCTTTAATATGTATGTAATCTCTAGCTTGCTCGCCATCAGCAAAATTTTCGCACTGTGATTTAAATAAAATTACTTCATTGCCTTCCAGTATTTGTTTGCATATATTATTAATGGAGCTTTGCATTCTTCCTTTATGGGTTTCACCAGGCCCGTAGACGTTAAAAAATTTTAACCCGTACCAAGATGTTTTTGATTCTAATCCGCGCTCTTTTTGACGGCAAATTTTCCGATCAAAGGTATGTTTACTCCAGCTATAAAGACTTAAAGGTAAAAGTTGAGATAAACTTTCGCTATTATCACAATCATTAAATCCACATGATCCATCACCATAGGTTGATGATGATGAGGCATAAATGAATAATATGGAATGCTTTACGCAATGATCCCATAGTTGAGACGTATAGTTAAAATTACTTTTTAGAACTTCATCAGCATTTGATGAAGTTGTATCTGATTTCGCGCCTAAATGGATTACAGCTTTTAAGTCAGGCTTTCCCAAAATCCACTGAAACAAATCTCCCGGAAAAATAAACTCACTGAATTCACAGTCAATGATATTTTTCCATTTTTCAGTAGAACCAAAAGAGTCACAAATAGCAATGTCTGAAACCCCGCTTTTGTTCAAAGCTCGAAGCACATTTGAACCAATGAATCCTGCGGCACCAGTAATCAAAATCATAAGCAAACCTTTTGATAAGAAATAAAAATTTAGCGTTTATATTATAGAAGGATCTATCTCAAGAAAATAAAAAATTCTACTTTTAAGATATGGAAAAATGGAGATAAAATGTGACTTAGCGCACTAATTTAAACATTTGCCACAAAAAGGGGCACTGTAATGGTGCAAGATGAAAGTTAATGGGTTATGAGTGTAATAAAATTGTAAAAATTGGTTTGCAAGTATACATTTCCCTTGATAAAAAAATGAAGGTAATGAATATGATCTTCATTGGTTCGCAATTAAGCGTATATGACCTTTCTTTCATAATGGATACTGTTTATAGGACATTGTCAGGTGGATATCAAAAATTGTGATAACGTGGATGTAGTGATTTTGGGAGCTGGTGCATCAGGATTATGGATTGCAAATAATCTGATTGAATCAGGTTTTTCTGTGAAAGTGCTAGCGTGTGGTAAACTCGGAGAAGGGCAAACAATAGCTTCACAAGGGATAATTCATACAGGTATTAAATACGTCTTCTCCGGAGGGATCGATGACTTTGTTCATTCGCTACATCACGTCCCTGGGCATTGGAATGAGAGACTTTCAGGCAGTACTTCCCCTGATCTTTCTGCAGTGAAAATTATTTCAAATTATACCCACATTTGGTCTGATCAGCCCATCGAAGAAGCATTGGCCAATGTTTTCGGAATAGAAGATATTCTAAAAGGGTTGAATACGGACAAGGAGAAAATCAACGAATTTTATCACTATTCGGTCGAGGAAAAAACAATTGATGTTCGAAGCCTTATTCGCGAGTTGACTACTAAAGTCAGTGATGAAATTATTTTTTATAAAAAAGACACATTGATTTTTAAAAAAAATGCAGAAGGGTTTGTTGGTAAAATATTGTTTACGTCTGAGGATGGGGTAAGGCATGACTTTAAATCGAAATATGTAATTTTTTCAGCTGGCGTAGAAAATTGCAATTTAGTGAAAAACTCTCTTGGTGAAGTAATTGAAAGTAGTGATTCTCCGTTAACTATGAGATATATCAAAGGAAACCTTCCTAATATAAACGGCCATATATACAAGGACAGGAAACTTTTGTTAACAATTACGTCAATTCCTTCTGTTGATGATAGTTTAAATAATACCTGGGTTATTGGAGGAGGGATTGCAGAAGCATTGGGTGGAATTCAGACATCCAAAAATTATTTCTACTCACTTATAAAAAATCTGTTCGACGTAGATGAAAAGGATATTAAATTAAGCGGCGAATATACAATTAATCGGTCCGAACCTCCTGATGTTTATGGAAGACGATTTGCCGAACCTTTTATTTTTCATAAAAAAAATGTACTTGCTGTTTGGCCTATCAAGTTGACATTAGTTCCTAGACTGGCATCAAATGTGTGTAATTTAATAAAGCAGCATCAAGATATTGACAAAGTTATCGTTAAAAGCAGGGAAAGCATTGAACTTGATTTAATTGACCGGTGTGCCAAAGCACCTTGGGTTACAAACTAATGAAGATGATTTTATAAGGTGGGGAAGGATGCACGTTGTATATTTAGATAAGAACGGTTACAAGTCATATAACGATGTTAATAACAGGAATATGTTTATTAGCAACCAGCATACATTTAGTTGTATAACCGTTCAGAAACGCGTTGACGAAGTTAAAGCCTGGGCGAAACATGTAGAGGTTGTCAGCGACTTAGATAATGAAGATGAGGTGCTGACCGCTCTTTTTAACATTAATCGACATTCACCCGTGGACAGGGTTTTTTCGCTTGCGGAAAAGACGCAACTTATGGCGGCTTTATGCAGGGAGAAACTTAATATACCAGGCATGAAAAGTGATGTGATTAACCGGTTTAGAGATAAAACAATTATGAAGCGATTGGCAAAAGAAAATGGAGTCACTGTCGCTGATGTAGTTGATGATGGAAATGTTGATTCCGCGAGACTTTTTTTTAACAAGTATAAAAAAATTGTGGCTAAACCTCGAGATGGTATGGGTGGGATATCAACCTATGTGATAAATTCTGATGAAGAGTTTGACGATTTTTCAAAGTATCATTCCCATGAATGTGAACATTACATCTTTGAGGAATTTATCGAAGGTGAGTTTTATCATATTGACTCTATAACCCAAAAAGGTAAATTTATATTCCACAGTGTTTCCAGATATTTGACCCCTTCATCAAATTTAGACTTTGACAAGTTAACTCCATTTGGTTCTAGGATGGAGTCTCAGCCAGAGAAAGTGGCATTGTTGATTGAAACCACTGAGAAGGTTTTGGTAGGACTAGGTTTTATAGACGGCGTAACGCACCTTGAGATATTCATTAATAAAAAAGGCATACCCATTTTTTGTGAGGTTGGTTTAAGACCCGGAGGTGGGAAAATCCCACACGCCATTCAGTTGGCAAGAAATATTAATATTAATGAAGCTGCATTAAAAGTGGAGCTGGGTGAAGATGTATTATTATCAGTTCAGACTAATTTTTTAACCGGTTTTATCGGTTATCGTTCTTGTGAAGGCATATTAAAGCACACAGAATTGGAAAGCCTAAACTTAGATTGGACAGCTAATGTTGCAATAAACTATGCTATTGGTTCTACAGTGCGGCGATCTTCATATTGTACTGACACGGTTATTGATGTCATAGTTTTTGGGCATAATAGTTATGATTTAGAAAACAAACTCGACCAAATTAGTCGGCTGTTTGATACTGCTATAAAAGTTATTACTCATAACAGTTGTGAGGCTAATTAATGGGTAAAGTTGAATTAGAATACGAAATTCACGCGGCGCCACTTGATGTCCCATTTATAACATCTAAAGGGATAAAGTCTAGCATAAACCTTGTTAGAGTATTCTTGAAATGTGAGGGATACGTTGGAAGGGGAGAGACCTGTGAATCTGTAAGTTCAGGAGAAACAGTTCAACAAATTACCAATACATTAAACACAGTAAAAAATAAAAACATTTGCTTGGACAGATTGAAATTATTGATTCCTAAATTATCATCTTTGGCGGCATGTTATGCAATTGACTGTGCTTTATGGGATTTAACATCCAAAATTCAAAAAAAAAGAGCATGGGATATAGCAGATTTGAACCCCCTGACTAAAATATCAATTTGCAAAACTTTATCAATTGGAGAAGATATCCAAGATGAAAACTTGTTTAAAAATAGAAATATTAAAATAAAAGTTGATAATAAAATTGACTTTAAATGGTTGAAAGGCATTCGACAGAGAGCGCACAAACTGGTTATATTAGATGCAAATGAAAGCTGGACTTTCGAAGAACTCTCATACTTTGCACCAAAGTTGTATGAAATCGGAATTGATTATATTGAGCAGCCTCTTCAAAAAGGTAATGATGAACATTTAAAGATTGTTGAAAATTGGCCCCCTGTTATTGCGGATGAATCGTTCAAAACAATTGAAGATTATGAATACATTAAGAACAGGTATAGCGGCATTAATATAAAACTTTTTAAATGTGGCGGTCTTACTGAAGCTATTAAAATTCGACAGCAAGCCATTTATGATGGAATGCCCTTCTTCTTGGGTTGTATGATAGGTTCATCACTCTCGATTGTACCCTCTCTATTACTTACTGAAAAATGCGATGTGGTCGATTTAGATGGGCACCTTTGGCTTTCATCTGAATACCAGAATGAATTGCCCTTAAAGGATGGCTGTTTAAGTTTACCAGATGAAGAATTTTGGGGATGATGATGTCAAAAAATACTAACGCTATTTTTATTGTCACGAGTAAAGAACGAAATGGGCTTTACTCTCGAGCTTTTAGTGATAGAAACGTCATGTATGAATGTTTTGAATCTCAAAATCCTGCGAAAGCATTAGATAAAAGTTTATATCAAACCGAAATGCTAAGGAAAAGTGCACTAATAAAATATATAGAGTGTAATTCTGAAAACTCAAAATTTTATGGTTTTTCTACTACTGGTTATGACCAGCGTATAGAAGATGATAATGTTTTGTTAGAATTGCTATCTAACGTTAATGGTTTGGTATTCGGTCACAACGCTACATCCCTTGCAGTTATGTTGGATAAATCCTTATCAAAAGTACATGCGTGTAATTCGGGTTTTTCAGTTCCATCAGGGGGGGATTTTGACGAACACTCCCGAGATTTCTTTTCTTCACAACCTGCTGATGCTGTCTGGGTAGTTAAACCTAAGGATGGTGCATCTGGAGAAGGTGTGTCAATTTTGACATCTCGTGAGGTCGATAATAAATTTGATTCTTTACTCTCCGCAAATATGTTATATGAAGAATTCATCGATGGCATAGAGGTTTCTTTGACTTCTTTTTATTCTAATGGTGTATTTGTTTATTATCCTTTAATTGTTAAGGGCAGGACAGATACTGAGGGTACGCATCCATTACGAAAAGTTAGGTACACTGGGGCAAGAGTGCCTGAAAGCTTAACGACTTTCGTAAGTCATTATGCTGCATCATTCGCGAAAAAATTAAATGCCAGTGGGTGGTTAGATTTTGATTTGGTTGTACGGAGCGGTCGTGTCTTTTTTTTAGAGGTAAACCCGAGATTCTGTGGCACTACAAACATGACGTCATTGTCATGCTCACCTAATCCTTTTGATATCAGTTGTGACTTTTTGCTTGGTAATAAATTGCCTAGTTATATAGTCCCCCATATGGATGTTTTTGAACTTCCCTTAAGTAATAGACGTATTTGTGATGAAGCCTATGTAGCCTACACACAATTAAGTAATACGAACAAACAAATTGGTCGAGTGGGTATTGCCGTTAAAAAATTTGATGATATACATTACAATATGCATCAATTCGGACATGATAATGAGATTAAAGACTGGAATGAACAGCTTAACGCTATGCAATCCAATCTTAATGAATTACGATATTTCTCTGATCAAAAAATCAGGAGCGTTAACGGATGTTGAGTAACAAAATTTGGCGTTATTTTTTTGCTTTAGCCGCTGTTAATTACTTTAGAGGTGGTTTTCTGATTTGTCTGGCGTGGTCTTCAACGCTTGACAGTGCCAATGCATCTAAAACTGGCCTGGTTTTTTTAATCAGCAGTTTGCTTGGCTTTATTTTGAATCCTTTTAGTGGGGTAATCACAGATGGAAAAAAAAGAGCTAACCTTGTCTATCTCGCCCAGATTTTCAATTCATTAGCATGTGTCGCGATTATTTTTGCGGTCGAGTACAGTCAACCAAAGCTCATTATTTTGCTTATCGCTGTAGTGTTCAATGCCTTGGGATCATCTCTTCTGTCGGGAAGTATGGATGCTATTTTGCAGACTTTAACACCACTCAGTGAACGTAGACGAGTTGGCAGCCTTGCGAGTGTGATCAGGCAGGCTAGTCTAATTGTAAGTGCAGGTGGTACGGGATTATCAATAGATTTCTTTGGATTTAAATCAGCGCTTTTCATCCTTATAGCGTTCAATTTATTGATTATAATTCTGGTTAAGACATTAAATTTGAATGAAAAAGCGCAGACCATTACCACCGCTTCGGATTTTTATCTAAAACTTAAGGAAGGGGGGCGCTATGTATTTAGTACTCCGCTTGTTTTACTTGTTTTCCTCTCCATTGTTGCCGCTTTTTCTTTTGGACAAATTGTAAATGTGCTTCTTGCCCCATTCATAAAAATTGAACGTGGCTTGCCCGGTGGAGTTTATGGAAGCATGGATTCCTTATGGTCAATTGGCGGTGTGATCGCTTCTATTTTAGCATATAAAATATCTTTAAAAGGAAAAATTAAAATACCCATCATTATTTCGTTCTTGCTCATGTCTATGAGCATGTTTGTCTTTCATCTTCAACCTCTTCTTTGGCCTTGTTACATTGCAGTTGGAATCGCCGGGGCTGCTTTCTCAATAGTCAAAGTTATTTTAGACGGCATCCTGCTTGAGATTTGCCCCGATGATGTTATTGGCCGTGTGCGCTCAAACATTCAGTCAGGTATCAGCGCGGGGGGATGTATTATTTTTCTTATCACGTCACTCTTAGGTTCGTTAAGACCTTCCGTGCTTTTCATGATTTTCGGTGGTGCTATGTTCATATTTAGTATTTTGCTTTTCTCCTTTTTCAAGATATCGAGGTTCACTCTGGAAGAGTCGACTATATCCTGAATTTGCCCAGTGATTATTGCGGGCGAGTAATATTGACCATAAATAGGACCACTATACTGGTTCTATGTTAAATACCCCTTTGTTATGGGTAATATCGAGGATCTCTAAGTCTTTTTCCAAATATTGAGGATTACAGGAATACTCCACAATGGTTATCCATGGTCTGTCGTTTTTGGTATAATTATCGCAGTGTCAATGGGTTGCAAACCCTGTGACGCCGGCTAACGGGGCACGACGGGGCGTTTTGCCCCGTTAACCCGATAGACCTTATTTTTCTTTACCAGTCTCCTGCGTTTCACCAAAATTCACCTTCGCTTTAAAAGTATTTTTCTTGCCTTATAGTCACAACGCGTCATTATTTCTTGCCATCTGACGCGCACGTGGATTTGCCGCGCACTTACCAATAAACGGAAAAAATATGCAGATTCTGCATGTTTTAGATAATATAGTTGGAAGGTGCAGATCCAGCATATTTAGCACAGTCTGATGCTATCCGTCCGCTTTAAGGCCTAGCCCCGGTGCGCACTCACTAATTTAGGCCTGACTGACCTGCTCCCCGTTGATTAACACAGCGCGATGTTAGTAATGTCTTCATAAGCCACATGAGGACATCCCCATGAAGAAGCGTTTTTCCGACGAACAGATCATCAGTATTCTCCGCTAGGCCG
>Ga0116229_10009148_pt1 | contig 15210 bp, 9 predicted proteins | sample S1TSphgellanicum_3_FD_87313 | JGI IMG/M metagenome (GOLD analysis project Ga0116229, IMG submission 87313) | Host-associated microbial communities from peat moss isolated from Minnesota, USA - S1T2_Fc - Sphagnum magellanicum MG | ecosystem: Host-associated > Plants > Peat moss > Unclassified... | reverse complement strand
CAGCGCCGGCGTGTACAGAAGCTGTTCGTAAACAGTGGGTGCGCCGGCGGCGCTGCTCGCGGGCCCGGCGCTGAGATTGAGATACCAGCCATATTGCGAGCAGCCGGACAGATCCGCATAACAGACCGCATTGCTGCTGACGGTGCGAAACGCGGAGCCGCTGCCCGTGAGCGCCGCGTTGTAGCTCACCTCGATGGTCTGAGCCTCGAGGTTGGCGACCGTGAGGGGGGCGGGCCCCGGCGTGCTCGAGGTTTCGACCGGGAAGGCGGACTGCGCGTTCCACGCAGCCATGTTCCAGTCCCAGACGCCATACAGCGCTTGCTGAGTGCTGCTGTAGATCGCGGCGGCCGTGTTGGTCTGCGGGATTTCTTCACCCGTGCCGAATTCCACCATGACCCGCGTCAGCACCCCCGTGGTCAGCAAGAACGCGAGGGGCTTGGTCGTGATCGGCTGCACCGCGCCGCCGGAGGGCGAGTACAGCGCCGTCGTGCCGGCCGTCCACAGGGACGGGCTGGTCGAGGTGACATCGAAACGCCAGACGTTGCCGAGCAGGTCGCCCGCGTAGATGAAATCGACGATGTTGTCGCCGTCGATGTCGAGCGACGAGGGGTAATAAATGCCGTTCGCGGTGCCGGATTGGCCCGTGCTCAGGTAATACATCGTGACGGCACCGGTCGTGCTGTTGACCAGCCCGACGTAGATGCCGGCGTCGCCGGTGGAGCTGTTGTAACCGTTGCCGAACACGAAGCCCCAGCTGCCGTTATGGAACCGGCGGATCTGCGGCGTCCCGTAGGTCTTGCCGAGATTGTTGCCGCAGGCGGAGGCGGAAGTCGACGCGTTCGCGGTCGACCCTAAGCAACTGAAGGTCGGGGTCGTCGTCGTCACGCCGTTCACGGTCGTGGATTGCGTGCTCCACTCGCCGATCACCGTCGTCGAGGCCGCGCTTTCCGAAAAATTGCCCGCGCCGGCCACGCCCGGATGGGTGATGTCCAGCGCATAGATCGCGTTGCCGCCGGGTCCCAAGCCGCCGACGATCCAGGTGTGCCACTGATTGCCGTAGAACAGATCGCCCGTGGCCGGCGTCGCGTCGACGTCGAAGTGGTGGGCATACTGCACGTTGGAATAGTCGTTCGACGCGTTCGTCGAGCTGTTGATCGCGTCGACGATGTAGCCTGGCATGTAGGCGAGCACCTCCACGCCGTCGTTGTCGGCGGGGTCGTACGCCGTTGCCGAGCTGTAGGAACCGGAGCGGAAACCGTGCAGCAGACCGTCGTCGGCGCCCGTGTATACCACATTGGTTCGGGTCTGCTCGTCGCTGACGAAGGCGGGGTAGGGTTCTGCGCCGCCGGCATTCTCCGGCGGCGTCGGTGCCGTACCGGCGTCGAACAGGTCGGTCCAGTGCGCCGCGTAGCTTTGCGACGGCGGCCCGACGAAGGTCGGGCTCGAATCGATGATATCCCCGAGCACGCTCGTGCGCGCGCGGTACAGGCCGACTCCGACCGAGGTGATCTCGTTGCTGCGCACGCCGCGCAGATAGTTGAGCTCGTTTGGCGCCGCCGGCGTGCCCGCGGGATCGAGCAGCGCCTGCTGTGCGCTCGTGAGGCTGCTCCACTCGAAGCCGACCCCGGTCGTACCGTTCCAGGTCAGGATCGTGCGCGCCGTCGAAGCCTGCGGCGCAACCGGGCCGACGACGCCGGTGGCCGCACAGGTCGCGCCCGCCGCGATTCCCGTCAACACGCAGGACGCGTCCCAATTCGCGACCGGCGCATAGATCAGGCTGGTCGGATCGGCAGGATCGACCTCGATCGACTGCGAAGTCAGCGAGCCCGGCCAGTTGTTGGTGTTGTAATAGGCGAAATAGACCTGCGTGCCGGTCAACACCTTCGCCGACTGCTTCTGGTTGATGCCGGCCGAGGTGCCGGACTCGCTCTGGGGGGCGGCCTGGAAACACATGATCTCGTGCACGTTCGTGCCGCCGCCCGTCGAGCCCGCGAAACCGAAGCGTACGTTGTTCGGCAGCGGGCCGTTCGCCTGCGTGATGTCCTGGCCCGCGATCACGGGCTGATAAACGCCGCCATTGTAGCTGTAGGACATGCTGAGCAGCCCGGCCGGCGTGATCGTGAGGCTGTAGCTGATCGGGACGCCGTAAGAGGAGCCGCTCGTGATGGCCGTGCCGGCGCCGCGATAGAGCGCGCTTTCGTTCGCGATTTTGACCGTGGAGCCGAGCACCTTGAAGGCGTTCGGGATCGCCGCGTAATTGGTCAACTGGGTCGTGGTGACGGTCGGGGTCGGTTGGGTTGGGGTGGCAACGCCGTTCACCTTGCCCGTCGTGTTCCAGGTGCCGATCGCCGACCAGTCGTACACGTGCCCGTTCGTGCAGGCCTGCTGCAGGGCGCTGGCGCGCTGCGGGTACGTGAGCGTCGTGGGATAGTAGGACGGGTACGTCGCGTTCAGATAGCTCCAGGCCGTGCTGCCCGCGCCGCGCAGGCCGATGCGGTTCGGCTGATAGTCGCCGCTACCGACGTAGCCGCTCGCGGCCGCCTGACCGGAGGAGGTGTTGTCGCTCGCGTTCAGGAAATTCCCGTATTCATCGATGCCGAGTCCGATAAAGCCGCCGATCAGACCGTCGTAGCCGCGGGGCTGACCGCTCGCGCGCAGCGTGCCGTCGTTGTTTTGGTTCGAGCACGAATAGCCCAAGCTGCCGCCGTAGTCGCCGACATCGGCGACCTCGCCCTGATCGACGTCCTGGAGGAAGAAGCTCATGCCGTCCGCACCGTCCTTGCCCGAACCGTCCGAATTGCCCTCGTAGGTCTCGGTCGTGAAGGTGATCTGCACGCCGTTGGTGGTCGGAAAAGTGAACGCGGACAGGATTGCGCCATTTTCGTTGAAGCCGTAAGGAGCGCCGTTCGTGAAGCGCAGCGCGCCGCCCGTCGTCGCACTGTCCGGCAGCGTGCCGGTGTTTCCGCCGACCAGGGAGCGATCCCCCTTGGCCGTGTAATACGGCAGGATCACGCCGTTGGTCACGCACGCGGGCACCTGCCCGGGGCTCACCGTCGAGGCCGGCGCCGTGGCGCCTGCGGTCAGGCAGGCGCCGTTGATGAAATACCACGAGTTGTTAGTCGCGGCGCCCGTGAAATTCTCGGTGTAGGTCGTCTGCGCGACCGCGGATAGCGGCACCAGACCCGTGAGCGGGGCAGAGAGCGCCGCCAGCAAGCGTGCGCAGAAGACAACACCGGCGTCGTATTTCATGATGACCTCGTTCTGGCGTCAACCCGGCGGCACGGTCGGTGCGGGCGTGACCGTGAAGTAACTCTCGACGACCGCCAAGGTCGTCGGGCTCGCCCCGTAGCCCACCGCGTCGATCACATACGTCCACGACTTCGTGGACGCGGGGTTGATCGCGTAAATGTAGAAAACCGGCGGTGCGCTCAAGGTGATCGAGTTGGTGAAGCCGTTCGTGGTGGTCGGCGTATACGTCACGCCCGCCGGCCACGGCGGGGTCGCGGCGTTTTGAGTCGCCGATACGTTCAGCGGATTCGAGCAGACCTGGGTCAGCGCCTCGCTGACGAAGCCGGTGCAGTTCACGGCGCTCGGACCCGCTCCGGTATTGTTGGCGAGCCAGGCCTCCGCATACGCCTCGGCGCTCTGCGCGGCCTGCAGAGCGACCTGTTTGTCGCGCGTGTTGCCGGCGATTTTTTCGGCGACGCCGTAGCTGCGGAACATGGAGACGGCGAGGATCGTCACCACCATCAGGAGCAACATGCTCGAGATCAGGACCATGCCGGCCTCGCTGGTGCGCATCCGGTGCGTCATGTTTGGCCGTATCCCGTCGCGCTCATGATGTCGATGACGCGCGTGAAGCTGATGTATGGGGTCTGGCTCTGTTGCGAGGCCGGCTGGCCCGTCGCCCCGTAGAGCGGGTTCACGAAGATCAGCGTGAGCTGGACCGAGCGCACCATGGACCATCCGGACACCGCATTCTGGGTCAGCGCGTTGATCTGCGTCGCATCGAGGTAGGCGTCGGCCGCGAGGGTGTTGGTCGTGGTGTTGGACTTGATGCCGTACTTCACCGTCATGTTGTACACGCCGTTGACCAACGTGGCCGTCACGGGCCCCGTGACGTTGCCGGAGGGGATATCGACCGAGTAGACCTGGCATTGCAGGTTGCCCGCGTTGTCGAGACTGAAAATGTTGACGAACGTCGTCAGCGTCGTCGCGGTTGCGCCGACACAGTTCATGAGATTGTCCGATCCGCTCGTCGCCGCGCGGATCACGAAGGAATCCCCGGGCGCCGCGGCCGGGGCAGCGCCGGTGCCCGCCAGATATTGCTGGACGTTGAGCGCGTAGTTGACCACGGGACTCGGGTAGGGGGTCGTGGTCGCATAGGATTGCGCCGGGAACGCCGCGGTCGCGTTCTCGGTGCTGGGATCGAGGTCGCCGGCCGTCTGGATCACGTCCGTCAAGAGGTCGAACGCGAAGCGCTCGTTGTCGACGAGCTGGGACATTCCGCTCTGCACCGTCGTTGCGCGCTTCATGCCCTGCAGCAGCGAGATCAATCCGCCGATCAGGAACAGGCCGATCAGCAGGGCGACCAGCAGCTCCACGAGCGTGAGACCCCGCGCTGCTGCGCGTGCAGGGGGCGCACGCAAGTGCGAGCGCGGCGCCGCCGTCGCTGTCCGTGCGGGTCGGGCCGTCGCTGTCCGTGCCGGTCGAGTCATGGCTGCACGTGCCGGTCGAGTCATGGCTGCACGTGCTGGTCGAGTCATGGCTGCACGTACAGGATGTAAGTGGGGCCGTTCAATCCGGCCATCGCCGTCTGGGTGCTTTGCTGCGCGTTGATGGCGACGGCGTTCTCGGCCCAGGTGATGCCGATCGTGCAGCTCACGGGCGCGGTCGCGGTCAGCGGCGTACAGGTGATCTCTGCCGAGTAGCCGGGCAGTAGCAAGCTCAAGGCGCTCGCCCAGAGATTCAAATCCGCCTCGGCCATCGCCTGCGGGGGGCAGGGATGGGCCTGGGTGCAGGCTCCTTGCGAAGGATAGGGGTCCGCGCCGCTGATGGACACCGAATTGAACACCGCCGTGTTCTGCCAGAAGCCCTGGTTGGCGTGCATCATCGAGGCGAGGCTCGCCGCCTCGATCGCCGCCAGCGAACGTGCGCCCGCCACCGTCGTGCTGGCGAGGGCCACGGTTTCCATCTTGGCGAGACCGAGCAGGCCGATCGACACCACGATCAGCGCGACCATGACCTCGACGAGGCTGAAGCCGCCGGCGCCGCGCTTCGATAACGGGCCGATCACGTGCAGTGCCCGGTGTTGACCTTCTCCGTCGCGAGCATGCCGTTCGTGGGCATGCCGACGGTGCTCGAGGACGCGCTGTTGATGGCCAGGCAGCGGGTCCATTGCGCATTGGCGGTGGCATCGTGCAACGTGATCGTGACCGCGGTCTGCAGGGTTTCATTGCCGAGCGGTCCCGAGTTCGCGAAGCCCTCGCGGTTGAAGGTCACTGCCTGCGCGTTGTTGTCGGCCACCAGGGTATCGGTCGCGGTGAAGGCCGGCTGGGAGCGCAGCACCGGTGCGCCCCTCGGCAGCTGTTGGTTGTTGACGGGATCCGAGAAGACGATCCAGCCGGACTGCCAGGACGGGGTGCCGGAGCAGCCCGGAACGGACGCCGTCGGGTTTGCCGAGGCGCAGACGGTCACCGTCTGGCCTTCCTTGACGGCCTCGTTGCGCGCGTATTGCATGTCGCCGAGGAGGCTGTTGATCTCCCCCGACATGCGGTTCGACACGCTCACGTACTTGAACATGGGCACGGCAACGGCCGTCAAAATGCCCACGATCATGATGACCGCAAGCATCTCGAACAGGTTGAAACCGGCGCTGGACTTCAAGGGATTCAGCCTCGCAAGCTCGATGACTCGAACCGCTGCGATGCTACTTTGCGAGACTTGCACGAAGCTGACGCGGACGGGCGTACCGGCCAAACTGCGACGCGCTTCGCATAATGCGAAACGCGGGGCCTTGGCATCGCCCGGTCGCGATCAGGCGCGGGGCGTGGCGCGATCAGGCGCGGGGCGCGGCGCGATCAGGCGCGGGGCGTGGCGCGATCAGGCGCGGGGCGCGGCCGGAAAGCGCACGCAGACCCGGGTGCCCTGCCCGTTTGCCGCGTCTTCGATGGAAAGCTCAGCGGCGTAGAGGCCTGCGATCTCCTCGACGATCGCGAGCCCGAGCCCGCTGCCGTGACCCGGTGAATTCGGCAGCCGATAAAAGCGTTGACGCACGCGCTGCCGTTCCTCCGGCGGGATGCCGGGCCCGGTGTCTTCCACGGCGACAAAGGGCTGGCCGTCCGCGAGGCCGACGCTCACGGTCACGCGGCCGCCCGCCGGCGTGTACTTCAAGGCGTTGTCGACGAGATTGTTGAGCAGATCATCGATCAAGGACGGATCCGCGAGAATCTCGACCGGATCGAGTTCGGCACCGAGATCGATCTGCGACAGGAGGGCGCGGTCGAAGAACTTCGCGACCGTCTCGCCGGCAAGCGCGTTCAAGCTCAAGGACTGATGCTTGGCCGCGACGTTCACCGCCGGGTCTGCGCGCGCCAGCGTGAGCAGCTGATTCGACGCATGTGACAGTTGACGCACGCCCTCTTGCAGCGTCGCGAGGCGCTGCTTGATCGGGGCGGCGGCCGGATCCGCGGCGAGCAGATCGAGCTGCGCGAGCATGCCCGTGATCGGCGTGCGCAGCTGGTGGGCGGTGTTCGCGATGAACTGCTGCTGGGATTGCACCGCGGTCCGCAGCATCACGAACAACCGGTTGACGGTCGCCGTGAGCGGCGCGAGCTCGCTCGGCACGGCGTTGTCGGGAATCGGGCGCAAGTCGAGCGGCGAACGCTGCGCGATCTCGTCGCGCAGCCGGCGCACCGGCCGCAGGCCGACTCGAATCCCGAGCCAGATGAGCACGAGCGTGACGTCGAGCTGCACGAAATCCCAGAGCAGCCTGCTCATGAAACCGATCCGGGCGGCGGGGTTCTCCGCCTTGAGTTCGGTCGCGAGCGCGATGCGGAGCGGACCCCGCGGCGTCGCGGTTTGCAGGACGAGCACGCGCCAATTGAGCCGGTCGATCCGGACGGTCGAGAAAACTGGTTTCCCCGCGTCACCGCCGGTCTCGAGCGGCAGGCTCGGATCGCCCGCGAGCAGGGTTTGGGATGCATCGCGGATCGCGAAGCGCAGCGCGGGCTCCAAGGGTGCCGACGGAAATCCCGTGATCGCGTCACCGGCGATGCGCGGCACGAGTTCCGCAGCCGCTTCGCGCAGCTCGCGGTCGGCAGTCAAGACCTGGGGCGCCACCGTGTCCACGTAATGAAAGAGTGCCCCGCAGAGCGCGAGCAAGGTCAGCGGGACGGCCAGCCAGAAGACCAGTTGACGACTGATCGAGGAGTTCAAGGCGCGGGCTTCGGCTCTTCGAGGCGGTAGCCCAAGCCGCGCAGGCTGCGCACGACCGCGGCTTCCCCGAGCTTGCCGCGCAAACGCGAGACCTGCACCTCGACGGCGTTCGCCGTGGTGTCCTGATCGGGCTGCGCGAGCGCCTGCTGCAGCCTCTCCTTGGAAACGATCAGTCCGAGCCGGCGGATCAGGCATTCCAGGATCAACCACTCGCGCGCCGTGAGTTCCATCGGTGCATCGTCGATGCTGAGCCGTCTGCCGAGCAAATCGACGCAGAGGCGCCCCAGTTTGACCTTGCCGTTGGCGGCGCCGTGCGAGCGGCGGATCAGCGCCCGGCAGCGCGCGGCGAGTTCGGTGGGCTCAAAAGGCTTGGAGAGAAAATCGTCGGCGCCGAGATCGAGCGCCTTGATCTTGTCGGCGAGCGTGCAGCGGGCCGTGAGCACGAGGGTCGCGAGGCTCTCATCGGCCCGGCGCAGCCGGCGCACGAGCGACAGCCCGTCCGCGCCGGGCAGCCCGATGTCGATCACGGCCAGTTCGAACTCCTCCTTGTCGATCGCGCGGAGCGCCGCTTCTGCGCTGGCGACGCGCAGCACGTCGAAGTTCGCTGCCGCCAATCCGCGCGCAACGGCGTCCGCGACGATGTCGTCGTCCTCGACGATGAGGAGTCGCATGCGCCCGCCTACGGATCGCCGCTGACTTGCGCCTGCGAATCGTAGACCGGTTCGGCGTCGCCGCCGAACGTTGCGCGCCGGGGCGGTACCAGCGTGCGTAACTTTGCCTCAAACGCCTTCGCGAACGCCTCGGCGAACAAGTGCGGAAACCCCTCGGGAGGGCACTGGGACAAGCTCGCGAACAGATCCGTGTACAGGTCCCAGTATTTGGCCTTGTTCTGGGTCCCGAACACACCGCGCTTGGTGCCGCGGTCGAAGCGCTCGGCGAGCTCGGCGGGGTCGAAGCGCTTCAGCAGATCCTCGAGCGCGACGCGCAGCGCCGTGAGCGTGGCGGTATTTTGTGATTTCACGTCGCGAAACACTTCGCGCATCGCCTCCACCGAGCCCGTGCGCACCGACAGCGTGGTCAGCAGCTTCAGCAGCGTGGCGTCGACACCTTCCGTGAAATTGATCGGGCCTCCGCCCTGCGCCTCCTGCCCGGCCTCCGGGGCGGACGGCATGCGGAACTGATTGCGGAACTCTGTGCGGCTCTGGCGCAGATCCATGAGACCGAGGACCGCCTCCCGCAGCAGCTGACCGGCGAGTTGCAGGGCTGCGGTCCGGGTGTCGGTGGGCATCGCCCGGGGGTCGATGCCGGCGCCGCGGGCAAAGGCGGCGAGACCCGCGTCCACGTCGCCATCGTAGACGGGGGTGGGCGCCCCGCGCGGCGGCGGACGGTCCACTTTGAGCGGACGGGTCATCATGTGCCAGGGAGTGGCGGGTTCTTCGCTCGGGACGACGGGCTGTCCGTAGGCGTTGCGCATCCGCATCGAGGCTTCGAAACCAGGCTGACTGGTCGGGTCGACAGGCTGACTGCTCGGGTCGAGCAGATCGGAGAGGTCGAGATCCGCACCGATGTCGTCCGCAATCGAGGTCTTGACCGCATGGGGCGGCGCGCCGTCGCCGTGGGCGAGGACGGCGTCCACGGCCGACGGAAAGTCGTCGCTCGCGTCGAAGCTGACCTGGATCGTGTATTCGCCGATCCGGATGTGATCGCCGTCCCGTATCGCGTACTCGTGATACTTGCCGAGCGGTATTTGGGCGCCGTTCACGTAGGTGCCGTTCGAGCTCGTGTCGACCAGGTAGTAGGTGCCGGCGCGAAATTCGACGCGCGCGTGTTTGCCCGACAGATAGCGCTCCGGGTCGGGTAGAATCCACTCGTTCTCAGCTGCGCGGCCGATCGTGCCGCCGTGCTCGCCGAACACCTTGATGCCCCGCTGCCCGAGGCGACATATCTGATCGCTGACAATACTCAAGCGCAGGGCCATAACACACTCCGGCGGTCTCCGCGCTATCTACCGTATAATATGGCGAAACAGTAGCAATGTCGGGAGCCTCTTTAATGGCCGCGAGTCACATTTTCAAAGTTCTCTTCGTCGGCCAGGGCAAGGTCTACGAGATCTACGCCCGCAAAGTCAGCCACGGCACTCTGTTCGGCTTCATCGAGGTCGAGGAACTGGTGTTCGGCGAGCGCTCGACCGTGGTCGTCGATCCTGCCGAGGAGAAGATCAAGGCCGAGTTCCACGACGTCAAACGGACCTATCTGCCGATGCACTCCGTATTGCGCATCGACGAGGTCAAAAAGCAAGGTGTCAGCAAGATCGTCGCGCTGGAAGGCTCGAACGTGGCCCAGTTTCCGCTGCCCATCTACACGCCCGGAGGCGATTCCAACGCGCGCAAGTAGGCCGCGGGTCGCGACATGGCGCAGTGAGCGTCATGGGGTGTGGCGCGATGGGCGGCATGGGACGTGGCGCCGTGAGCGGCCTGAGCCGTGGCGCCGTGAGCGGCCTGAGCCGTGGCGCGGTGGGCGGCATGGATAGGCTGGCTGGTGGGCCGGCCTTCTCGCCGTTCCGCCTCGAGAAGCTGCACAGCGAACTCAAATCGCGCGACCCGCGCGTGACCGCTGTTGCAGCGCGGTACCTGCATTTCATCGACCTCGCGGGTCCGCTGGCCCCCGGCCAGCGCGAACGCCTCGTGGCGCTGCTGACCTATGGTCCCCGCGATGCCGCGACGGCCGTCGTTGCCGATCCCGGGCTCGCTCTGCCCCACCTCATGACGGTCACGCCGCGTGTCGGTACCGTCTCGCCGTGGTCGAGCAAGGCGACCGATATCGCCCGGGTATGTGGGCTCGATGCGATCCGCCGCCTCGAGCGCGGCATCGAGTACACGCTGTACGCCACGACGCACCTGTCGCCTGCCGAACTCGAGGCGCTCGGCGCTTTGCTGCACGATCGCATGACCGAATCGGTCGTGATCGGCGTGCCGGCGGACGGCCTGTTCTCGCATGGCGCACCGCGGGCGCTGCGGACCGTGCCGCTCGGGCTTGCCGGCGGGGCCGCGCTCGGGGCCGCGAACCGCGAGTGGGGGCTCGCGCTGTCCGCGGATGAGATCGACTACCTCACCGAGGCATTCGCCCGCTCGGGGCGCGATCCCACGGACGTCGAACTCATGATGTTCGCCCAGGCCAATTCCGAGCATTGCCGGCACAAGATTTTCAACGCGCAGTTCATCATCGACGGCGTGGTCCAGCGTGAATCGCCGTTCGACATGATTCGTGCCACGTACCTAAGCAACAGCGCGGGCGTCCTGTCCGCCTACCGGGACAATGCGGCCGTGATCGAGGGATTCCGTGGGCGCCGCTTCTTTCCAACGCCCGGCACGCGGCTCTACGCCGGGGTCGATGAGCCGATCGATATCGTCATGAAGGTGGAGACTCACAACCATCCCACGGCGATCTCGCCGTTTGCGGGCGCGGCGACGGGAGCGGGCGGGGAAATTCGCGACGAAGGGGCGACCGGCATCGGTGCGAAGCCGAAGGCCGGCTTGTGCGGCTTCTCGGTGTCGAATCTGCGAATTCCGGGGATGCCGCTGCCCTGGGAACGGGCAGCCGCGAGACCAGAGCGCATCGCTTCGGCCCTCGCCATCATGCTCGACGGCCCGATCGGCGCGGCGGCCTTCAACAACGAATTTGGCCGGCCGACGATTTGCGGCTATTTCCGCGTCCTCGAGCTCGACGATCCGGGGAGCGGCGGCGCCCGGGTGCGCGGTTATCACAAGCCGATCATGCTCGCAGGCGGTCTCGGCAACGTGCGCCGCGAGCAGGCGGCGAAGCGCACCGTGGTGATCGGCGCCCCTCTGATCGTTCTTGGTGGCCCCGCCATGCTGATCGGTCTCGGCGGCGGCTCGAGCTCGTCGGTCGGCAGCGGCCAGAGTTCCATAGAACTCGATTTTGCCTCGGTCCAGCGTGCCAATGCCGAGATGCAGCGGCGCGCCCAGGAAGTCATCGACCGCTGCTGGGAGATGGGCGCCGACAACCCGATCCTGCTGATCCACGATGTGGGTGCGGGAGGCTTGTCGAACGCGCTGCCCGAGGCCATTGCGCACAGTGCGCGCGGCGGGCGCATCGATCTGCGGCGCATCCCGAGCGCGGAGCCGGAGTTGTCGCCGATGGAGCTCTGGTGCAATGAGGCCCAGGAGCGTTACGTGCTCGCGCTCGCCCCGGACCGGGTCGGCCAGTTCGCGCAGGTCTGCGAGCGCGAGCGCTGCCCCCATGCCGTCGTCGGGGAGGTGAGCGGCGATGGACGGCTCGTGGTCAGCGACCCGCTGCTCGGCGGGACCCCCGTGGACATGCCGATCGACGTGCTGCTCGGCAAGCCGCCGCGCATGATCCGCCGCGTTGCCCGCGTCGCGAAGCCGCGCACGGCCCTCTCCACCGCGGGCCACACCATCGGCGCATCGCTCGAACGCGTGCTGCGCCTGCCGACCGTCGCCGACAAGGCCTTTTTGATCACGATCGGCGATCGCAGCGTCGGCGGGCTCATCAGCCGCGATCAGCTCGTCGGTCCCTGGCAGGTGGCCGTCGCGGACGTTGCGGTCACGCTGAGCGACTATGAGGGATATCACGGCGAGGCGATGTCGATCGGCGAGCGCGCTCCCATCGCGGTGCTCGATCCGCAGGCCTCGGGCCGGATGGCCGTGGCGGAGGCGGTGACCAACCTGCTGGCGGCGGACGTGGCCCGACTGGAGGACGTGCGGTTGTCTGCGAACTGGATGGCGGCCTGCGGCCAGCCTGGCGAGGATGCCGATCTCTATGCGACCGTGCGCGCGGTCGGCAGCGAGCTGTGCACGCAGCTCGGCATCACGATACCGGTGGGCAAGGACTCGCTGTCGATGTGCACCGCCTGGCGCGATGCGCGCGGCGATCACACGGTGCTCGCACCGATTTCCGCGGTGATCTCGGCGTTTGCTCCGGTGCGCGATGCCCGCCGCACGCTCACACCGGTGCTGCGCCTGGATCTCGCCTCGGAATTGCTGTTGATCGACTTGGGCGCCGGTAAGGACCGCCTGGGCGGGTCCTGCTGGGCGCAGGTGCACGGCGAAGGCGGCGGAGTGCCGGCCGATCTCGATGCGCCGGCGCTGCTCGCGGGATTCTTCGCGGCCGTGAGCGCGCTCAAGGCAGCCGGACTGCTGCTCGCCTACCATGACCGTTCCGACGGAGGTCTGCTCGTGTGCCTGCTCGAGATGGCCTTCGCCTCGCGCTGCGGACTCGAGCTCGACCTCGGCGAGGTGCCCGATGAGGTCGCAGCCTGCTTCGCCGAGGAACTCGGCGCGGTCGTGCAGATTCCTGCGGGGCGCGCCGAGGATGTCAGGGAGGTGCTCGCGACCCGTGGGCTCGCGGGCGCGCTGCGGCCGCTCGGCCGGCCCGCGCACGGGACCCCGATCCGGCTGCGCGCGAACGGCGTCGAACGGTTTCGCGGCTCGCGGCCCGACTTGCACCGCGCCTGGAGCGAGACTTCATTCCGGATGCAAAGCTTGCGCGACAATCCCGCCTGCGCGCTCGAGGAGTACGAGCGGCTGCTCGACGTGGAGGAACCCGGCCTGCATGCGTCCCTGCGCTTCGATCCCGCCGCGGACGTCGCCGCGCCCTTTATCGGCACCGGCAATCGCCCCGCACTCGCAGTGCTGCGCGAACAGGGCGTGAACAGTCAGACGGAAATGGCGGCCGTACTCACCAGGGCCGGCTTCGACGCCTACGATGTGCACATGAGCGACATCCTCGGCGGGCGCGTGAGTTTGTCGCGGTTCAGCGGGCTCGTGGCCTGTGGCGGATTCTCCTATGGTGACGTGCTCGGCGCCGGCGAAGGATGGGCCAAGTCGATCCTGTTCAACCCGCGCGCGCGCGACGAGTTCGCGGCCTATTTTCTGCGCCCCGGCACCTTCACGCTCGGCATCTGCAACGGCTGTCAGATGCTCTCGGCGCTCCAGGAACTCGTGCCCGGCAGCGCCGGCTGGCCGCGCTTCGTGCGCAACCGCTCAGAGCAGTACGAGGCGCGCCTGTGCACCGTGCAAGTGAGCCCAGGGACGCGCTCCGTGCTGCTCGCCGGGATGCAGGGCTCGATCCTTCCCATCGCGGTCGCGCATGGTGAAGGCTACGCGCAGTTCGGTTCGCCGCGCGGCGCCGCCGCGGCCGATCGACTGATCGGTTCGGGCCGCGCGGCGCTGCAATTCGTCGACTCGCGCGATGAGGTCACCGAGCGCTATCCCTTCAATCCCAACGGCTCGGCCGCCGGCCTGGCCGGGATCTGCAACGAGGACGGCCGCGTGACGGCGCTGATGCCGCACCCGGAACGCGTGTTCCGCACGATCCAGAATTCCTGGCAGCCCCCGGGATGGGGCGAGGATGGCGGCTGGATGCGCTTGTTCCGCAACGCGCGGGTGTTCGCGGGCTGACGGACTCCGACCTATCTGCGCGAGCTGAACGGGCCAGGCAGGCGCCAAACTGCCCGGGGGGTGTACACGTGCGCCAGCATTTTCGCGCTTTTGTCACTTTCTCGACATTTTTCGTCAATCTATCGCAAAAGTGTCAAACCTCGAACAGTTCGTTTTTGGTACATGGTTACCTCGAGGAGCGCAGCTGGGCATGCGGGGATGGCACGCAGCAGCGGCATGCGGGGATGGCACGCAGCAGCGGCATGCGGGGATGGCACGCAGACGAAAGCGTGTGGATCGAGGGGGATGCCGATCGTGGCGACGCGGCTCGTATGAGCGCGTCAATGCGCGTCCGTCAGACCGTCAGGGGTTTGTAACGGATCCGATGCGGCTGGGCGGCATCCTCGCCCTTACGACGCTTGAGGTCTTCCGTATATTCCTGATAATTGCCCTCGAACCAGACGACCTGCGAATCGCCCTCGAAGGCCAGAATGTGGGTTGCGATACGATCCAGGAACCAGCGATCGTGCGAGATCACGACCGCGCAGCCGGGAAAGGCGAGCAAGGCTTCTTCGAGCGCGCGCAGCGTCTCGATGTCGAGATCATTGGTGGGCTCGTCGAGCAGCAGCACGTTGCCTCCCGCCTTGAGCACCTTGGCGAGGTGTACGCGGTTGCGCTCGCCGCCCGACAGGTCACCGATCACCTGCTGTTGCTGCACCCCCTTGAAGTTGAAGCGGCCCACGTAGCCGCGCGAGGAGGTCTCATAGTTGCCCACCTTGATGAGGTCGAGCCCTCCGGAGATTTCCTGCCATACGGTGTGCTTGTCGTCGAGCGCCTGTCGCGATTGATCGACGTAGGCGAGCTTCACGCTGGGACCCATCCGGATCTCCCCGGAATCCGGTTTTTCCACGCCAGTCAGCATGCGGAACAGCGTGGTCTTGCCGGCGCCGTTCGGTCCGATGATGCCGACGATGCCGCCGGCGGGCAGCGAGAAGCTCAAAGAATCGATCAACAGGCGTTCGCCGAACGCCTTGCGGATGGACTTGCATTCGATCACGAGATCGCCGAGCCGATCGCCGGGCGGAATGTAGATCTCGTTGGTCTCGTTGCGCTTTTGGAACTCCTGCGACGCCAGTTCCTCATAGCGCTGCAGGCGGGCCTTGGACTTCGCCTGGCGCGCCTTGGGGTTGGTGCGCACCCATTCGAGTTCGCGCTTCAGGTTCTTCGCGAGCGCGTCCTGCTGGCGCTCCTCACGGGCAAGCCGCTGTTCTTTTTGCTCCAGCCAGGACGAGTAGTTGCCCTGCCAGGGAATACCGTGGCCGCGGTCGAGTTCGAGGATCCACTCGGCGACGTT
>Ga0116229_10009147_pt1 | contig 15210 bp, 10 predicted proteins | sample S1TSphgellanicum_3_FD_87313 | JGI IMG/M metagenome (GOLD analysis project Ga0116229, IMG submission 87313) | Host-associated microbial communities from peat moss isolated from Minnesota, USA - S1T2_Fc - Sphagnum magellanicum MG | ecosystem: Host-associated > Plants > Peat moss > Unclassified... | reverse complement strand
GTAAGAACCATGTATTATCATGGAAAAAGAGGGCAAGGCAGTCTCATCAACAAGTGAAACTGTAGCCAGAGCTGATGATTTTTGGCTTTTTTGAAATGCCCTGCATTATTTTGTAAGAGGCAATATTAGTGTAAAATAATGTGGCTTCACTTCTTCACACTAAAAACAAAGGGGTGTGTCACACTTGTGGCTTTGCCATTTACATTATTAAAAAGTATCTTAAAGGCAAAAGAAGAATTATGGAAACTCGAATATTTCACCATGCAAAAATATAATTTTCAAAAAATCTTCTAAAAGAAACCAAAATCCTTCAAGATATTATAACCCTATAACTAATCTCACGTTTCAACACGAGCCAAAATATCATATCTTTCGAAAATCCTCATATAAAAATAGACCTATTATTATTACCTAGGAGCCAAAATCCCTTGAGCTACTATATTCTATAATGAATCTAAACACAATATATCCTTGCCTACCAAGGCAAGGCCAAAAATTCTGCCCAGGTTTTTTAGACCTGACATAATAGAATACTGCAAGAAATATTTTCATACCAGGAGAGTATTGTAAAATCATGTATTCCAATAACTGCAGTGCAATAGTAGGGTCAGCTACACTATAGCTAGGTTTAGTTTAGTCTCCTTTGTTGCTTGAGATTCGTCCTTGCTCTTGGAGCCTCCCCTCCTTCACACCCTTCACAACCCCACTCCCCTTTCTCCCTTAAATGCTAAAAAAAGTTGGAATTGACTTTGATCACTAGTTAACTGGCCTGGAATTAAAAACTGGTTGTGGTTGTGGTCATGGCTACACGTCTTTGCTCCAGAAAAAAAAAATTAAAAACAAAAAAAAAAATTGTAAATGTAATTTTGCTTTCTTCATAGCTAAAGTCCTCTTTCAGCTCCTATTTAATAATCACTGGCAATATTGTGATTTCATCTCAAAACTTGTCTCTTCTCATCCCAGTTTTGTGAATCTCTTGTAAGGTAATCTTATTACTTCCCCTCTTGATCTTCCTTCATCTTATACAGACCCTCCTCCTCCTCCTCCTCCTCCTGACGTGAAAAGGGAGGTAGCTGAAAAGATTTTGCTCATTAACTGATCCGGAACAAAATCCAGTTGTTGGGTGTTGTGGATCTTGTTGGAAGTTTAACTTCCTAGATTTGTTTTGCCCAGCAAAGGAAAAAAAAATAAAAAAACAACATTGGATCAACCAATGAGGCTGGAGACATAGTTCAAGCATTCAGTTCAGAAAGAAGTTATGGCACACACAAGCCATGATAATCTTCACGTCTTTGCTGCTTGGCTCAGCATTGATGATTGATTGATTGAAGATGGTGTTCAAGCTGAAGCTACTCAAGGTTGTTGTTGTTATGGTCTCTTGAATTTTTGGCCTGCAGGCAGATCTAGCTTTCATGTGCATGCATAGATCTGATGATCTCCTGCATAATTGGATTTCCAATGAGTTGTGTCAAGCCTCTTCTTCTTCTTCCATGTGCAGATTCTTCTTGATCTTGTAGATCTTTTGTGAACCTTTCTTTTTTGCTGCACTCTTGGGTTGGTCTTTGAATGCTCCTGCTTGCAAGGCTTGATTCTAATTCCTCGGACCCATTGATCAGAAAATTTGAGTAGAGTTGTGCACACTTGTTGTGAGTTGGTTTAGTACCTACTTGTGAGCAGCAAAAAGGAAATGATTGGGGAGTTTGATGCTCCTCATGATGTCCGGATGAGCTTGAAATATACTTACTTCAAGCGTATTGTGTTGAGTTGAGCTGCAGAGAGAGAGAGAGAGAGAGAGAGATCATGACTAGAGAGGGTTCCTGCCTAGTAACAACGCCGCAGCTCTTGCTGCTGTTCACAGCGGCAGTTTGTCTTGGCATTTTCACTTTGAACAATACAAGGTTCTACAGTCGTGGTGCGCCAGCTGATTCAATCATGGAGCTAGGCACAGAAAATATGTCTCTCTCTGATACCTCAGGAAACTGCCACTGCACTTTGGCCTACACTACCCAAGTTGTTGTTGGTGGTGGTGACTCGGAACACCAACACCAGCGTGGTGACAAAAAAAGAAGTTCTTCTTCATTTGCCAAACCTTCAGTTTCTTGCTCTTGTGATTGTACCTCTGCATGCCCACTCCTGGAAGCCGAAGCTCTGGAGCAAGCTACCCTGATTAAAACACTGCTGAGCGAAAGGGATAAGTCCAAGAAAGAGGCTGAGCAAGTGCTGAGAGAAAGAGACAATTCGAAGAAAGATGCCGAGAAACTGCTGAGAGAACAAGAGCAAGCGAGGGAAGCTGCCGAGAGAGAACGAGAGCAGGCGAGGGCAGATGCGGAGAGAGAAAAAGAGCAGTGGAGGAAAGATGTGGAGAAACTACAGAGAGAAAGAGAAGAGTGTGAGAAGAAGGATCAGCAACTGGTGAGAGAAAGAGACGAGTTGAAGAAGGATGTTGAGAAACTGTCGAGCCAAAGAAAGGAAGTGAAGCAAGATGCAAAGAGCTTGCTGCGAGAAGCGCTAGAGGAGTTGAAGAAACCACGTGAGCAGAAGGTATGTCCTGAACCGGGACCTTGGTATGCACAAGGCAAAACATGGCACCGTCCAGCCAAGTTTCCTCGTTGCTCCATGGATGCTTGCTTCAACTACTCGCGGTGTGATCAGAACGCAGACTCGGAGCTTCTGATCTATTCCGACTTCCCTGACTTCCCACCCACAATGTTCTTCCAGAAAATCAAAGAGTCGAAATATCACACTGACGATCCAGAAAAGGCTTGTCTTTTCTTTGTCTTTCTTCCCGCTTGGGCAGTGGAGCCAATGCCACCACATCCCAACACTCTTCCCTTCTGGAACGGAGGCATGAACCATGTGCTCGTCAACTTCGCAGACAAGTGGTTTCAGACAGGTCCTTATGAAAACTCCATTGGGTTGGCATCGATCATGGCCACAGACATGCAGGAGACTTTGTATCGTCCGGGTTTCGACATCAGCATTCCATTGCCTGCAAATCATCGCTTCCCAGACTTGCAGAGTTTGGCAAGCTTGGAGAGGAAGTACTTTGCAACTTTCAAGGGGATGAGATACTTGTCAGGTCCTGTAGGGGAAGAGGGTACTCTGCGAAGCCAAGATGCATTTAGGAATATGCACAATGGGGAGGATATCATCGTGGTGACTTCTTGTCAGCATCCCATCACTGCTTCCATCAAGAGAGAGCATCCTGAGCTAGGAATCCATTGTGATGAAGACGAGGAGACTTATGCCAAGTATGACTATGTTGATTTGATGAACACCACTTTTGCCATAGTTCCTGCAGGCATTCAAGCCTCTTCCTACAGGTTCATTGAGGTTCTGAGTGCAGGAGCCATCCCTGTACTCATTGCTGATAACTATGTAAAGCCTTTTGAGAAGTTGATCCAGTGGCATAAGTGCCTGCTGCAGTTTCCTTCCTCTGAGATGCACAGAATTGTGCAAGTGCTTCGAGGTTTGAGCCCCACTGAGATTCTTCAACGACAGGAGAATTGTTTATATTTCTACGGTGAGTTTCTCCATGATGATGCCACTCTTATCAGAAGTGCTGTTCGCTCTTCCAAAGTGCGGTTCATGGGATCTGTCCCCATGATCACTGAGGAACTCCTCCCAACAAGAAGCTGACGAGATAGATCATGCAGAGGTCTACACTGTTTACAAACTTGGCATTTTTTCACAAAGGAATATGATTCTTGTACAACTTCTTCTGGCAGCAGCTCCTCCAAGAACTACTTTTTAATGGGTGCAAATCTTTTGAACCCCACACCCCGCAAAAATTGGAATTTTTGTTATGCAATTTGTTCACAATTTTCTTCTGTCCATAAAGGAAGGGAAAATAAGATTAATTCTGCTCTTAGAAACAACTGCAGATTTCTGTTTCAAACTGCATGATTTCTGTCTGAACCTGTGTACAATGCAGGCAAAAAAATTTATGTGTTTGTCTTCAAGGGAAGAATGACACATCATGTATTATGGAACTGCTGGGTACAGGCCATTGTGCCAAGAGATGTGTGCCTGTGAGGGATTTGGGTGAGCCAAAATTCCCAAATCGGCAGTGAAATGGGCACAATGGCTTGTACCTGGGATGCTCCATAACATAATGGTTCTCATGATTTGCACAATGGGCTTGTGGGTTCTGAACAATGGTTAGGTCAAGTAGAGCGAAAGGGCGACTGAAAAGTGGCAGAAAATGCCATATGAAAACCATTGTGTTTGCTGAAAGTCTCTTATGGGTATTGTGGTGCCAGGAGGAAAAAATCTCCTACGAATGAAATGGTGACACAAGAGTAATGGGCCACTCCAGATTTTCCAAAGCCAGAAAGAAGAAATGGGCAGGCATCAATTGCAAGTGATCTATCATAGTTGTCTGCATCCAAATTGTGACAGAGACATGGCAATATCTTGCATCATAATATGTGTTCTGAGTTTCAGGATCATGAATCTGTTTCAGCTTTTTTTTCCTTCTTTCTATAAATTGCTGGCCGAGAGTCTGTCCCTGGTCCATATTGTCATTCTAGTGTTCGAATGTCCAGAAGATATAAAGCAAGAGTAAAAGTATCTCATTCACATTGTGTATTTCACAAAACTTGTTTGTTTCTGTTGCTAAATTGTGTTATACTTATTTCAATTCACATACAATTCCTGAGAGCACAAAACAGAAACAAGCCATTTGGGGCCAAGGGGTCCTCTCCTGGTGGGAGGAGGCATAGTACATGTCTGTAGATGGAGTAGTACAGAGATAATTGCCTTTGTTGTTAAGTGTCATACAAAATGTTAAGGTTGTATGCACTGTCAACAGTTTGCAGGGAAGAGGAGAGAAGGAACAAAAAAAGTTTCTGCAGCATATAAGGAGTCTTGTCCTAACCATCTTTAAGGCGACAAAGGCAGAAAAGCCTGTGTGCACCTGCATCCTCCTGATAGCCTCCAATCACTGCTACCTTGCTTGCATCTCATGTCAAGACCTATGACACTTGTGAAAGCTGAATGCGCAGTGGTAATGATTGAGATGTACCCCTCTTCAAAGCCAATGCAAAAGTTGATAAACCTTTGCAAAAGTTTGAAGGTTTATAATCCAATGCCAAAAGTTTGAAGATTTATAATCCTCAAGTTTGTCAAAAACCTAACCTCCACAAATCTTCTTCAACATACTTAGCAATGCTACAAATGATTTATAAAACGATGGGGTTCGGTATTGTTGCATTGCAACAAACCTTCATGATGCACCCCCAACAAACAACCACACCTGCAAGTCCTCCAGCTATCATGCACAAATAGCCAATAGTGATACAAGATACCAGGAACATATTTGTATGAGGCCTTGCATCATCGTTAGGGTCACCAAATTTGCCACAAGCGAGAGAGATCCACTGATGATCAAATACCATAAGCATGCAACTAAAACCTAATTGTGATCCAGCAATGAAGAACACTTACAACCACCCCATATGCGTTCCAAATGGTAGTGGCAAAGTCCAAGTGGTGGTGACTCACAGCAATGGAACATGCTAGAAACTTCAAGTTGACGGTCCTTTCAAACTCAAGAATATGATATTTCAAGTATCTTTCTGGTGTAGACACTTCCAATGAAGTGTGTTGGGTGCACTATGTCAATCCTATTGATATACATAAGTCTCCCTTCCTTATCAAATAGATCTCAAATATGGACGAGCAATGTGGCCTCACAAAATTTCCTCCTCAAAGACATTGATCATCTGACACCTCAACTAGACAAGGCTATTTGGTATAGAGAGCCCCAAACTTCATGAGGCTTTCTCCTCAAGAAATTTTCACCCTATTTTGGACTTTGGGTTCAAGAAAGGAACAGCAAAAAAATGTTTCTTGCTAAAGAGAGATTCTCCAATAACTTTGAAGCTTGGTATTTAACCCTCTCTAAATGTAGACAAGGGTTATAATATTATAATAGAAAATATACATGACCATACAAGGATTGTAGAATATATTGTTGCCTAGTTATGGAAAAAAAAAGCCTATGTGGCTAATGAGATTGTTGGAACAATATTTATTATTATTATTATTTTCATTTCAGCAGTAAAAAGAAAAATATCCTAAAATTCTTACAGTCGAGGTGGGGGAAAAAAATATCAAGTAATTTTGCACTACTTCAGCACATCACACCACCATGCTTTAGGGCAGGCAGTCGATAGTAATATCAAACAAAATTTTAGAACTTTTGGCATTGTGAGATTGGCTTGTAAAGGCCCAGCAGACTATTTTTTTTTACTGTCAAAATTTCGTATAAAATATGAAAATGAAGTGATTTTGGAGGGTTTCCATTCCCAGAAGTGAGGAAAAAATTTGTAAAAAATCTTCAGATTTTTACATTTGGTTTTTGAATGTATAACCATCATCTATCTATGAAGCAAGGAGGTTTGTTTGTTTTGTTTTGTACCGATGAGATCTGCTGAAGGGGGGATGCTTCAGATCCCGTTCTTGGTCTTGTTGGAAAGCTCTCGAGGAGGAGGGGTGCATCATAGTTTGTATTTGCACTGTAGAACTTCTTAAATATTGAATAATTTCTTCACTGAAAATTAAATTAAATCGCAGCTGAAATTTTTTGGAGGAATTGGAATGTGCCTTTGGTGTTCTTGGAAAGATCTTGATGAGCAGGATTTAGCTGACCCATTCCATTTAGCTCATCCCAGCAACACACAGAGCCCATTGCAGAAACTTATGAGTAAGTTATGTCACAAGAGACAACCTTGGCTCTTGCCTAGTTTGTGGCAATTCCTTTTGCCCATATCTCTCTGCAGTACTGCTCTCAGATCAGAATTCGCTTCCTGGGTACTCTTGTGATTGCAAGTAGTGCCTGTCCCAATTTGTCTTGAAGTTTTGCTCAAAAAAGTTCATCACTTTGTCACTGACAAAAAGTATAGCATTGGAGCCTCCAACAAATTGCAGTTACTCCTAAAATCAGTGCAAATTACAGCCCTCCTAATTCTGAGGTTGCTAAATGCACAAAATTTATAACTCTAAGCCCATAATATTGAGTTAAACCATAATGGGTTTCAGAAAATACAAGTGTTGGCCTATTATTATTAATATTTTTTCATAATCAGCCACGTAGGTTCTTTTTTAATTAATTAATTTTTTCAGTTCATACAGATTATCAATAACATTTTTCAAAAAAAAAAACACACCAATTATCAGTTTACCCAATTATTTTTTGGGTAGGAACCAGATGTTATGCATAAGGGTCGGTTCTCAAATATCCACCTTGAGAGAACCACCTATTATAATGCCTGGGTAGGGTAGGTTTTAGGATTTACATTTTTATCATAAATTGGTTTAGGGTTTTAGGATTGATAACATCCATGTTTGAAATTCCAGTCTGGGTAGGTTATTAGAATTCTAAAATTCAATATCTGACCCATAAGGGTCTTGCCAGTTCTTTGGATGCTACATACAAGGCTGGTAGGCTCTTTACCTGGTTTAAAAAAAAATTCAATAATCACCAAATAGATCAGTGATAACCTTAGTGATAACCAGGTTGATAATCGGCTGTTTTCTCAGTAACTGAAAAATACCTCCGTGAGATCCATTACCACTACTTCCAATTCTGGAAACTCTGCAAATCATGGATGTCAGAACACCATAGCCAATATCTTTCTTGCCCTTGTGTGTCATCAACATGTGCTTGCTTGATGTTTGTCACTGTTAGTGTAAAGTGCTAGGACTCATTTGTTGCCCTAAATTTCAACACCCATACAAGTAAGTCATCTCCATACAAACATGCCAGCAGGAATCCACAATTTAATGTTCTTCCCCATTTAGACATTCTTTTGGGCTTGGAAGTAGTACACACGATTGCATTCCCCAAACTAATACTTGGTAATAGTCAGCAGTGACAGTGCCCACAATGTCCAAATCACATGTTCAGAGTTGTAATTGGGTCTTCTGCAAAAACTACACTCTAGTGTGTAGTGCATCAGATTTGTCAATCTCAGAAGGTGTTCAGCTACATACAGGTGGAAGACATTCTTCAGATGAACAGAATTGCCAACAAGGCAAATCTGATTGGTTGTATTCATCTGGACATCAGACAAAGTGCCCAGGTTTTTGGGGTAGAATAAAACTGACCTTAAACCCAAACCACATCTGCATGACTTTTTGCAGTCTCAAATTTTACAGGTATGTGTATCACTTTGATACATCTGGTTGCTTTTGTGGGGGAACAAATAAGGGTAAGTCCTCATTCCTCTGCACGGCAACAATTAAAAGATGTCAGTTGTTGTTTCTTGGCACTATGATTCACTTACCAACAAACACTGTGTACAAGTTCTGAACCCCGACCCTAACTACTACTACTTTGATTAATTCTGCAACCAGCATCAATATGCGTCTTCATAGTACAGCATTATCCTGCTTCTTGAGACTTCTAATACATGAATGAATCCAATCCCATGGATGTTGACCAGATGTAGATCAATTTCATCACAAGCGTGTCTCTGTTACAATGCCATAGAGAACCACAAAGAAAATTTCAATAGCTTATATCTGGGGATGAGGATTCTATTGTCATTTCTATTCTCTATGATAAGAAGCTCAAAGACTTATCATTTTCTCCAATCAAGAGGGATTTGCATACTGCATTTTGGTACTGTGCAATTAAGGACAAGGATGGATCTCTGTGGCATGCACACCAACTGCAAATTCAACCCTCCCAAGACCATAACTAACAGGATAAGAATTGAAAAATTAGGGTTTGTCTTTTTTTTTTAAATGTTAAAAAAATGTGATCTCTCTACACTTTGAACAAATCAGGGAATATTGATATACAGAAACAGCAGGTTATACCTGCATTACTTGCTCTTGCCGTTGCTGCAATTGAAGTTCTTCCACATTAACAGTTGGTTTTTGGTTATCTCCATTCTGGAAAAAAAGATCCCAGGAGGAGGTTCATATAGCTTATAAGCAATTCTTGTCCTTGTCCAAACATGTATCACATGATGTATCCAAGTTCAATTAGAGGATCAGATTGAATCTAATGAGGAACTTTCATTGCAGACACACAAGAGAGAGAGAATGTAAAGAAAAGCTCACAAGTTGGCGGTCCATGTATTCATCGATGGCCCACTGATACTTTGATTGATCAAGTCCAAACCACTGCACAAGCTTGTCCTCCACACCTAACCAGCCTGCCACCCAGTTGCTCCAGAATTGAAAAATTAGAGTATTTAAAAAATAAAATCTGAATGATGCTTGTGCTCTTTTAAAGAGCACATAAAAGATCAAACTTGCACCCTAAATGCACAAGATATGCAACTCTTCAAAAACTGAAGATGGGCTCTACTAAGAACCACCCACCCAAGACCAAAGGTTGAGAAGCCAGTGGTACTAGGGTTGAGCATCAGACTTGGTACTCAGCACCATTCAGAATGTATGCATACTACAGATGAACTCAGCATTCTGCAATCAACAAAACCCTGACACAATTCAAGAGCAGGGAGAGAATTTGATTTTACAAGAGCATAAAAAGAAAGAGACGAACCATCTTGGATTTTTGACCACCATGATGTCAGGGGTTTGATGGTGCTTAGGGTTTCCTTAGAGGCTAATTTCTCCGAGTTCACAACAAGACTGGATCTTTTAGGGTTTTGAGTAGGAGGAGCACTGGTGCTGGTGGAGAAGAGCACCTCCATATCCTCTTCCTCCTCATCATCCACAACTGCTTCAATTACAGCAGCAGCATTCTGTCTCTCCTCCTGTGGGGGCACATGGACTCTTCTTGTTGTCCCTCCTCTCTCATTCTCCAGAGTCTTCAAAAACTCCTGATTTTTTTCTTCATCAAGAAAAAACCTTGGCCTTGATGCAACTGGGTTTTCTGCCATTGACCCAACAATGTCTCCACCCACCCACCCACCTCCTACTCCTCTTCCTCCTTTTTTTATTCCTCCCTTCACAGCAATAGTGTTCAGCTCACAAACTGCAACAACTTGTAGATTCTCTTCTGCCTCCGATTTGGCGTAAAAACCACAAACCACAAACCACAAAATCAAACCCACTTCCTCTCACTCCCCCATTCTACTACTACCACTTCACTCCAAACCTATCGATCTCCCCTTAAACAACCCATCACCCACTTCCAAGTAGAGAAGCATTTCCAACAATACGGATGCATTTTGGAAGAGCCCCTCAAGATGAATTCCATACGATAACTGTTGCATCACTTGCTCTCCAATCTGCACATGCCAGGAAGAAGAACTGAAGAAGATGAGTGTTATTAGAGGGGCCTTATTATTGTAGGGTGTGTTGGGAAGGAGGTAGGCAATGGGATTCCTAAACATTTCTACAAGATTCTACATCCTACAAAAATTGGCTAAACCCTCTTTTGGATGGTTGCTAACCCACATACCTCATGAACTTGGAAAAGAAAAAACACTGGCTATATAATAGACACGAAGATGTAGAAAAAGTGGCAATCATCCCTAGAAAGATTTAGCCAATTCTGGCTATAAACAAACAAAACTATGAAATACTAAATTTTAATCATCCTTCTATAATTTTGACTCAAAATCAAATTTAGAAATCCGGCGATTTTCACTTGCTTCTACTATCTGAAAGCCTCCAAAATCACTTCATTTAAAAAACTTAATTTCGGTTTCTGGCGAAATTTCGCCATTAAAAAAAAAGGCTGCTTGACATGAGGAAAATAGCTCCAACTTTGGGCGTTGATTTAGGGGAGCGGTTTCCTAAACTTGGCTTCAAAACACACGTCAAATTGACACACTTATTTTTCTTTGTAAAATTGGATAGGTAGGGTAGTATGACTCTTCTAAATTAATTGTGAGGACTCCTGAAATTCTTTTTTTTTTTTTTCCTTCAGCACTGATAGGCCTTTTTTTTTGGCCCATCACAGCAAAAGAGGTGCTCGGTCTGGTCAATCTTTTGACACTCATAAAATAGGTATAATGTGGTCTTCTCCTTCAGGAAGAACTTTGGGCAAATGACATGAGATAGAGTGAGGCACAAATTGGAAACACGTTGGAAACTTAAATTTACTCTTCATCCACACTCTCCACACTCTCACCCAAACGTGTTGCATGATAAAGGTCGTAAAGAATTTTGTGGTACATTGCTTGATTTAAGGACACATTCATAATCATAAAGAACCCTGGCATGTTCTTGTTTCGTGTTTGTGACTAATGGTTCGGACATGTTGGGTCTCTTTAGGAAAGATGGAGTTATTCGTTTCTTCTTACTTTACCCTCTTTACACATAAACCCTCATTTTGATGATCCATCTACAACATGAATTGACATTAGTAAATACCCGTTTGTGAACAAGAAAAAATCAAGCATCATTGACTCAAACATCCATTTATGTTCAATTTTTCCAGATTCACCACCAGGGTCAAGGTCACAATTGAGGGTTGCTACAGAATTAAAGTGACAAAGACATTTTTAGCAACCATGACCTAGCCCTCCATATTATCTGGAGATAAAAACATTTATGATCCAAAACTACAACAAAGGACTACCAAAAAAGGAGATAGCAGCAACAGATTACAAGCTCTGAAACAATAACAGGTCCACCACAAGGTCTGCTGAAAGCCTCACAGCCATTGATTGAAATAAGGGAAATTGCATTACAACATCCTGTTGCCTCAGACATATCTCTTCCCAAACCTGCAGCAAGTAACAACCGTGTTCCACCATACCCAAAAAAAAAGAGAGGATGAAACTTGTTTGAAGCTCTTGCATAGAGATGGATTTGCATGTTACTCATCCTCTTGGCTTCGAAGTCGAGCACTCCCATTTGTGACTGAAACATTCAGCTGGGCAGCACGCTCCACTATTGCTTTCCTCTTCAGTGTCGAAACATTATGTGCAATTTCAGCACTGTACTTCCTGCAATCAGGTACAGGAAAACAGAAAGGCCTCCTCCTATCAATCACATACTGTGCATGACACCTAAGTTGATACCACACATTAATGTGTTTGTTTTTCCCAGTGTGCAAATCCAACAAGACAGCACCTGAACAGGTGGCAAAACTATCTCTCATGAGAAGGGTATATAAACACTAGAGATCAAGACACGCTGTGCAATGCCTTGCTGACCACATGAACTAGTGTACCATAAGAATGTTCCTTGACCATAGCCTGTGCTGTTGCAACCTCTTGGATGCCATCCATATAGCCCACTAAGACTGAACATAAAGATGCAAGACAACACAGAAAAACGAATAGAATAATAACTCAAGAGATCTCAAAACTCACAATTTATAGGTAACCAGAACCAGGAAAAATGATTTCCTTAAAAATCAAAAGACAAAATGACAGATATGGACTGAAGAACAAGGGAAAATACAAAGAAGGGAAGAACTAGTTCAAAATGAACTAACTGTGAAAATAGCAGGCAAAACCAGTGTTGGGCAGTTCTTGACTTTTACAAAGAACCTCCAGTTTGGTTCTAACAAATAAATTAGAGTGGTTCCAGTTCCGGTTATAAAAAATAAACTAGAGTGGTTCTGGTTCCAGTTCCGGTTATAAAAAATAAACTAAAGTGGTTCTGGTTCCAGTTCTTAAAAATCCCAGTTCCAGTTCTTGAAAGAACAAAATCCTGGATCTGGTTCCAAGAATCAGATTACCCAGGACCAAAACTGATAGTTAACTGCTGGTTAGCCCCAGTTCTAGTCCCTTTTTTCAATTGTTCTTTCAAAAACCCTGGATCTGGTTCTTAAAAAACTGGGATCCCAGTTCTGGTTCTGATATTTTAAAAAACCAAAACCCCAGTTCCAGTTCCAGAGTTCCAAAAATTCGCTCCAAAATCAGACCCAGTTCCAGTTCGGATTTTACAATCTGGAACTGGAACCAGAACCTGCAGTTATAACCCTCCAAACTAGGTACCTGCCCAGCACTGATAGAAACCCTAATTCAAAAAATTCATTGATGATGAGGGGAATGTGAAGACCACATGCTTCTTGAATGGGAGAAACTCTACAGAAATAAAGCCCTGGTCTTGCAAGCTAAAACTGGCATTGACACAAAGGCAAGGATTGATCAAATAACAGAAGGGGTGGAAAACCTGCCCGTCGGACTTTCCATACCTGTTGTGCATAAGGAGGAGGTCCAGGTCCCGGACGTTGTGAACCAAAAACTTGACAAAACCACTAGGCAGCACATGTCTGGTCTTTTTGTTGGACCCATAGCCGATGTTGGGCATCAGTGTGGTTCCCTTGAACTTGCGGCGAACCCTAGAATCAATACCCTTGGGCCTTCTCCAGTTTGTCTGCGAAACAAACAACATCACCACCCCGGGTGGAATTCAAATTGAATGCTACAACAACAGCACACAAAGTTCAAAAAAGAAAAATGTTGGTACCATCCCAAACCCAAATCCATACAAAATTCATTGCAAGCTTATTGAGGAGAAAAAAACCAAGAGGAAAAAGAAAAGGGAAGGAGGAGCAGGAGGCAGCGGAAGACAAACCTTAACACAGATTTTGCGGTCATGTTGCATGCGCTTGAACTTCTTGATCCGCTTCTTAACGACATCGCGCTTGACCAAAGGCGTGACCATTGTTGCTAGCAACAACAATGCCGCTGGAGCTGCAGATCACTCGCGCCCGCGTGCGCTGTCTCTCTCTCTCTCTCTCTCTCTCGCACGCTTTCTCTCAGGAAACCCCACAACGCAAAGCTCAGACTGCGAGCCTCCCTTCAAACCCTAAGAGCTACTCCAAACCCTAATTGTGGAATTAGGGTTTTTCCTATCTGGATCAAATCTGCTTTCATCCTCTTTCATCCACGCTTCTGAACTCTTCATCACACCTGCGTAACCTGTTCTCCTGTACCTGGACCTCTTGCCACCCCAAAAGTAGAATGAGAGATGGATGAAATCTTCTGTCGTGTAGAAAACAGTGCTTGGCACCTTCCACATATTTCTATAATTTTGGCTACCTACTTGAACCATGTATAGAAATCTGGCGATTTTTCTTTGATTTTGGTCAAATTGTGGCTGTTGAAAATCTCAAAAGACACTTGACTTTAGCACTTTTAATTTTTAATTTATCCTTTTGGCTATACATAGTGAGCCAAAAAAAGGCTGGTGATTATGCATATATCTATTTCTGTGCCAGCCTTTTTGAGAGATATTCATATAGATTGATTTGATTTTGTTTATAAGCCACATCTTGATTTGTACATGATTGTGATGATCCTTGATGTTGCTTGAGTTGATGTCGATGGAGCTTGATCGTTTCACTCAAGCACTTGTGGTTGAATCAGTTGTCTTGCTTACCATGAACAAGAGATGATAGACACACATGCACACAGTATTGTTCCTGGGGGATTACTTACACATTCATATCTACAATTGTTTTTCAAAGAAGATATCAGACCACAGTGATGACGAAGAAGAGAAAAGAGATATGTGGCATGAAGGGATGATGCAACTCCAATCCAAGTTTGGATATTTACTTTTTCCGACCCCACCCATAAAACTAAAACTGGTACTGCCAATAGGTGGCTAATAGCAAACCATCTGGACCTGCCATCATGATTGGTGAATCAATATACAGAGCCGCAGTCACATCATATTTATTACACTCTTCTCTGGCAGGTGTTAGGCTTTGCCTTGCCTTTTACCAGACTCACCAAACTGTGCAAAAATGCTGGGCCAAACCTATTTTGCTGAGCCAAACCAGCATGTGTTGACATTCCTTCTCTAATTTTTACTTGCAGCGTCACACACTGAGCACTGCTGGAGATGCTCTTAGATTCAATATGCACTTTTCAGCAACAACATCACATCACATACTTGCATGGGTAGGTAATCAACACCTCGTACCACAAAACCACCTCCCAGTTTTCAATGCTGTTCTCTGGCAGGTGTTCATGACCACAAGCTCTAGCAGCAATTCCTGAAGGTGGAGTGTAGAGATCTGCCATCATTGCAAGGCAATTGACATGCAATCATCCCACAGATGTTTTTTGACCATCGTAACGTTCCAAGATACTATGAATCTACCCACAGGCCACAGGCCACAGTCCTTGATTTGTGCAAAAAAAAGCCAGTCATTGCACCTTCCTACCAGCAAGCACCACTAAAACTAACTTTCTGTGGTACTAGGACTTCACCTACCAAATGTCCAACTCCTCTGTTCAGCAGCTTTCTACACTTGAGCCTTTTTCAGCCTGTATTCATTGATTGACTTCATTTGAAAAGCTCGGAAGAAGC
>Ga0116229_10009145_pt1 | contig 15215 bp, 15 predicted proteins | sample S1TSphgellanicum_3_FD_87313 | JGI IMG/M metagenome (GOLD analysis project Ga0116229, IMG submission 87313) | Host-associated microbial communities from peat moss isolated from Minnesota, USA - S1T2_Fc - Sphagnum magellanicum MG | ecosystem: Host-associated > Plants > Peat moss > Unclassified... | reverse complement strand
TCTACAAAAATGAAGCCTATCCCACCACTAGAAATGGGGAATGAAACCTATCAATGCACCAAAGGGGCCTTTGGACACTTGAATGAACTTGGGCTTAAAAGCCTTTTGAAAACCTTCATGAGAATCAAATTGAAAGATGTAAGTTAACGTTGAAAGCTTAGGAGGCGCAAGAATGCACAAAGCAAATAGGAAAGTCTCTGCACAAAACATCGAAATAAGGTCTTGAAAATAACACGGATGTCTTTTAACCCTAGAAGCATACTTACATAGTGAATGTCCTCATTTAATGTAACTCGAATGCCAAGTTCCATTGCTTCAGACCACCCTAGACTACCACACCAAATTGATGAAGTGACAAATGAAAACAAAACTCATCCCAAAGTTGAAAACATAAGGCCTGTTGACCAACCGATAGAAGACCTCACCCATTGTAATGGGTTTGATGCCATTCGAAAGCTTGGCCAACGCCAAAAGCTTAATGGCACCAAGGACACGAATAATGGGCCTTGGGAAATGACCCATTGCCACATAGGAACTCAACTAGTGGAGTTGTAGGAAATTGTTAGCAAAATCTTTGGGTTGAAAACATCTTGAAGTTGTTTAACCCAGAAGGTCCTCTACGGGAAGATCAAACATGCGAACGAAAGCTGACCTAAAAGAATCCAAGGATAACTTTATTTCTCTATTTGGTTGAAAGTCCACCAAAGAATCAAGACAAGGGGAAGGTGAAATTGAAAGGTGGAAAACTTGCAAAGTTGACATGATTTTTGAAGAAGCAACAATTTGGGCCAAGGGGGTAAAGGCCCTTGTCGCATTAACATACTTTCCAACACACCTAAAAGCCAAGCTCTGCCCAAGCCGCTGTGAAGGGGGCACGCCAGAAGAGGAATCTGAAGGGAGCAAGGGCACCAAGGGGCCTTGGTCCAAAGGTATAGTTGCAGCAAATGTTGGCCTTTGAAAAAAATGTTCTGTCTGGAGCTCCTCCCAATCTCTTGATAAAAGTCGTTAAAGCCAAGCTCTAGTATTTCAATAATTGACAATGCCACCCCAAGCGAGGAGGACAAGAAAACATTGAGAAAAAAGAAAAAAGAAATGTTAAGTGGCAATGTTGAAGAGGTTTTGAACAAGGCGATCCAAAAGCAGACAAAAAGCAACATGCACTTCCCGTCGCAAAATGAACGGGATCCTCAAATACAAGTGGGACTGAGGAAGACCTAAATGAAAAGCACTAAGGGTCCACATCTAACACCCAAGCCACAAGAGGGGGAGAAGGGGCAAGAAGAGAAGCCAAAGGGCAAGAAGAACCACCAAAAGAAAGAGCATGAAAAGCTTGATAATGCCATTGATGACGAGACATATCACATCGTGAAAATAAGGCACCACATCCAGCACACGGGACATCACGTTGGGCCTTGCTCTTGCTACTAAGGGAAGAAGTGGGCCTAATTTGACAACCGGCCTGAACGGCTGCACCAGAAAGGGGGGGGGGATGGGGAAACAAAGGCCAAACCTGCCATCATCAGGGGCTTCTAGAACGTTTGCCACGGAGCCCACGCAATAGAGTTCGACGAATCTCTTCTAATGAACGGCTTGCTCAATAGAATGCGAGCGAAACGCTTCTGCCATCGCTGTAAATCCATCATCATTCTTTTGTTGTCAGTAGAAAAAGAGGCTTCAGGTCATGGAAACCAGCTGTCTTGGACACGTATAGTTCTGGAATTTTGCCCTCACGAACTCCAAAAAGCTTGGATTTCTAGCTTGTTTGCGCACACTACTCCCATTGCAACAACACTCAACCTCCCTCCACGCAGCAACCTCCAGTGGCCTATTCCCATCAACTCCCCCCACTATAAAGTTGTTATTTATGTTATAAATTTGGGCTCTGCGTTGTTTCACACTCCCAGTGACGATGATTAAATTATTTTGTGTGATCATAATAATTTTGTTGTAATTATGTTTGTTTCTCCAAAAGATAATATTTTATAAATTTCACTATATGTCTCATTTTGTCCAATCAATAATTTTTTACTTTCTTGAATTGGTGGGCAAAATGTCAAAGAAAGTCTGATTTATTAGAAAAGTTCACAACAATATACAAATAAACAATTTTTTTGAAAAGGTACAAGAGAAACAACAACAAAATTCTAAACTGAAATTTGATATATGACAAATTATAATTCGAAATGACTCTGGAATTGTTGCAATGACAATCACCAAAATACCCATAAATCAATGGCTTGATTATTTTTCTCAATTTCTCATTTTTAAAAATGGGTGGATGAAGTAAAGGACGTAATCACTAGGGAACAAACTTCCTTGAAGGAGAAGGGGCCTTGCAAGTTCCCTGGGGCAAATGGGCCCAAATTCATCGAGGAAATGTTGTTACCCATGGAAAATGGGTTCAAGTTTTCTAAGGAAAAATGGGCCTATGCTCCCTCGAGAAAATGTTTTCCTAAACAACTTGGCATGTTACCCCCAAGGAACTTTGGCCCATATGCCAAGAGAAGCATGTATCCTTGGGGAACTTGAGCCTATTTGTTTGAGGAATTGACGTTTATTTGCATGTTTACCTTGGAACTTGCAAGTCCCCTTCTCCCTAGGGAAGTTGTGAAAACTTGGTTAAGTCCCCCTCTCCCTCAGTAAGTTACAAGACCTTGGGTTTTGAAAAGGAACTTGCTTGAGAAAACTATTTAGAGCTTACATCCTTTTTTCATCCATCTATGAAAAAAATTGAGAAATTGAGGAAAGGAATCAAGCCTTGGACCTTTGGATTGAAGGGAGTAGTTATAACTAATTTATTATATTTTTTCTTGAAATGAAAATGCGAAAAAAAGAAAAAAAAAAAAAAACACATTCATCAGAATTTGGGTACAATTTGCAAAATCTGGACCTAAAAAATTAAAACTGGAATTATTCTGGGGGCAAATTTATTGCTTACTTTCATGGAAAATTTTTGAGAAAATTTTTTTTGAAGGAAAAACTTTGTCCCACATTTAAACACACTTTAAAAAAATAAAATTGGGCAGTTTTTATTTCCAGTTTTCTACAAAGTTTTTGGCCAATTGACCCCTTGTTTGGGACAATTGCTAATGATGCTACATAGGAAAACTGAAAAAAAAAAATTGGATCTAAAAAATTGGGAAATTCTTTGCAGTGCTTGTTTAGGTCACAATGGGAAAAGACAAAATCTGGGAATTTTTTCAAAGTACATGTTTATGTCAATTTAGATGCTAGAATGTTGTCTGTTTATCTGCTTCCCAAGAGACACAATCAGTGAAAAACATACAGAGTTTTTCTCAAAGAAAATTGAAACAAACCCAGTTCAAAAACAAAGAAAGAATATTGAAAAAAACCCAAAATAATACCATGTGGTAAAAACTAACGACCATACTGGGGATCGAACCCAGAATCTCTGGTTCCGTAGACCAGCGCCTTATCCATTGGGCCATACGGTCATTAACACCATATTAGATATCGTTATTTAATAATAAATAATTCTTAATGTCTTACAATTTCTCCTCTCCATAATAGGCAACACTGAAAAGAGGCTCATGAGAGAAACACATAACATAAAGAGATGTGAATGTAAGAAAGGTGGTGAAAATCAGAGTGAATGTGGCACATTTTGAAGCACAAAAACTTCTTCAAAGAATGACCCGAGCATACCCCAAAGATCTTTCCAGCTACAAGACTGTCAGAGTTGCAAAGTGTGGCCAAAGCTAATACAGGTCTGAAAGAATATAAGCAAAACTTAAGAAAGGGGCACTACATTCTGGATCTGCTGAATGCTTCAGAAAACTAAGAACATCCGTCCCAAGTTTTGAACTTCTCAATTAGTTGCTAGTTGCACACCTTCATGTGCATGCTACTGGAATGTTGAGCATTCAGTCAAATGGGTATCTGAAATCATGACTGAATCCTGGCCTGTTTTGTTGAGTTGACTGGAGTCTTGACATTGGTTGCAACATGGGGTGTTGCTCTCAGTGTAAGACTTGTGAATTGCAAGTTGCTCAATCCTCATTAATGCTCACCATTGAAGGTGCTCCATGTTATGTAATATGTGACTCTTGTAATAAAACACTCAAAGTTGCTCCACAAAAAATTTGCAACCTCACACACAAGTAGATATGCATTTACATTTGAGAAGGGAGACAATCACACTTAGGATGGCAAACTTGTTAGGGTCTTATGGTCACCAAATGACCCATTTGGTTTGCATTTGAATTGACCATTTTATTTGAAGAAATGAGAAAACATAGACCATCCAAATGAAGGTGGTCAATTTTACTTGCCCTGTGGTGTGGTGCATTAGAGATCGTGATGGACAAGACAATTAGTGAACTTGTCGAATATTAACATTTATCCGAGATTGATTGATATATTGGACAACAGCATCAAGATTACTGCTGCCCTTTTGTGATTCTACTAATGCTGCAAAGTCTGGCACCTCCGACTGACTTGAATCCACAAAAATGCGAGGTACACCTGCACATATTTGTCAGCAACACAATCAACAGCTTGCAGCATGCTACCTTTGTAAGATCTCTAATTGTTGTCTCAAAGTGCTTGTAAAGCTCCAATAGTTAGTCTTTGTCAGTAGCAGATATTGTTAACAAGTGGTTGAGCATATATATCTGCCCGCATATGTGTGTGTGAGCTGCATTTGAATCACATGTATGTAATACAGAGGGATTGTGATTACATACATGTCAGCCCTCTGCATGTATGTAATCACCATCCAGAGGGCTGATAACATCCATGTCTAACAGACCTGCACTCTTCTAGCTGATCATTGAGTTGACAAGCATTCTTAGTTATTATAAACCAGTCAAGAGCATGAACATAGAAAAATTTAGAATACCATGGAAGCAGCGACGTGCTGGACCTGCCATTAACACCACATCTCCACTACGAACGAACATGGCTGTTGGCGACTCCTCTCTACTTGCACCTCCTAGCAGAAAGACAGCCTTGCATCCAAGGCTGGCATAACCACCCCCACATTTGGACCAAATCAAATATGAACACATCTCAAATATGATACCATCAGATCTGGAATGAAAAGATTGAATTCTTGGAAGCACCCACATGCTTCAAGATGGTCACAAATATGTGTAACACAGTCTTCTCACTAACCTCTTGTCACTGTGTGCAGAGTATGTATGCTTTATCTAGAATCAACTATGTACTGAATGACCCATAAAGGGGCAATATTATTTTGGTGCTCAGCCAGTATTGGAAACATTCTAGACAAACTCTTGTGCTCAGCAAATAGATTCACAAATGAGAACTGACAGAAAGAGAGGAGTGGGCACCTGATACTAACAATAGGTTTGCTCCAGTCTGCCTCCATGTCATCAACATGGCCACCCAGCATGTCATCTGCAAACCACCTCCCAGCTTTCTTCAATACCAACCCAGCAAATTTCTAATTGTGTAGCAATAGAGAGCATTTTAAAAAGTTTTACCTGGGCCATAATAATTCACAATAGCTGCTTCTGCCTTGAACTCTCCATCTGTCACTGCTGCTTCTGCTAACCTTGCTGCAAGCTGAGCAAGGTCTGTTGGAAGCATACTGTAAGGAAGAGACTCATCATACGCCCGCTGCCAAGCAAAATTCCCATCTCAATATCATGCTTCATATCACCAACACGTTAGTAGTACCTACCAACTACACGGAGGAAAAAGATAAACAAAGTTGCTTCATATCCAAAAGCCCCACCAACACGTTAGTAGTACCTACCAACTACACGGAGGAAGAAGATAAACAAAGTTGCTTCATATCCAAAAGCCAGGAAAAAAGAATAGTCTATTTATGAAGTGTGATGAAGGCCAGGCAACAGGGAAACACCACAATGAGAAAACCAAAGTTGACCAGACCTTAGACCAGTCAAATTGTAGACCAAGGGTGGCCCAACGCAACTTCCTGAAAAGCAATTCAGCTGGTACTACTTTGGAAAGTTGACCACAAGCTTCTCTCCTATCACAAAATTGCCATGCTTTGGCAGTTGCCACTCCACCATCAACATCTGAGTGTCAATTTCCAACAACACATACCTTCATAAGTTTATTTAGAACTTCTCCATGCTTACAACCTAAGTGAACCTAAATAAAATTGCCAGATGACCTGAAACTAAGGTTACAGAGATCTACAGATCCAGCAACACATCAGCTAAAAGGAAATTGGAGGAGACCCCAACACTAAAAAGCAGAAATATGGAGGAGCAATTTGAACAAAAGCAGAAGTCATGGTGACCTCCGACAGCAACATGTATGGTAGTGACAAGCTACCATAACATACCAACTGACTTCATCAGCTGTTGGCAGTGGGTAGAGGTCAATGTCAGACACTCACCAATATACTGTGTTTCTGTCACAGGACCAGCAGTAATGGGAACACGCAGCCATGATGCTGCCTAGCTCAACATTCCTGTACTCACAAAGGTTTAAAGTGTACTGATGTTTCCAAAGTGATCCATCCAGAGCTTGCATGTGTACCTTGTTGAGGAGTTACACAGGAGAGTTTATCTGCCCTTATGGATGTTTCCTGTGATGGGCCAATTTTCTCCAAAGATTCTTTACCAATGTATCTTTGTGTAGCATCAGACTCTGATACTGATGGGAGATGTCGAGTGCTAGAAGCTATCTCCTTCAGAACTTTTCCCTCTTGATAAGCCAGCCACAGGTCCTTAAGGGGCCCATATATAGCATTGTGATTAGTACGATTTGGGGGCTGTGGAAAAGTTGTTAAGCTTTCAACAATCCAATGTAGCTGTTGTGCAGCAGAGAGTGCTTCTGGGATAAAGTAAAATCCTGCATCCACTCATAGCAGTGTATCAGCCTTTTCACTAGACATAATTCTGGAAGACAAAAGCTGCCCTATCTTTCTCTGAAACTGTTAGCTTATATGTGACAGAAAACGTGACACAAAAATGAACACTTCAACCATAGCTCTGGACCTATCTTTCTCTGAAAATTTTAGCTTTTATCTGACACAAAACCTGACACAAAACTGCACACTTTAACCATAGATCTGGAGGCACTACTTGAGCTGTTCTCCTCAGCATAAACAAATCTTGCAACTCCACTCCACATTGCACTTGAGAATCAAACAACCAAAACTGATCAGTGGATTTCTGACAGTCCAAGCTACATTTTACAGTTAGCAAACATTTAATTCTTCTTCACCCCCTAAACCTAACCCTAACCCTAACCCTAACCCTAGAGGTATTTGAGAGAAAACCACAATTGAGCTTCATGGTTGTATTGACCTCAAAACTCAGCTCCAATTTTTGAATTGCAATTCATAAAATGTGGAAGACCTGAAGCTCTATGGCCATTTGACTGCAAGAGCTAATGCAATTCACATTCTCTTGTGAGCAAGAATTCCAAAAGCTATAGAAGGAGAGAGAAAAGCAGACCAACCAGGATGCGCATCAAGAGTGTAAACAGCCCAATCGAATGGGCCTTCAAAGCGTGAAACGCCCTGTACACTACATTTCTGGTCTCCCAGCACTGCTCCAATCTTTCTGATATCCAATACTTGATGCAAATCAGTTGCTGGAACCTTCTTCCTGAAAATCAAAGAAACCCAACAAGTGGTTTGACTTCTCCAGGTACTCTCCACTGATGTAATACATAAAACATTCCCACATCCTACCACATGAATTCTCCAAACGAAATCCAGCACCAATGAATCCTGATGACTGAGCTGAGTCTCAAAACAACCAGAGCTATAGAAGAAACCCACAAACCCTAATTGTATGAATGCTGCTGCCCCAACACATTCCCCTCAACCGTATGCATCCTATTGCTTGAAGCTCAATCCACAGAAAAATTATAGAAAACCACAGGAGATGTATAAGAAAACAAGAAAAGGTTGGTAATTTTACCTCGAGGATTTGGAGAGAGAGGAAGCTTGGGTGTAGCGCTTGTAGTGTTTCTCTGCATTCCTGAAGGCAGTACGCATGTGGGCACCCGCCTGTGCGTCCTCGTATCCCATGTAAAACCCTCAAAATTCCCCGCAACCCAACAAACCTCTATGTCTTGGAGAACTACAAAAGCTCATGTAAAGAAACCAAACAATACAAAAACAACTTGTAAGAGAAGAAAGAAATCAGCAACAAAATAACACACTCACAGAGCCAAGAAAGATGCAAATGAAAGAGAATGAAAAAGCAAGCAAGCTGAATTCTTCTACCACTTGTTAAAGAAGGACAAAGTGCAAGCCCTAAACCGTTTTTCCCCCAAGAACCCAGAATCTCCTAGGTCTACAAAACCACCCCAAAGTCTTCTCCCCCAGAAAACTAGAAGCCCTTAGGTGTAAGTTTAAGCCCTTGGCTGGGGCTTTACTGTGCTCGGCTCGGGCCCTTATTACAGTAAAAGCCCCAGCCAAGGGTACTTTAACATAACGTTTGCATGGCACCTACTACAGTTCCCCCTCTCGCATAATAGTTCCCCATTTTCATCTGTCTTGCTTTTTAGCCTTCACTCCTTTTGATCGATTAGTTGAGATCTGAAGTATAGGAGAAGGGCCTGTACTCAGGTCCTTTTCTTATGTGAAGCAGAGCTAGGATTTTTTCACTTTTTAGAAGCAGTGACAAGCTGGCTGGTACCTTCGGCTGGTCAGAAGATCCCAGTACAGCCTGGCTGGTACTTTCCACGGCAGAAGATCCCGTTTGCTGAAAATAGGTTTCTTCAGGCAGGTAAGGGAGCTGAAAATACAAAGGAAAAATCCAGGCAGTGCTTTACATGTTGTAGATGAAGCCATGAAAATTTTCAACACCATCATGTCTAGCTATATGATGAAATGGAACAATCAAACGACTGTGAGAACATTGCACTCACAATTCCTAGGATACAATGAAGATTACTATGGTTCATTCACACTTGATGTTAAATCAATGCTAATTGAAAATCTAGGTGGCATCCTAGGTGTCACCCAATGTTAAATGGGCAATAGCTTAATGTTAAGTGAATGTTAGTTTAACATAAAATCTTCACAATAAGTCAGTTTAAGTCTTAAGTGACTAGTATGGTGTGAAGGAACTCAACACTAGAGTCCTTAACATCAAGTGTGAACACACCTTAAAAATATGATTATGCAAGATAGAATAAATCTCAACCTCCATCAAAACTTTGGGCAAGGAATGTGTGTTGTAATTGAAGATTTTTATTTAAATAGAAGCATTTTCCAACCACCACATATGAAGGATTTCATGGATGAGGGACATCATATTTTCAACTTGGAACTAGCTTCACCCCATGTAATGGAAGAACCCATTCAATGAACAATGGTGACTTTGCAACTCGTGAGTTTGAAGTAAGGTGCAATGAAAACCTTTTTGAACCAATTAGAATGTGTTGGCATTAAATAATGGATTCTAATTTTGACAAGAAAATTTGACTTATCCACAAATAACTAATGCATTACAAATAAATGAATCATGATTAAATGAATAGACCACTTTCACAACAAAACAATTCTTGGATGGCAATACACCAATTGGTCAAATATTAGTATTTTACAATCCATGTTTTAATGTTTTGAATTTGAATTGCATAATTGTCATCAAAACCCATGCTAAAACTTAATATGGTGTTATTCATTGATTCATGTTATGATGCAATTAGTTTCAAATTTTTGTGTTCATGTTCAAAGTTTCAAGCAAAATGGTTGTAGGAAAAAAACCAAAATGAACCACATCCCAGCATTAGCAAAATTTTCTATATTTCAATGAAGGTTATAGCAAGAAGTGGAGCTACCATTTTTTTCATTCATCCAAGCATGGGATGCTTCCTTTTAAAGTTTTGAGGCAAAGGGCAACCCAAGGGTGATAATTGATGAGGGTTTATGATTACTTGCCAAATGTTCCATGCTCCATTAATTGATTAGAATATTTATCTAGCTTTCAAAATTTATCTAGAATATTTATCATTTTTTACCTAAAATGAACATAAGAATACATTTAATGCATCTACATAATGAGGTCCATGAAATCATATCAAGCATATACTAACCTTAACATGGGTGTGACAATGGTTTTGTTATAGCAATTAAATTTTCTAATTGAATGTTTTAACAACATGGTAACAATCAAATTTTGGGCTTCAACTTTGAAGTAAAGTGATTAGGCCAACTTGAGAAACCCCAACTATCTAACATTCATTCTAATATTTAGGTGATAATTAAATGTGTTTTTAATGAAAAAAATTAAACATTTTTTGAAATTGAAAAATTACATTGCAAAGCAATTTTGACCTAAAAATATTCAATATTATAACTATACTAAGATAGTTAATAGGAATATATGAAGCATAATTAGATACATACAAATGTTATTTTGATTGCACCAAAAACATATTAAAACCATTGCGCATTTATTGGTAATGTTTCTTATTGGACATTGAATCATATATTATTATTCAAATGACATATTGAACATTATACAATGTCTTTGGTAACATTGCTTTTCTATAGACCCAACAACATACATTTATTATTTCTTAGGTTTTTTGTACCTTATAAATTCACGTGTGGAATTCAGTGAAAATCATGGAGATTGTGTCGATGGCATCTGAAATTAATTTGGATCATTAAAGTCCAAAAACATGAGATTGTCACAACTTGGATGCATGCAATTTGTAAATGGTAATGTTCTCATGTATGTTATTACTATTGACAATGTTTTGCGTAGTTTATGGCCATTTCCAATGCTTCATCTATGCTTGTTGCATTCTTACTCTACAATCCACAAAACACACCAATTTCAAATAAGCTTAAACACAATGTTTATTTTTAACATTTTAGATATCTTGCAAATTACCCAACATTGCATTCAAAATGAAATGTTCTAAAAGCATTGATGCCACCATTGGAAAACATGTTAAATAATTTAAATAAACACACAAAAGTATGTTTACATGTTTAAAAATATCAATCAAATTATAAATATCATAACTTTCCAAGTAAAACATTTCAAATATCATATTCATGAATATTTTAACTATAAAGTGAAATTCAAATAGACCATTAGTAAAATTTCAACAAATCAATACATATTTGTAATCATTTCAAAGTTACCAACCTTACAGGAGAATTCATTTTATCATTCACATTAATTCAAAAAATCCCCTTTGGAATTTTAGTTTACAACACCCCTTATAACATTTGTTGCAATGAAAATGAAGAAATAATGATTAAAAGTGATTGGAAACCTACAACCAAAATCAAGGGAAGAAAGATAAATCATCAATTGCCCAATCACTAAAAAAATACAAACCTTTGCACACACCCTACCCATCATCAATTATGGTAATCAAATTCCCAATGAATATTGAGCTAATAACAAATATCATGCAATTGATATTCTTTGATAACCAAGCTTGTGTTGGGAACATGGTTTCAACAAGAGGGGTGAAGTTGTGGTGAGAAGTTCATTAAGGTTTGTGGTGGACATGATAAAGACAAAAAGGTCTCAAACCCAGCTTGTGATGGAAGTATGAAATGTGAGGATGATTGGAAAAATGTTGAAATTGTGGTGAATGTGACAAGCACATGTTTAAAGTCTCAAACCATGCATGTTTTGGGAACATGAAACATGCATTGAAAATAATGAAAATTTGTGATAAACATGACAAACAAACATTAAAGTTGAAGGTTCAAATCAAGTTAATGTTGAACATGGGTGATAAGAGGAAGGTGAACATATGAAGCACATGTTAAAGTTTAATGTGTCATATTCAAGCATGTGTTAAGAACATGGTCATGAATAGGATTAAATTCCAACAAATGTGATGATAAGCACAAGTTAAGGTTAAGGAGCCCAAACCCAAGCATGGGCTGGGATCAACATGATATGGGAACATGTTCAAATTGAGGGTGAAAGTGTGATGAACATGATGACAAGCAAACCTTAAAGTCAAGGAGCCCAAACCAAGCATGGATTGGGAGAATGGTCAAGAAGAGGATGAAATTGTTGTGAACATGATAACAAGCACATGTTAGTGTTTAGGATCGCAAACCATGGTTTGGATGCATGGTTTGAGAGGGAGCATGATCAAAAGGAAGGTGAAATTGTTGGGAACAAAATAAGCTTTTTAAAGTTCAGGGTTTTAGGGTAATGTTAGGTTTTTGGATCGAACCATGCATGAGTTTGGATGCATGGTTTGGGATCATGAAAAACCATGAAGAGGGTGAAATTGTGGTGAACAAAAAAAAACTTCTTAAGGTTCAAAGTTTCAGGGTAATGTTAAGATTTTGGATCAAACCATGCATGAGTTTGGATGCATGGTTTGGGAGCATGAAAGAGCATGAGGAGAGTGAAATTGGGTGAGCAAAAGAAGCTTTTTGAGGTTTAGGGTTTTAGGGAATGAGGAGGGTGAAATTGTGGTGAGCCAAAGAAGCTTTTTCAGGTTTAGGGTTTTAGGGCATGACGAGGGTGAAATCGTCGTAAGCCAAAGAAGCTTTTTTAGGTTTAGGGTTTTAGGGCATGAGAAGGGTGAAATTGTGGTGAGCCAAAGAGCTTAGGGTTTTAGGGAAATGTGGAGAGAGAGAGAGAGAGACTGTGTGTGTTTTTGTTTTTGGGTGTGTTTTTTGTGGGTACCTGTCCCATTGCAATGCCTCCTTGGACGAACACTGTTGCGCCGTCGATGGGTTGCAAGGCGACGTGGAGCCAGTCGAGCACCCGGAAACCTCTTTTTGCAGCGACCTGTGGCACACCTGCACACACAATCGCTCCCAGTTTTTTCACCTCCTCGACGCTGAACATCATCACTGCCAAATCCTGTCTCCACGAGTGCCCATCACCATCAGTGAATTCAGTCATCCATGCATTCCAAACCGGCACCAACAAAACAAAAAGAAGTTTTACCGATCCGCGAGCCGTGTAGCATCCAAGCTGGAGCATACAAAATAAGCAGATTGTACTGCAGAATCGCAGTACTAATTTTGTTGCAGTTTCATGCTTCTTGTAGATCAATATGATGGTTACTACTGCTCATGGCAAGTTTAATGCAAATTCTAGTACTCTTTTTGCAAAGATATTTGTGGGCAGACAGACAGACATTGGATTAAAAGGAGCATGATTCGGTGCTGATCTTAGTTCTCAGGAATGCAGCAATCCCATTTCTGCGCCACGCCCAATTTCAAAGCGAGAGAGACAGAGAGAGAGTGGTAACTTGCTAACCTTTTGATTGTTCATGATCGCCATGACTGCCTCTCGGAGTGCATTGGTGTCGAGGCCCACATTGACCTGGACAACACAATAGATGTCGTTTCGGGCAACTGCTTCATCAGCCAAGCGCATGGCTGATCTCACAGCCTCCTCTAACGACGGTGAAGCCGCCGCCATCGCCGACGTTAACAAGTTCATGCCTACAGCGGCCTTCTGTGCCGCTCTGATTCGATCCTGTCGAGAGACATCAATAAATGATACGAAGAGAAAACAAATTTTGCGCAATCAAAGCCTGTATTTGCAACAAGTCTACAACAAGGATTTTCAGGAGCTACGACAACGTCAACACTGCGCCGATAGCAGCAAAAAAGACCAACATGTACAAATTTCATTTCAGGACTAGTAGCTGGTGTCAAGAGGTCGATCATCGAAGCAACAAGTACTGTTCGTCGACAATGCAAGTCGGACTGCAGGAGTGGGTTACGCACTACGCACCTGGAGCTCATTGAGACGAGCACGAAACTCTGCCTTCTTGGCTGGTGGAAGAACAGATGTGTCTAACAGATTTCTCAACGATACAATTTCCTATCACATGGATCACTCACCACCATTTCAGTTTCATGCATGGGCTAGTCCCGAGGATGAGTTCAAAGCCAATGACATATATATAAATAATGTTGTTAGAGAACTTGGGTTTCCAACCAAATGTCGCAAATACACATGAACAGCGATGTCAGAGCCTCAAATGCTTGCAATGGCGCTTGATACCCATGAAGCTCTAAAAACAACAGAACACCCAATGCGAATTTCCTCCTAGAAAAGAAAAAACATGCTCTTGACAAGCAAATAGAAGACTTTGTTATGAGACTAAAGTAGAGCTCCACATGAATCAGCTGGTTCCAGCGGTTTTTTTTTTTTCCAAGTGGGGTTTTCATGGGTTAACGAGAAACAACCCGACTGAGAGCAAGTTGCAGATTCTTCTGGCTGGGTGTCATCGCTCGGTTGATGCCTACACTGTTGTTCGCCGGTTCCCCCATCCTACAAAGCTGTCAAGAGCAATTATTCAGAAACTTAGAACCAAAAAAAATTTCCAAACTTTTTATACAAGGAGAATTTTACACAAGCAATTGCAAGCTCGACCAAAGTCAAGAGATAATCGACGAGATCTAGAGCTCATTCATGCCCGGCGAGCTCTCTCTCTCTCTCTCTCTCTCTCTCTCTCTCTCAAGTCCTCAAGTAAATTCTCCACAACATTGACAATTTCAAGCTGTTGTCTCTCTCCTCTTGCAGCAGCGCTTTTGCAGAGTCCCCCCCCCCCAAAAACCAAAAGATTTATGATAAAAATGCAGCTGAGCTCGAAATTGTAAAAAACATTTCGCAAGAGATTTTCAAGCTGCTGCTGCTGCTGCTGCTGCTTCTTGTTGTTGTCCTTGTGATCCCACCACAAATCCTTACGAGACGCGACTCTTGCACCCCGCGACTCTTTGCTGCAGCGTCAAGAGGCACGACTCGTGAGGAGCCCATCAGACAAGGAAGGAGGATGAAGGAGCATTCCATTATCAACTCTACAACAATGCCTTCATGGATGTAATAATCCCAACTTTGTTTCATGGATGTACTGTTTCATCCAGGAGGCCACAAAAAGAATCTAGTTGTTTTAATTTTTTTGGTTACTGGGGCCTATTCAATTTGTGGTCAATTTTTAAATTTGAACTTGAACTGGATGAATGTCATTGAACTCCATATATAGTTGCTTATCAAGTTCATGTGAAATCATCCAACAACTCAAATTACATCGATTTCACCTTTAGAGGTTCAAATTTGTATGTTTAGGAATTGGATGAATGTCATTGACCTCCATATATAGTTGCTTATCAAGTTCACGTGAAATCATCCAACAACTCAAATTACGTCGATTTGACGTTTAGAGGTTCAAATTTGTATGTTTAGGAATTGGATGAATGTCATTGACCTCCATATATAGTTGCTTATCAAGTTCACGTGAAATCATCCAACAACTCAAATTAGGTCAATTTGACC
>Ga0116229_10009144_pt1 | contig 15216 bp, 15 predicted proteins | sample S1TSphgellanicum_3_FD_87313 | JGI IMG/M metagenome (GOLD analysis project Ga0116229, IMG submission 87313) | Host-associated microbial communities from peat moss isolated from Minnesota, USA - S1T2_Fc - Sphagnum magellanicum MG | ecosystem: Host-associated > Plants > Peat moss > Unclassified... | reverse complement strand
TCTGTGTACTATTTCCATGATCTTATCAAGCAGATGAATGAAGGGATGGAGCGACCAGGAGGGTTCAACTTTGTTTGGCGTTGGTTATGATTTTCAGGAAAGCAACAGGTGTGCAGTTTTACCTCTTTGAGAGGAACTTCAAATTCTACTTGTGATCTGTGTGGAAAATTATTCTTGATTTCTCTGGTACAGGTTCCTAGAGCACATGGAAGGCTTGAGGAAAAAGCTGGAGACCATATTTGAAGCATCAGGAGGCAAGAAAGTGGGCATACTGTCACATTGCACGGGTGGGCTTCTTGTCAAGTCATTTGTGGCCCTGCACCATGAGGTAAAGATCTCCTTCACCTTGAAATCCAGGAGATAGTTGAAGAGTTAGAACTGCAGAGGAATGTAAGATAAGAAGTTTGCATCAAACATGGCCTTTGTTAGCAGTCCCGTGCATTCCAAATTGTTGAGTGCTACATATCACTGGCCAGTTTGAAAGTATTTCCATGTCCAATTGCTCTGGGATAGTTGTGCATCTAGTTTTCTGCTTTTGTAGCTTGCAAGTTTCAGCATTCACCCACTTCGGTTTGTATTTTCCATGTCCAGCCCAGGTTTGGCCTCAGAAGTAGAGTTTTTCAGTACTGATTTTAGTTCCTTAACTTGGCATGGGACAGATTTTTGAGAAGTATGTTCATTCATGGATAACTGTTGCTGCTCCCTTTGAAGGTAAGTAAGGTTCATCCTTCTCCTACTCCTGTTATGGATCTGAGAAAAGAGCCGGAACTGAGAAAAGGTCAGTATCCATTGTCTAATTGCAATGCTTACTCTTCTGCTTTGGTAACAGAGTTCAATCATGGACAGGTGCTCCAGGCTGCATCATGGATAGCCTGTTGACAAGGTTTGAGTTTTTCAAGGGATGGCAACGAGAATTTTTTGTTCACAAGTGGAGTGTACATCAGCTTGTAAGAATATTTTCTCTTGTTCCTCACCCCACCTATCCTCTCCATTGCTTGGTGCTCCACCCCTAATGATTGTGTGACAAGGATTGCACTTACTTTGACTTGTGTTTTCATTATTCTGCATCCAAATAGTTACCAGTGTTGTCCTTAAAGGACATGTTCAGGGTGCACTGAACCACTAGCTTCTGTTTAGGCTCCTCAATGCCTTAGGCATAGATGTTTGCTTGCACAGGGACGCACTAAAAGGAATTGAAGATTACCTCCACAAGCTTGTTGCACAGCTTGAATGAGAATACTATTGGCTTTTTATTTGCAAGTGTGAACCCAACATCATGACTGAGTCTTCCCATTGCTTATGAAGATTCAACAGAAATCAGGATGCAGATGTATGTAGAATGATTTTGCCCAAAAGTTTTGGCAGATTATTGTGTGCTTATATGTACACCACATTTGGCAGATCATCTCAGCTATTCATGATGAAGGTGATGGTCTGACACTTTGTGAGCAACACTCATAAGGTTATGACCACACTCGTTGTTGTGTTATCCTCAAACTGTTGTTAAGAGTTTTCTCTGCAATCTCATAGATATGTTATCTGTGTTCCCTTGGGAAAAGTGGATGTGGCAAGCAAAGTTCATGAGTGCCTTCTGTGTCCAAATTCAAACGACCTGATTATGTAAGAGTCTGTTGCTCCCCAATTGGCTTGTAGAGTGCAGTTGTATTATGTGATTGCTTGATATTAATGCCAATTTAGTCTTTTCTTGTTCTCGTCAGCTGTTGATGGGATTGGTAGATGATAGAGTGCCCACCAGTGTATGAGCTGATGGCATGGGCTCACTTCAATTGGAGTGTACCTCCAGAGCTGAGGCTTTGGCATATACATGCTGACAAAGATGGGAATGAGAAAGTGGTGATGGAAGCATATGGGCCCAATAACTATGTTAATGTAATGTCAGCTGCTCTTGAGGAGAACATGGTATTTTCTTGCTTCTTAACCCTCTTCTTAACAAAGTGTCTCATGTTAAGAGCCCAATTTTCTAAAGCTAGATCACAGAATCTCTCATTTTCTTAAACAAGCACAACAAATCCATTGGGATAAGTGCAATGCAATCTTTGACAAACTTGTTTGACAAAAGACAGTTAAGACCCAAATTTCTAAAGCTAGATCTCAGATTCTCTCATTTTCTTAAACAAGCATAACAAATCCATTGGGATAAGTGCAATGCAATCTTTGACAAACTTGTTTGACAATAGACAGTTGAGACCCAAATTTGTGTGCTGGTTAGCAACTGCAGGCCTTTGTTGCAAAATGTAAGGAGCATGAGTTTTGAGTAGACACTGAGGCTGAAGTTAGTAGTGAGTGCAGAGGTGTTGTTGAAGTTTATCTATGTGCTCACTGTGTTATGTGGCAGCTCACCTACAATGGCATGGAAATACCTCTGCCATTAAATGTGGACATTGTAAACTGGGCGATTGAAACAAAAAGAATCCTCCAGACAGCAAAGCTTCCTGAAGGCATCAAGTTCTACAATGTTTTTGGCACATCATTTGACACTCATTTCATGCCTGGTTTCATTTGTCTCCCTCTTTTTAGTGGCTGTCCTCTCCCTTCAGTGCCTTGAGATGTTTGGGGCTTCCTTCTGATCTTATGATTCTATGCAGAAGTTGTTGATTGGACCCTTGTGGGCATTTGATAGCTTGTAATGATGGTAACCTACACCCTTTAGCACCTACCAAATAGTCTCAGTCCTGTGTATTGAGATCCCTGGTACTTTGGATTGAGTGGCCAATTTCTAAATGTATAGTAGAACTTGCTGGAAACCTTATACTCCTGCAAGTGGATGATTTTGCAAGGTGGGTAAACTTTACAACATATGAGCAATGTTGCTATGACTTTGCATCTATGGCAGCAAGAAAACCCCATTGGCCAAGCTGGACCAAATTCTAAATACCAAGGTAAATGTTTTTCTCTGTGCACATGTCTACTGGGTATAACTGGAAGGAAACTAGGCCTATAGTGTTGCCAATGCTTTTCAGCTAAATACAGTATCTCGTAATACCATGTTATGTTCTAGATGAGCAAATTAAGCAAACCCTTTTGCCAGAAGAACATCCCATCCTTCTTTTCTGCCATCTTTTCATGCATTAGATTGACTCTCTTCTATTGAATGGATCACAGGCAGAGTTTGGCTGTGTGGATGGTGATGGGACTGTCCCATGTGAGTCAGCCATGGTAAGTGAGACACTCCTTCTGAATATTCAGGATTTGGTTGCTGTTTGCCATTCGCAATGTGTGTCTCAGCTCTGGAATTCAATTTTAGTGATATCCGGACAAGCCAGTGATATTGTCAACCGAAGAGAATTATTAGTCAGAACAAATTTCTTGAGACTTTGCTCTCCTTTGTGTGTAGGCTGACAGTTTAGTTGCTGAAGAAAGGCTAGGAATTCCTGGATATCATCATGGAATCCTCATGGATGAGCGCTTTTTCCGGGTTCTGAAGCATTGGTTGATGGCTGGAGACCCTGATCCATTCTGTGATCCTTACACAGACATTGTGATTCTAACATCCACAGAGGTTGAGATTGAGGATGATAAGGAAAAGACTATTTCCATCGTTGGGTCATCACTTGACATGGATGAGATTCACCCTGATCCTTCTCAGCACAGGGTCCATGTCCCCATTGTGTCAACAAATACTGATTTCTGCTTCATACATCAATGTGATAATTTCTTAGGTCAAACTTCAGGATAGTCAGGTTTTTCTGTCTGTTTACTTGCAAATCAGGGTTTCCAGCATTTCTGCCATTTGGCTAGAGTTGTTTAATCAAAATTCTGTTGTATTTCTTCTGAGGCCCCAGAACTACAGGTTCTTGTAAAGTTGATAATATTCATGTTAGTCTTAGATTTGGTTGCCAGTTGGTTAGCAATGGATTAACAGTTTCATCTCATTTGAGTCAGTTCTTTCATAGTTGGTTTTTGCAATGTTTTCTTTGTACAGAAGAAAATCAACAGCTGGAAGTCTGTTTTCCTTCAGGAACAGTTTTCTTAAAAGTCTACTAACAAAAAGTTGTTTAAGCAGGTTGAGGTTCATCAGGTGACATTGGAGCAGAACCACAGGCATATGCCAATCTGTGTCACGAGTCCTACCACGAAAATCAATCACATTTTGACACAGACTTAACCATTGGTGCTGTGGAGCGACAGACAAAATGGAGACAAAGGCAGCTCTAGACCCTAGACTTGGTGATGGCAGCTGCAGCAGATGATGCCAAGGTTGCAAACAGAGACTTAAAAAAATTTGTTTGAGATAAGGTCAGCTTCTGGATGAAAGAACCTGAATTTGTGTGCATTATTATTATGTGAAGAACTAAACTCATAACTATTTTTGCTTTGAGCATTTCACTTACATTCATTACTCCTTACAGTAATGTTTTTGAACAAAAGACTTTGACCATACTATTTTGGAACCCCTGTTAATGGTATTAGCACTTGCCAAAGAATGCCTTGGACATATTACCAAATGTATGAATTGTTATTCTAATTTTGTTGGTTTCTCCTCACAGGATAATGTTTTGTCATTATGTATGTTTGTCTGTGTTTGATTGGACCTAAGATTGTTGAACGCCAATTTCTAATTAGCAGAACGATTTCCTACAGCTAGAATGCTAGTCAACAGATGTCTGAATTTCAAGGCTATTACATGTAATTAAAACATCATTTCTTCCATTATTGAACCTGTTTACTAAAAAACTTGTTTTTACTTGGAGCCGTTATCCTCCTTATTTATAAACTCAAGTGCTTGGAGTGGTTGAAAAAGTTTTGACTTGACTTGGTTTATCCTTTATCCTTCCTGTGATTGTAACAACCTGGGAGAGAACTCTTAGTGTATTTATAGGGCAGATTACATTTAGTAATCAGGCTTACAAAAAGAACCCCAGGGCAAAGGGTGTGAGATTGTAAGATCCCTAGGGCGCAGGCTGTAGGCCAATGAGATCTTTTTGGAAGGGAAACAGTTTTTGGGCCCTGCCACCACAGGGAGAGGGACTATCGCATTGGATCCAACTTTTTCAAAGTTTTACCTTATTAGAACGGGTTTTACATTACGTGAACTGGTTTCTTTGATGAAAGTGTTTAGACTATTTAGATTGGAACGAATACTGATCCCAAGGTCCATGCAGTAATTCCCCTGCAGCAGGGCCTTACCCTATACATAATTTTGTGTCTGCATAGGGCAGGTGTTTCAAAAAATGTAACTAGTTTCTGAACTTAGCATTCTAACATGTCTCTTCCTCATTGGTTCAGAGGAGGTAGTTTATAACACATAATTTTCTCCCTTCTCTCCTCTAGTTTTTAGTCCAGACCAGAAATGAACACATCAAGAAGACTAGAAACACAAAATTCAAAAATCAAGCATGTAGTCCAGAAACCAGTTATGCCTGGTAACCGGTGAGAGGAACTAGATTATCAAAAATAGTCTCAACATGAATGCACCAAAACTATTTCGATAATCTGGCTCCTCACGCCAGCTACCTAATACATAATGTCTGAAGAAGTTGGCATTATGCTTTTTGAAACATCCACCCTCTATGATAGGAAACAAGTGAAACGAAAATTTCTCATGCTCTTTACATCAGGTAAAGCTCACAGACTAGGGCTTTATAAAAATACAGAACAGACCTTTGGCTCTTGGTAAAGCATCTGTCCATGGGCTTTACCTTACACAAAATGACCCATGAAGTCCTAAGGTGCTAAATTGCATTCTATAAGTCATTGGTTAAAATGTTAATAGTTGAAACTCATATGACGTCTAGGGTAATGCATGAAAACTGAGGTGTTCTCAAAATAAGGGCCAATGAAAAATCAACACAAGAAAAATATCATGACAACTCAATCTATGAACTCTAAAGTCTACAACTTGTAAATCCCAAGTCTATGAAAGCTAAAACTCAAGTCTCAAGTCCATCAAAAAAATTCTCAACTTTATCAAAATCTAAGTCCGCAAACTAAAAAATTTCAAAATTCATCTAAAAAGAACTAACATCTTTTGAATGCAATGTAGCAACCAATTGTCTCCACAAAATCCACAATTGTTGTAGCCTTTGGTGTTGATGCAACGTTAGAATTGAAGTCCCATAACACGCATGAACAAAAAACTAACTATGTTTTGACAGAAGTGCCAATAAAAGCAGATCAATCAAACTACTTTCTTAGTATCTTCCAATGTTGAAGCACTAATAAAGGCAGAACCACCAGCAAAACCAAGACCAAAAGTAGAAGCACTAAAAAGCTGGCAATTTGCTAAAGGAGAAACACATTTGCCCATGTCAACAATGAAAATGATTATAATTGGGTAGTTTTGCAAGTTATTAAATGGATGACCAAAAGTAATGTTCAAATTAACAACACCCAATGACACACTATCAAATATAGACTCCAGTCAATCCTTGTACTTGGGAAGTTCAATTTCAAACAACTCATTAAAAACATTGTCATCCAATTCAACAACATTGAAGGAATTAATGGCTATTATTTAGCAACATATCCAAAAATAGTGAAATTCAAACTCGCAATACTTCCAAGAATAATAAAACTCAGATCATCAACAACTCCTAAACAATAGAAATCAAACCACCAACAAAATCAAGAATAAAAACAAAACATTCAAAAGTAAGAAAATGACCACCAAATGTTTGTTCTTTGCATTCAAGTTCCTACAATATAAAACCATCACAAGAAACAATTGCATAATGAATAGAAAATCAACTACCTTAACACACAAGTAATCAACTTACCTTAACATTTTCAACTACAATTCACCTGAACCTTTTAAAATTCAGCTCTCTTGTCATTCAATGTTTCATCATAACATAGAAACTAACCATTTTTTATTTCACCACTTATAATACATTATAAAGCTTTGATGTGCAAATGTTTATCAATTTGATTATACCTACACCAACCAAAAACCAAAACCAATGCAAAGCAAAAATAAACTTGAAATAAATTGAAACTTGTAAAAAAATGTAGCAAACAAGACTTGTAATAAATAGAAATTTGCAAAAATTTATAGCAAACAAAAAATTACAAAAAACAAATAAACTTGAAACAAAACAAAAAACATTGCTTCCCATAAGAGATTTTAAAGCCTTTATGACTTGTCAATTCCATTCCATATTCTTGTGGCATAAGTGTTTTTTCCATGTATGTTATACTAATCCTTCTACCAATTTTATTAAATAAAACCTTGTCTTTTAAATTAAGAAAAACCATTGTGAGCTTATTAATAATAAATTGTAATTAATTTTGACCAACTTCCATAATGGTAAACTAAAACATCATCACCTAGCCTCCATTTCCTTTTAAGACACAAGAACATGGGGTATGGCCCAAACTTACCACAAGGTCAATCAACAAAATAGTGTTTTTCCATTTCCATAAAAGTGTCAATGACATCATGTATAAGATAATTAACAACAAACAAATGCCTATTGGTAAAACATCTTGTGATGTCAATCCACCAATTTTTGGACATTCTTTGGCAAAATCTTAATACCAAACTAATAGGCAAATGTAAAATAGAAAACTCTTCAAAATCCACAAATTTCCTAAATTTTTAACAACCACAAATCAAAAATTACACATACAAAAATAACCATAGCACAAATTCAACCTTTTTGGTGTTGTTGGTTAACACATGTCTTACATCAACATCCTCTTTTCCTCATCAATAAACAAAAAATTAGAGTTTTTAATGATCTTACCAAGGTCTACATCAAAAGCAAATAAAGGTGTTGGGTGAAAACACACTATAGTGACCCCCTTTGGGGTGTCACATTATACTACTTTCTAGGGATCTGCATGTTTGAATGTATTCACTTCAAACTTTTGAAAGATTTTCAGAATATTTTTGCATATTATGTTAAAATGTAACATAGGCAAGAGATTTTTAAAAAATTATTTCATTTCATTTTATAAAGTGGGAGGTTGGAGTATATTTGTTAAAATGAATGTAATGTACCTATGTACTCAAAAACATAAATATATTCTAAAAATAATTTAAACGATCTTTAGTCTTTATGAAAGTTGAAAATATATTGACCCATGCCAATTCACATAATATGAACCATGTTTGGATACCATGTCACTAATTTGAAATTTTTCATCTCAAGAAATGATTTTTTCCAACAAACATGCAATAAATGTGTGGTAAATTGAAATTTTGACAAGTAATCACATCCACATAGAAGATGACAAGCATAGCTAGATGGGCCATTTTTAAAATTTCACTAAAATTGATTATTTGAATGACTAATGAAACCCTAAAGTTAGTGTAATCAAAACAAGATTATGGCAATGTTATACCAATGTATATTATAAATAATTTGTGGATCCTTCAATATAAATAATTTTTAAAATAATAATAATAATAATACTACATAACATTAGTTTTGTAAAAAAAATTATTGTAAGGCCCAAAAACCAAAATTGATACCCAAAACTAAATGTACCATGCTTTTGGAACAATTATATTGTATATATTATAATACTAGACCCAAAAGTGCCCCAAAAGGGGGTCATTGTAGTGTGCTTTCACCTTGTTTCATCATTAACCAATTTAACACATCAAAATTTAACATTAATAAAAATCTTGAAAAACTAATTTCAACAATGTGTCGCTCTTGTCTCTCCCTTATCAACTACCAAATCACTCTAATCAATATTTGTATGCTACATCACAAATCAAAATAATTAAAACATAATTAATGCATTAGATACCCAGATCGAAAACCATAATTATGTTCAATTATAAATTTCCACAAGCAAGGACACATAACACAAAAACAACAAACATACACATAATAAAACAAGAAAATACTTTTATGTAATAAAGAAAGTCAATAGATGACAAAATTTGCTTGATGTTGAGGTTTTAAACTTTTACCATTTTGGAAAAACCCTCACAAAATAATGAATCAACCACATTAAAAATAAGAAACATCATAAGCATATTCACAATTTCATTTACAACTACAAAAGAAATAACATAACCTAGAAAGTAAAATAATAAAAACATACATGTAATAAAAAAAATCTAAAAAAAAACAAAATTACAAAATTACATTCAAGGATTCATAACTTATTGGGGGTATAGGTTGCCATCCTTCTTTGTAATTTAAAGAATGAACATGGACAACATGTCCTCCAACTCCATCATAGTTTGTTCATCTTTTGCCAAATATATAATGGATTTTTTGGTGTCAAAACCCCGAAATTCCCACCACTCATCAAATGCATTTTTTGCCCACATTTTAACATGTATGCTTGTTTTTTTATCACCCTTCTACAACTCTTTTCAACAATGTTTAGAAATTGACGTTTTGGGCATGTATCATTAGCATAAGAAAAAATAATATCATGAACACAAAATGTATCATTGTTAGCAACAACAATTTTATTTTTAGGTTCAATAAAAACTTGATCAAAATATGTTGGAATCACAAGGCATGACATACTAGAAACATCACTAGAAACATCAAAATCCTCAACAAAAAAAAAGAAAAAAAGGTTATATAGACTTGCAAAAAAACCAATATCAACATCAACAACAAATGAATCAAGAAATTATAGATCACAAATAACATCAAGTGGTTGCAAATAGATTCCAAAAGCATCATTAACCCACATGGCACCATCATCAACAACATTATAATCAAGAATTATAAGGGTTGATCACAAGGCTATAAAGTTAATTGAACAAGAAGAGTGAACAATTGATTAATTACTATTACCTAGATTTAGGTTTGACAATTTGGGCAAGATTTCATTGATCTTTCAATGGTCTAATCAACATCAATGCAAGGCTTCTTTGATGTCTTCAGGTTTGTGGATGGAACACAATATAGAAAATAAAACAAAGCCACAAAAAACATAGAAAAAAAAGAAAAAAAGAAAGAGAAAAAACTTTAATGCAAATGCATGAAAGTTATTGCAAGAGCACCAAAAGCAACACCAAAATGGACACATAACAAGATGCAAAATAAACAAAGCAAACATAATAATGCACAACTAAAAAATAAAATGAAAAGCACATTTACACAAAGTAAAGAAGACAAAAAAATCACAATGATGCTACACAACTTACAAACAACAATGACACATACAACCAAACCAAAAATAAATAAATAAAAGCACCACAAGGATATGATAGTTTCATCTCAAAACAAGACAAACAAACAAACAAACAAAATGTGCACTGTTATATCGACCTCCACAAACAAAACTACATAAGAAATATACACAGATTCTAAAAACTTTCATGAAATGAAAAAAAACCTTCTAGAAGCAATGATGAAATTTTGAAAGAAAAGCTTGATGCCAAAAGACAGCTTAAGTTCGATAAAGACAATGAAGTTGCCAAAAATAAAAATAGGAAATAAAAAGACACGATGTTTCCGTTGCCATAAAAAAAATTAAAAAAACAATCATGATGACAATTGTTATTTTGATAAATTATAAATGGAAATAAACATTGTTTCTATAGCCATAAAAAAAGAAAAAAATGTAGAACAATGATGATGATAGTGGTGTCAACCTACAAAAACAAAGCAAAAAACCAAGATGATACAATGCAACTTGCAACAACACTAACACATACAAATAAATAAAAAACAAACATAAGAAAACAACTCTACAAAGCAACAAAAGGATACAATAATTTCCATTGCCGAGCAAAACAAACAAATAGAACGGTCCATTAATGTTCTTTCAACCTATAACAACAAAATTACACAAGAAATATATGTTGCATATTCTAGAACTTTCATGAAATATAAGCAATTTTCTAGAAGAAATGATGAAAGCACAAAAATATAAACCTTTTAAAAGCAATGATGAAATGTTGAAAAAAACCCTTGACACCAAAAAAAAGCTCAAGCTAAATGAAAATAGTGATGTCACCAAAAGAGGAGGTCAAGTTTGATGAACACAATGAAATTGTTGAAACTGACAACCAAAGACAAAGTTTAAGACAAAAGATTTTTTTTTTAAATAAAAAGAAAAAAATCGAAAAAAAATTCTTTATAGCTCTTTATGTAGAAGAAGGGTCTAAGGGGTACTTTAAACTATGGGCCATCCAAAAGTTGGGCCGATTTTGGAACATTTGTATTGGTTGGTAAATTTTATTGGTTCAACTTCCCTTTAGATACAAGCCTAAGCCTATTAGGGTTCTTATTCTAGGTGGATCTCATGTGGCATGGAAAATGGAGGGAAATTTTTGGGTTCTTCCCACAAGAAACATCATTTCCAAACCCTACATTGTTTTTTTAGGGTCCAAGCCAAGCTAACTCTAGGGGTGACATTGTTGTATTTCTTCTTTTCAAGCGTATTTTCATCTTTTCTCTTCTTCTTCTCAAGTGCCTTTTCATTTTGTTTGAAAAATGGAAAAATATACACTTGCAAAAGATACACCATCACAAGGTATTTATGGTGAAGGGTTTTCTCCATATGTGATTAGAAGTTTTCTTCTAGTACTCTATAATGACCTAGGCATAGGAAAAGGGAAGCAAAAGGTTTACACAAATGAAGAGATTTTGATTGTTTCCTCCAAAAGAAGTAAAAGACATGGTAGTGCTAGAGGCCATGGGTGTCAAATAAAAAAGGGGCTTGTTTTGAGAGATTTGGAAGAAGAAAATGGAAATGATGAAAGGGTAGAAGAAACTGAAGGTAGGAAAAACTAGGTTCCAATTGATGTGGAAACTTTGATATCTATTCATGGAAAGATCGATGAGGATTTCATGAAGAATGTTGGAAAACAAGGTACATTGAGTTCTGATTGTTTCAATTTCAATTTTTTATTTCAATTTTTTGGTTTAGGGTTGGTCTTTATTTTAATTTTTTAACAAATTTTAATCTTGATCATAATTTGAGTTTTGATTTCAATTTTTTAAATTGTAATTTCAATCTTCATATCAAATTTTTCTTCAATTTAGGTCATCATTTTATTTTTCTTGTTACAATTTTGTTCTTGATTGTAATTGTTTCTTTCAATTCATTTTCAAACAATTGCCATTGAAATTGAAATCAAAACAAGTTCAATCCCACATGATATCATTTTTTTTTTCAATTTCAAACCTTGAATTCAATTCCTTCTTGCAATTTTAGTCTTGGTTTGAATTTCTTATTTGTCTTTTGTGTGGTGTAGGTATAAATGTCTAGCATTAGGTACATTACCACATGGTAGTAACCATTCTACGCTTTTCAAAGTTAGGTTATGGTTGTGAGTGCAATCATGTTAAAAGGAGCCAAAATGAGTCATAACCACTACTTAATTCCATGTTTTTTACACCAAATTTTTTTTAAAAGAATTTTAATTTGAAAATAAGTTAAAATTTTTGCACATTATCAAATCCAATATCTTATTTTATAAATCTCCAAAATATGAAATTATATCAATAACATTTGGACTTTCAAAAGTAATGTAAACAATAAAATGACTTGTAAATGGACTTGGAAAACTTCAAGAAAATGACATATTTTTGAAAAAACATTAACACAAACCTTAACAAAATAATACAAAGAAAATTTTAAATATTTGAAAAGATTTTTTTGAAGATTTTTTCCAAGAATATTCCTCCAAAAGCAATCATCTAAGGGGGCAAAGTGGCTCCTATTAGCCCATTTGCACCCTTGTAAGAAAACATATATGATTATTTTGAAAAAATACAAAGCTGAAAAGATTACAAATGAAATGTCTGAGAACAATTGACATGGAGGAAAATTTTATGAAGCTATGGATCATTGGAACCACCACAAGAGTCAATTCACCAAGGTTGTGTAAGCTTCAACCACAAGTTCAAAAGCATTTGATGTCAGCAACCAAGATGAAAAAAAATTTGAAAAGGGTATAATGGTCATTTTGGATTTTGTTAGAAAAGTGAAGAAAACATTTCAAGATAATATGCAAAGCATGTTTCAAACCATTACAGAAAATAACATTGCTCTAGTGCAAAAATTTGCAAAGACAACAACTTTATTGGAGAAGATGGATGAGCACATGGTAGCTCTCATTGGAAAACTTTGATATTAAGAGTTTCACATCTTATCTTTATGACTTTCATACATTGAAGCTTCTACCGCATCTATCATGATTCTTAATCACCTAGTACTAAAGCTTTTCATTAGAAGATGAAAATTCAAGATTGTAATTTCTTTGCAAGCTTGCTTGATACAAAGTTCTAACAATTTGTAAATGGCTTATGGTACTTTTTTGAAAAAGTTCCTTTTCAACTTCTTCTTTTTGTTTCTTTGATGTACCTTGGCTAGGGCTTTCCAAAGTAAGTTCTTTTGGGTTTGATTCATATGATAGATTACATTCTTGTTGCAATTTGGGATTTCCCAATTGTTTCATGTCTTGGATGGCTTGTTCCACAATGTGGTACACATCAGTTTCCTTCAAAATTTCAAAAACTTTCTTTTTCATGTGTTCCACTTCACAAGTTGCCTCTTCTACCCATTGCATATTGAAGTTTTCCTTATGGATAATACACAAATTATGTAAAGATAAACAAGTGGTGATGAAGTTTGGATCATGTCTCAAAAGTGTGTCAACCCTTTTAAGTAAAATTCTCCACCTCCCCTTCAACATGCCGAAAATCCTTTTAATAACCATCCATGTACTTGGTTGGATGAAGTTCCAATGCATTTTCTCTAGTGATAATTCACTTTTTCCACCTTTGAAAGACACCAAAACCAAGGCCAAACTAGGTATGCTACATCCCCGATTAGTTTATAATGCAAAAAAATTCCTTTCACCAATCGCTTGCCAACGTTAGTTCTTAGGAATAAAGCCTAATCATGCATGCCTCCTACCCAACCAAAATCATAGTCCCAAAATTTGCATTCAACATCACAAATCCCTTGTAATAAACATGTGTAAAATCCTTTTCTACAATGATAAGATGCATGTTTTGCAAAAGGAACAATAATTGGAATATGAGTGCCATCAATGGCTTCGATGGTGTATGGAATGTGATGTGAAGCAACAAATTCTGAAATCATTGGCTTAATATTTATAGTTGTTGGTTTCATGAAGACAATGGGTTTCAAATGTTTAGAAACTCTTTCACAAAATTCTCAAACTATAATGAATGTTGTACTTTCAACAATCCCATACACCTCATCAACCATTTGTAAGGATTTCTACTACCAAGGTGAGTCAAAGCAACAACAACCCTAGTCCCAAAGGAATTACTAATCTGAAATGGGTGTCTTTGCGTTGCAAAGATGCTCTCAATTTTTGACAAAAAATTCAAAAGTATGGAAGTTCAACTTGGTGTGTTACTAAAACATCTTTTCAATGTATGAACCCATGAATTACCTTTGCATAAAGCCTTCAATTTGATCATATTTCCACAATGTGTGTATGCGAGGAATGAGCTCTCTCATTTGTTGATTGAAAACATGAAACATTGTTTTGACATCTTCATGTTGTTGCATCATTTGTTGTTGTAAAATTATGACACGAAATATTACCAATTGAAATGCCATACAAACTACCAAACAACACACCACTCGATGATTTAAAGCCATGGTTCTCAATAGACGTTAAAAAAACAAGCAAAATATTGAGGTGTATGAGAGTGAAAAAAAAATGTTTACAACATGAAAAGATAAGATATGTGTAGATTTTGGGCCAAGTTCCTTTTACACACATTCTTAAATTGGTCCCACAAACAACTTTTTTGAGCCCATGCCATGGGTCGACTTTCTATTATTTTAGCACAACGTTTTTTTCGAACAACCTTATAATTTAAAGTGCCCTAAAATGTAAACCCTTTCAGAATTTTTGATGCCTCCCCTTGGTTTATAGGGCTGAAGACAACACCTCAAATTTTAGAAGGGTTTAAATTTGGACCTTTTTCCTATATGTAAAACATTGTTGTGTTTTTTGTTTGTGTATTTTGAGCTCTTAATGAGCTGAAAAAATCTTGTTTGTTGACATCGTAAGAATAATTACTTATACAATTTGAAAGATACTCTCCAACTTGTTAAAATAACTTCCACTTGGTGGAAGTCACCCATTAGTTTGTCCCTTCTCGCTATCCTTTCTTGTCACTACAACATTTTCCCTCTGCAGTGTCACTATTATGGCAACCCTTTACGTAGGAGAAAAGCCTTACCAGCAAGCCCTTCTAAATTTTCAATTTTCAAATCCAAAAGGGTCTATTATTCTCCTATATGAAACACCTAGCAAGGGGGAAAAGAAGGAACATG
>Ga0116229_10009143_pt1 | contig 15217 bp, 8 predicted proteins | sample S1TSphgellanicum_3_FD_87313 | JGI IMG/M metagenome (GOLD analysis project Ga0116229, IMG submission 87313) | Host-associated microbial communities from peat moss isolated from Minnesota, USA - S1T2_Fc - Sphagnum magellanicum MG | ecosystem: Host-associated > Plants > Peat moss > Unclassified... | reverse complement strand
CTTCCTTCCTTCCTTCCTTCCTTCCTTCTTCCTCACTGTCTCTGTAATGTCTCCCCTTTTTCATCTCTCATGGAATCAATCTATTTTGTTCTTCTTTTGAAATTGCCTCCAATGCTTTTTCCTTGTAGCACTCTGAGGTCACATTTCTTTTGTGAACAGCAGCGAGCAGAACTTTTTATGAGCTTTTATACAGCTCTGTGCACAATACAGGCTGCAACTCCAGGTTGATTCTCAGGCAATCACATCAGTAATTCCAGATTTGAAGAGTACAAGCATATAATTTTCTCAGGGCCCACAGATTCCTCTCCTACAACCTGGTATCAATCTGTCCCCCTTTTTTTTTGATGGAATTGTGGAGCATGCTTTTGCAATATGCTATCAATTTGCTACTCTGCAAAGTGGTTAAGAGATAACTTTCAAGTTGAGAAGGATGCTGGAAATAAAAAGTGTTACTGTGGTGTTCATTCTGGGTTCAAAGCAGTGCTAAGAATTTGAGAATGGAGATATGCACACAGCAGGCAACAGTCGAGAAATTTGAGATGCTGGCTACAGTATGAATACAGTGAGCTGAATGAGCCATGGAAGACAAGGAATGAGAACGGGGGGTCAATGAATCAGAGAGTCTAATATGGCAAAGGAGAGAGATAGAGAGAGGAAGAGTTGTCTAGAAGGCTTGACATGGAGGTGTGGGTAGAGGAAGGATGGCGCACATGAAGACAAAGGTGTGGGGTTTTGAGACATTTGGAGGCAATGTTCTTGTTGGCTGTACAACATGGCAAAGACATGTCTTGTTATAAACGCCAGTTCCAAGTCAAAGAATTACTGTAACTATTGTTGATTCTCATTTTCCTGGTTGTACTACCAAAGAACAGATATCAGCAGGAAGAAGCAATGTATCAAGCTGGCAAGGAAGGATTTGCACCTGTATTGGGGACACGACCAGCAACAGAGGGGGCATGTATGGGGAGGCCACAATCCAGTTGATGCAAGTAAACCTTGTTCTTGTGCCTAGCTCATCTTACTCATGTGCATGAAAGACTTAGTGCAAGTTTCTGAGGTTGGAGGAACTTATCAAAGAAACTTCAGTTTCTCCTTCACTTGGATCTAACATGCTCATATCATGAGTTTGCTGTTCCCTTTAATCTGGGTACATTATTCGTTAGAGTAAGGATGGCCTCCCTCTTGTGAATTTTCCTTGGTTGCTACATCATTCCTCCTGTGCACTTTCTGAACCTCTGCATTCTGGAGTAAAAGACTTTTTTCTATATGTGCTTTGGTTGTACAGCACTGGCTTACTTGCATGAAAGTTGGGTTGGTGACAGTGCATCAGAAACTGGCCTAATGGTGGCTGGCAGTATGTGGCATTGGGGAACTGCTGACAAGGCTGAGTAAGGTGCAAGAAGCAAGGAAGATGTATGAAGATGGTTGTCAGGCTGTGTCTGGTGAGAATAACTATATTTGGCAGTTTAGTTTCTTCCACTGTACTGCTGCAGCATTTCCAGAATGTGCATGTGCCATGAGACTTCTTGCAAATTGGAACATCACACATTTGAACAGAAATGGCAGATTTTGACAGCATTCATGGGTTGAGTAACATGCATGGGCAGTGCTGGAGGACATGAATGGCAACAACAGCCAAGGCAAGGAATTTTAATAAGGTGCATTCTGATTTATTGCATGGTTGGGCTGTCTTGGAGGCTTGAGAAGGCAATACTTACTGCTAAACAAAGGCCAATAAAACTGTGGGTCTACTGAATATATCTTTCAGACTTATCTGCATTGAAGTCAAGGCAGCCATGGTTGAGTGGGCACACTCCCTGTTTGACAAGGCTACCTGGACAAATCCAAAGAGTGCAGCTAGCTGGCCAGTAAGATCATTTTACTCAGAATACAAGTATGGTTGTGCAGATGTCGTGGATCTGATATAGTCAGCCACTTCCTTGCTTGTTTTGGAGCTAACTGCTACCATCCCAATTTGATTATATTTGCTGGGTGTCCTTTTGGCCTGAAATACTTGGTTTATGAGGATGGGCTTGGGCTCTCATGGAGTCAGAGAGAGCAGTGCTTCTATTACACATCAAGTATTCCAGGTTTGCAAACTTCCACAGTGTGCTCATATGTGGCACCGTTTCTTGTACTGAAGATTCTTCTGTGTGTGAAGTTTTGTTTTCAGTTTCCACTTGCCCAAAAAAATGGTACATATCAACAAGTATGGACCTTGTTTGATACAAAACACGGTAAGAAAGAGTGTGCCCAACAGCTTTTCAAACAAGGATATGAGCTCAACCCAAGGGATCCTATGCTCCTACAGGCGCATTCACTTTGTTTGAGCATCAGTGTACCCACGTTGGGCATGACCTTCCTCCTGTCTAAGTATGTTCCACTGATAGCTACATTGGAGTCCAAGACACAATTCCAGCTCCAAGGGTGGAGGCCTAGACTAGAAGGTAACCAAGAACAAGGAAAGTCTTTGACTACCATTGACTCTCCATATAGTCAATGTGCTAACATTGCACAAACTTTGAGGTAAGTATGATCGAATTTAATTTCATACAGGATATTTATTTTTTATGTTTTTTATTTGTTTATTACTTTTCATCATGTGAGCTATGTATTTCTCACCCATGCACATACTTATGAAAAATCATAAACTCTTCAACACCTATATTAGAGTTTTCTTTGAAGTGATGCATTGTTGGCTTCAACTCTCATCTACTATTTGGTGTAACATCATCTCTTGATTGTTGTTTGCAAAGTTTTCAAACAAAGGATCACAATTTCACAAAACCTAACATGGGAACTTTAAAGTCAATTCTAGTTACGTATTTTTCAGCCTAGAAGTTGCCCATCTATAGTCTATGTTACCAGGGGTTATATAGGGGCTAATGAAGGCCTAAGGGGACTATGGGGGTTATAGATAGGGTTAAGGGTTGTAGTGGTTATAGGCTATGGGTTTAAGTTTAGGTTTTAACGTTTATGACTTGAAGTTTTAAGGTCTAATTTGTAAGGTTTGTGTTTTGACTTTTAATGGTTTAACTTTTGGGTTGCGTTTTTAGGGTTTGAACTTGTAAATTAATATTTGATCTTTAAATATTAAGATTAAGGTTTATGGTTGTAAGGTATGCATTGTGTTTATGTAAAATGTTCAAGTTATGAATCATGTTTTAGCATTAAGGTTAAGGTTGGCTATGATGAATTGAAGTCATTGGTGGATTAAGGCGTTTTTAGGGTTTTTGTGTTTAGAGGTTGATTTTCAAAATTTAAAATAAGGTTTAGAGTTTGAATGGCATGGTCAGAATGAGTGTTAGAGAAAAACATGTTATTATAGAACATGATTTTGGGGTATTAACTAAAGTTTAAATAAGATGGGTAAATAAGAAATCACCCCAAAAAATGTGGATTTAAATGTTGATTGGGTGGGAAGGAAATGTTAAAGGTTTATGGGTTGATGAGGATTCTGTTTAAAAAAAAAAAAAAAACCTTGTATATAAAAAATCAAGGACAAGAACCCATCCATCAAAAGTATAAGGCAAATGAGAACATGAATAGATACAACCCAAAGAAAAATCGAAAACAAACAATCAATGAAAAATAATGAAAAGGAAACTTTATGCAAATAAGACTTGAGGCTATGAAATGATGATCAACAATGCTAAAGAAGACTAAAGGTGAGCAAGCTATTATTTGTTAAAGAATAGCTATGATTTTTGCATGTTGTAGGGCTATGGACACATGATGTCAATAATGGGAAATGAGCATAAAGGGCATTAAAGTAGATCGTTGATGATGTGCAATAATGGTTTATGCACAAGTAATTAGGAATGAATCAAAACAAGAATGAAAACATTTATACGTTTTAATAACAAGGGAATGAAATCATTGCTTAGTGTTCATTCAGCATGTGCCTTCTCCTAAGTAGCCATCGTCACTACATGTGTTGTTGTTATCAATGTTCATTACACCATATTTGTGTGAATCGGGTCAACAATGACAATGTCCATCAAGGTATGGAAATTGACAATCCCTCAAGCTCCTTGATGGATTCAATTATGAGTCCAAAAAATAAAATAATGAAAGGAGAAGGAGTTGGGGCGCATTCTTTGGTTCGCAACACTTTGGGGGTAGAGGGTCGTGTTGAAGCTTCAGGATGGGACTAGGAAGATCGACAAACAAGTCACTTATTCACACGAACCTGCATAAACCAAACAATAGGTTGGTTAGTGTGCAATTGGAACACCTTTGGTGCACGGACGAATCACGAACAAACACGAACTCATAAGACTCATCACAACTCGAACTTGAGGAAACCATCACCTTCCCCCTTATAATATACTATGTGCATGGCCACGAACCAGCACTCAAATGTCATTTTGTCCCGTGACACCCAAATGGAAGTCTCGAAATTTTCAAAGTTAAGACTTTTGTTACTTTGGGAGCCCATAACTTTGTGTGCAAACCTTCGATTGAGGTGAAGTATAAAACAAAGTTGTAGTTCTCGTCAAGAACTTTTCAACGGTATGTGGCATGCCACCTACACACAAGGAAATCGGGGCGATTCCCGATTTGTAATGGTTGGGAATCAAATTGTCAATTTGACTCTCGGCCTTTCTTTTGGCCATAACTTGTGTTTTAAGTGTCCAAATGGGTCATGCGAGCCCATTTTAGACATCTACGTTCTAAGATTTTTTCAATGATATAAATAAATTTTTAATCCAATGAGTTTTGACTCTTGTAATCGCCTTTTGAAAATTCGTAAGTCCATTGGGACCCCAACTCCCAAAATGAAAGTTCATTTGGGAGTGTGGGGGTTCATTCCCTCACACTCTCTTGCATTTTTGAGAGCATGAAATGTGACTCCCAAGCTTCATTCTTAGCCTGCACCTTTGCAAACCGTTGTTTTGGTTGTGAGCCCAAGGTTAGGGTTACGACAAAAACCATTTCTGGTAATAAGAATATCCATTTGTTGTTGGGTGTGTTGAAGGAAAAGGTGGGAGACCTCCTTTAAATATGTGTTCCATTCTCCAAAACAATAGTTGTAATAGTATCCCAAAGTGTATAATGAGTTGCTATACATTCATTCTCACAGGGGCATTGAAGCAAATGGATACTTAAATTGTCAATGGTATGATCACATCGACACCGTGAAAGGTGGGCCACTATAAGATGTGACAAACTAAGATGGGTACATAGTGTTATAAAGATGATAGACAAAATGCTAATGTGGTAAGAAAAACTAATAACCAAGTGTTTGCCCTTGGATTTGCACATGAGTGGAGACATGTTCGTGCAACACGTGAAGGAACGTTTACTAGAAGTGAAGTAAACTCCTATTCATGTAAACGATCCGCCAAAAAGGCCTACAATTGGGGGTAAAATTAAACCATTATGCTTTCAAAAGGTGGAACATGAAAGTGAACACCTTGGGGTAACATGGTTTAAACATTTCATAGTGTCATCTGGAACAAAGAAGTGTAAGTCTCAACATTTATTACTGTATTTAAAAGAATAAAGTAATCATCCTACTGGAAACGAGTGACAAGTGCAAGAACAATCAATGCCCAACACCCCAAGAATGTAAAGGTAATAGTCCAAACCATAGAAAGAAAACCAAACCCACTCGAAAAAGCAAGAAGAGTGGTTTAACGACGAGTTAGGTGACCAATATAAACACCAAAAGATCCTACATTAAGTAATTTCTCCAACATAGCTATGGTATGAGTATCGAACTCATCATAATGTTGTAAATGTTTAAAGATGAGAACATTGTATGAAGTAAGTAGCCCGAACGCTAGGTGTAACATAATAAAAACATTGCAAAAGTTGCTTGAAGATCTATAAGCATAGGGAGATAAAATATCGTCCCAAAATCCTCATGGAAAACCTCAACCATAAATGATTCAACAAATGATATGAATACTGTTAGTGCACCCAAAATACAAAAATCCAAGTTGGGAATTAAAAAGTTAGGAGGAAATGATATAGAATGGTTTAACCCCTAAGGAAACCAAACTACACATTTCATTGGCTACACTAAAAGACCTAATGCTAATAACACTTTTTACAATTCTAAAAATGCAAAAACCACATATAATGTAAGATGTACTATATGTGTATCATCCACCAAGGAAGGGAAAACACAAATAAAATGGGCTATTACTATAAGGCGAAGAACACGAAAGTGAGCTAGAACAAACAACATTCCTCCCAATGGGTCCCCTTTTCATGTACTTAACTACAACGAAATGACTATAAAATCCCCATGTCAAAAGGCCTGGGAAAAATATAATGGGTCGTAACCCTACTTTGAGAGAGTGTGAAGATGAAACTCACACTCCCCAAATGGGACTTGGGAGTCCTCTGGGACTCCCGAAACTTCAGAGTTTGATTGTAGAGGTCAAAACACCTCGCATTAAGGTGTTTTTTATATCATTAGAAAGTTATTGAAGTGTAGATGTCGAAAATGGGCTCACATCGGCCATTTGAACATCTACAACACACGTTATGGCAAAAAAGAAAGGTCGGGAGTCAAACTGGCAATTTGACTCTTGACCATTAAAAATCGATAATTGACCCGATCCTAGTGCGTGCAAAGTGGAGTGCGAAACACCGTTGGAAAGCTTTTGAGGAGAGCTACAAGTTTGCTTTAAACTTCATCCCAATCGAAGATTTGAACAAAGAGTTATGACTTCGCAAAGTCTCGAAAGTCCAAATTGGGACAGTTTCGAAACTCTTACTTGGGAGTCCCACGACAAAAAGCCATTCAGATGTAGGTGCTGCGAAAAGACATAGAGAATACTATATGGGGGAAGGCGATGACTTCCCTCGAGTCCAAGCCGTGGTGAGTCTTGTGAGTCCAAAGTTGTTCGCGACTTGTCCTAACACTAAAGGTGCTCTAGAAAGTGAACTAACCAACTTGTTGGTTGGTTTTGATGCAGGTCCGAACAAGTAACTAAAGTTTTTCACTCTTCCTAGTCCCATCCTGGAGCTTCAGCATGCCCCTCTACCCCTTCTAGTGCTGAAAGTTGGGAACATGCCCTGAGTTCCTCACAATTCTGATGTTTGAATAACTTGGCCCATCTTGGGTCTAACTAGGAACTTGGGAGTGCGTCAACTCCTGAAAAATGGTTGACCGTGACACTAAATTGAAGGCGTTATGGACATCCACTTATAGCACCACCCAATTTACGTGCAAATTTAACATCGTTCAAACACCATGAACCACTATTTCACACCCACCACGAGTCATTACACCAAATGATGAAGATTAAAATGCTCCACAAAAGTATCCTTAAATTAAATAGCCAAAATGTGGGCAACTAAATGATAGGTCACTTCACTGATCGTGATGGGACATATACCTCCAAACTATTCCTCTAACCTTAAATAATTGAGATACAAAAAGAAAACATGACATTAAAGGTGAAACATGACTTTGAACAATGTGCCCACATAGCTTGAAAAAAAGGTTGAAGCCATTTGCAAAATCATATGGGATAAAATAATCTCGTAGAAGCTCATACACCATACCCGAAACACCACCGAAAAAAAAAAGTGGTAAACAAGCCAAAGCAAAGATAAATGTTTCCCAATTTAAAGTAATTTTTGTCTCAAGATGAAAATCATCAACAAAAGAGGGGAGATCAACCTCAACACTTGGGTGGAGAAAGCGAAAAACTCCTGTGGTTTCATCAAATGGGGCTATAAGTGTGCTTGGAACTAATGCGCGTATTGTTCAAACATATTCCCCTACATGACCAAAAGCCCATGCACAACATAATCGTGTTGATGGAGGTGGGGTAAGATCTAAAGTCGATTCCAAATGTCTGCGAAAAGCTAAAACGAGTGTTCTAATTGTGTGCTCCTCTTGTAATGCCTCTTAGTCATCACCCATGTATCAACATAAATGAGCATGAATCTTTTGGTGGCCTTTTTCACCACCCTATGGAGGAAAATATAAACACTAAGAAAGGAATAACGAAAAAACATGCCATGCTGCAACATTGAAAAGATCAATTGCTAATTGAAATAAAAAGATATGTAAAGCTTATTGAATGTCAACTTAAAGTGCATATGGGATATGATGGTAAAATGAAGACATGGTAAACCCAAGTGGAAAGCATTAATGATGTTTATGGATGCAATCCATGTCCATGTTATAAAGGGAAGAGAACAAGGTAAAGTTGGGGCCAACACTCCCCCTAAGACAAATGGCTACCTATGAGCAGTGCATGAAAGTTGGTGTTGTGTTAAACCCCCTACATTAAATAAATAACCACAAGAAGGACAAGGGACACGAGGTTGCAAAAGAAATGATTGCACGATAGATGTAGGAGGAGCTCTTAGTGGGTGTGGTGAGCGAAACAGAAAGGGTGCCGATAAACCCAAAGAAGGTGAAAGGACTGGCCGAAGTGAACTAGGAGGGATGGGACTAATGGGTGATTAAATGGAAATTGGAGCACATATGGGCATAGGAGTAATGTTGATAGCTAGTTCTCCATCAGATGCTTGCTAAAATAGCTGAAATGTTCGACAACGCTTCGAAAATGAATAACCCATAAGGTTTGCCATACATGTCCTCAGCCTAAGATACTAGTCTAAAACCAAGACTTGAAACCTCAATTTCGAAAACCCCCTTAATCCCTTTCAAACCTTTAAAATATTGTTCCAAAAGAAGTGTATTTACAAACAAAGCGGAAAAAAACGAAAAGAAGACACATGGTAGCAGATTTGTAAAAACCCAAAGAATGGGTGTGAATAGCAAGTGGACCCCGACTATGGATTTGCCACTGCTCATGTGTTGCCGTTCAAGGACCTACTTGACTACCCTACTTGCTCTACCTTGCTCTTGTTTCATTTTGCCATACCCTATTTTCTCAACCTTGTTTTGACCTAGACACTAGTACTAATAATAGTACTACCACTATTCCTACACTCTCAAACCCTAATAATTCCACTCATTACTGTTTTTTCCAATGATGTTGCCCTTCTTTCAAACCCTATCCCAAAAGCCCATCTACTACTACTACATGAACCTCATTACATCATGAAGTGCACTTGAGTTGGACACACAATGAGAGGTTTCTACAACTCTTGCAAGCCTTAGATCTTCCATTACCAAAACTACATCTAGAACATTGCATTCTGTTTGACTAGAAATATTTGAATATGAATGTGATGCCTTCCCAAGGTCATAGTGATATTGCAGAGCTATGTCAACTAGAGTTTCAACATAGAACATTATAATGCATGGAACCCTGTAGCTTCACATAGTTGGGAAACTACCATTGTTGTTACAACTCAAACAAATGCATCCACACCACCCCCACTACTGCCTCCACCACCTCCACTATCATTACTCACTCCACTGCTACCTGTTCCTACCTAAGAACTTAATTTGGATAAGTTAGCTCCATGTTGTTCTATGGTGCAATATGGGTGTGTCTGCAGTAGTTTGCAGTTATTTGCGGTTATAGTAAGTGACCAACAACAAGAGCCATGGTGGTGGTGTGCCTCACATTAGCCTACTACATTGGGCCCTTGTCTACACTACTACTCTCTTCACATTTTTCATCATCATCATCGCTTACCTCAACAGGTTCACCTACTATCACTACCTTGAAGGGAAGAAGAAAAGTGCAAGAGAATAAGTCTAAAGGACACTAGTTTATTGTTCACTTTAGCCTTCCAACCTTAAGCAATTTAATATAAATGTGAATGCTCCTCAAAGCATCCTCTTTTCATTTTCATTCAAGCATAAGATGTTCAAATGATTGGAATTCCTCTTCAAGAAATGAGGAAATGTTATTTGATGATATAGATCAAGAAGTTGTTATTTTTTTAAATGTGTTTTTTTTGTTGTCAATTCTAAAGGCCTTATTAATGAAAACAAGGATGAAAGGGTCAAACAATCTACTGATTTGGCAATGGGGTCCATGATGTTTTGGCCATAACATGAATGACATTGGCATTATTCAAAAACCTTATTAACTTCACATTGACAAAGTTTAAGGAGTTAGTAATTCAAGTAATGAAAATTATAATTTATCATGTTAAGTCGTAAGGTTATGGTTAAAATTTGTGGTTAAGCTTACATGTCAATGAGGTTTTCTTGCATCTTTAATACATTTTAGGTTACATCCTCATTTGTGATTTTCAAGCAATTTAACATCATTTCACTAAAAAGTTATCATTTGCAACTATAAACAATGTTTTTTTAATGCAAAAAGTAGTTAGTTTATTATGTTTGTCATGGAGAATAAACTATAATGGAAGTTTTTAGGAGTTTTCAAAAATAGCCATGAAGAATGTGTTTGAAATTTTTTTAAAGTTTGCATAAAAATCTTTGAAGAATAAAGTTTTTTTAAACATAAAGCTAAAAAATATATATTTTATTGATATATATATATATTAGATGTAATAAAAAAACTACAACATTAGTTGATGAATTTTTTTAAAAGATGTGAATTAATGTTTTTAGAAAGTTATATAATAAATTTTTTTAAAAGGTTCCATTTGATAATATTTAAAAAAGACCAAAAAGCCCCATCCTTTAATCTCACCAACACAAGTTGTAGCTTTTGTACTTTTAGTTCATTTTTTTATTTAGTTTGTCTATTTTTTGGCTCAGTTTGCATCTTTTTTTATTCAAATAATAAAATTTTTTAATTTTGATACATGATAAAATTCCTTGTGTATTAAATCCTTTCATTTTTTTCAATTTATATCTTTATTTTGTCTTTGACGTCATCACTTTCTCATATTGTTTGTTTGAATTTTTTTGATTTGAATTGCATGTTTTCAATTCTTTCAAAATCTTTCATAAATGGTTTAAGGTTTTATTAACAAACATGGTTTCGAAGTAAACATTTAAGTGATCTTGGTAGACTACCTCCCACATTGCATGTGTGATCAATTAAGTTATGTTATAATAGACAATGAATGTTGTACACATTACTAATGTGTTGAGTTGTATGCATTTCACAATTTGAAAACACACCTTGTTCTAATGAAGTTATTTTGCTTTATGCAAAATAATTAATTCAGATTATTGAATTTATGCCATGAACTTATTCACCTTTTAAAACTTAATATTCCTTTTAAAAACTTACATAGACAACATTCACAATTAATCTTTTTTTAAAAATCAAAACTTGTCATTAAAACAATTTTTCAATTTTTTCAAAACCTCACCAAAAATATGTTTTCAATTTTTCAAACTCATTCATTGTAAACCATGATTAAAAATCAATCCTTGGAAATAAATACTGCAAATGCTCACTTGAAAAAATGCAAGGAAATCACCAAAAACAATTCAAATGAAAAATAATATCACCATGATGATCATTTACAAATGTTAATTAACATTATTATAAATGTGTGTTTTTATGTTGGTTTTATGATTGAAATTTTAATCAAAACAAACAAAGGACAAAATTGTTTTCAATTAGATTGAACATATTGTTTATGTTAAAATTTTAATCATTATTTTTGATGATTTTTTTTGAAATGATTAAAACTACTAATTGACACGTATAATATATATATGTATATATATATATATGGTTTCATCCTTTGACTTATTGTATATGTATTGTCATTTGCGATTTTACCATGCAAGTAATTTGGTCACCCTAACAACAATTGATGTATTGTCACTTGGCAACATATTCCAATATTCAAAATTATTTTTATTTAATCTTGAAAAACATCCACATCATCCATTTTGCAAGTGGTAATAGTGTATGACACGTGGCAAAATAGTACCTTGCCATGTGGCATATTAATGGTGTCTATTTATTTTTAAAGCGAATTTTTTGGTGCCATGTGGCATATAAATTGTGTCCATTTATCTTTTGAAGGTTAATTATTTGGTGACACGTGGCATGTTAAGCCCTATTTCATATTTAATATTTTTAATTAATTTTTAAAAAAAAACTTTTTAATTTAAAGTCAATAGGATGTCAACATATGGATAAGTAATGAAGGTCTAGGCCTAAGGAAGTAAATAGATAGGCTTCAATTAATGAAGTAGGTTTTAAAAAGAATTTATTTTATTTTGGATTTTACCCTTAAGGGTTAAGCTTCTTTGATTGGCTCATCCCTTGAATTACACATACACTTTGAAGAATTTTAGAGCACTTAGTTGTATACTACACATGAAAAAAATGAAAGGTAAAAAATATAGGTTAAACATTATAGTTGCAAGATTCACCAACTTAGTCTAAAACTTATTAGTTGAATTTAATAAAAATAAAATGAATCTGAATATTGTTACTTCAATTCATTAAAATTTTAAAAACATATTTAATCTTGATTTTAGTCAAACTAAAAATAGTTAATCATTTTAGACAAATGGATTTAATTTTACAATCATTTCAGTCATGATATTAATGAAAAAAAATGTTTTTATAATAGTGTAGGGGCTTGTTTAAACATAATCAAATTTAAAATCACTAAAAACAAGGCCAAACTCATAATTAAAATCGAGATCACTAATATAACCACCTACAAATGCCAACTAGGATTTTTTATTGACAATTGAAAGAAAGATAACTAAATCCATCTTATAAATGAATATTAAAACCAAAAACACCAAAATGATTCCAAATCGTCATTAGACTTCACAAGTTATGATTAGATTCAATTGCATGCATGTAAAACTAAAATGTGTCATAGGAGTTGTTAATTGAGTTGTGAACCCATTGAAGTTAAACTAAGTTCAATTCCATGTTTACAAGATTAAAAAATGTCATAAATAATGGTCAACAAACCTCACTAGGACATTTCAAATTCAATTACATGCATACATGATTTATAATAGACCTTATTAGATGTGCCAATTGTGCATTAAATCTCACAAGGGAAAATGTGTAACAATAAATTATCTATATAAACCCCAACACCATATTGAAAATGTCAAATGTGCATAGACCTCATTAGAGCCTTTCAAATTAAGTACATGCATATAGAACCAAAATAAATATTATACCTACCAACTCAATTGTAAACTTAACAAAGGCAACATGCATCAATAAAATATCTATAAAACCCCTAAGGCCATATTGGGTATGTCAAATGTGCATTAAACTTCAAAATGACAATTCAAAATTAAATTCATGCATACATAATTTGATTAGACCCCAAACCATGTGCCAAATGAAAATGAGTTTTGATAAAAACAAATGTGAATCAATAATATTGCACTTTGAAAACTTTCAATACCATTAATATTACAATCAAATGGGTAAATAAAAAAACTTCAAAACTTTGGCCATGTACATCATTTGAGTTCTTATACAAAAAATCAATTGCTAGGATCATCAAACTCTAGTAAGTTACCCACCATGAATTGAAATTTTAAACATTTTAATTTAAATTACAAGTAGTCTTTAAGAAAATGTTTTGGAATTACTACCCTTGAAGTTGTTTAGTGATGAAAGGCATTGTCAAATTTAACAATCTCAAGTGTTTTCCATGCCATAATATCATTCACAACTAAGAACCAAGTTTTACTTATTTGATTAAGATGTCACATCATTGATAAATCCATGGACAAGTGCAAGATGATATGTTCAATGAGAGCAAGCAATAAACTATGAAAGTTCTTGTATGGAAGCTTTTACATATGTATTTGGGTTTTGGGGTAGAAGTTTTTCAACTTTTAGTGCTATTGGAGGTTTTTGTTATGTTGAATGGATTCTAAAATAAAAAGCACTTCACATTAAAATGTGTTTTTGGAGGTTAAGATTCAATTTTTTTGGGGGATTTTGGAAGCCATATGTTAGTTAGGGTTTGGAGGCTTTCACAAAACTAGCAACAAAATGCAATAGGTGATCACAACAAAAGGAGAAAAGCTTGCCAAATGGTGATGTATGGGTTAAGACAATCATAAAAGATCTCGTCCTCTTGGGCTATCGTGACCATATTTTTAATTAGTGTTACACCTCATTTTGAAAAACAAGTGGTAGCAAAATCTTTTTAAATCAACTTGCTACCACTAGAAATGCACCCCCCTCCATTCAAAAACAAACTTTGCTTTTATACAAAATTCTGATGACCTTGAAAACATTCAAAATTTGGGGGTGTTCAAATGTAGGTTGATAGGTTTCTTTCTATGTAGTCATTTGCACCCATCATTTTACACAATTTAATTTTCTCCTTTGATCTTCCCATACCTCTATTCTTCTTGCACGCTCCTTTATAAACTTCAACTACTTCATTCATCTTACTAAATGAGTAGGCAAGATTGAGAACATCATAGTTCTTAAAGGGCATTCAAAATTCTATGTTTTTTAGAGAAATAGAAGTAGTGTGGGATCTAATATGAAAAATTAGTTGTAGCAAGAGTGTAGGATAGTGTAGGACCTTAATATTGTTTAAGGTTTGGATAAAGGTAGTCACAAGTTCCTATGAAACTTGTCTAAAGTCCAAACATATTTAGGAGACCTTGTGGGTGTAAAAGATCCCTTGATGTGTTTTGATCATGCTTGATAATAAACCTTTGTATATCATTTAACCCTAACAAAAAAGGGTTATGGTGATTTCAATGACACTCATAAGACCACAAACATGAATATGTGGTTTTAGCCTATGATTGACAAACACACCTTTGTTACACCATGTGTTAAAAACATTGTTATGATTCAACTGGACCATCACACAATGATACAATTCATCCTTGTATCATTGTGACAATATGCTTCCATATAATAACAATGTACATAGAAAGTCAAAATTGATCGCTATGACCCAACACTCACCAATGCACTAGTTCCACAGAACCTATTCTAAGTTTTGTGCAATTGGATGAAGTTTTTTTTTCCTCCTTCCCTTTTTATTGCCCCCAACCCAGACTTTTCTTTTTCTTTTTCAGCCTTTCCCACCCAACTTACACCTCTTCCTACCTACCTATCCTTTTTTTCTTCTCTTCCCATTCACTTATTTTCTTCCCATGAACGTTTGTGAATTATTCTTTGTTTGAGTGGAAGAGGGAGGAGAACTTTTTGTGGGTGTTAGTGCTTGTGATTAAACCATAGAGGAAGGTGAAAAGGTGATTGTATTTTTGATGAATTTCTTTTTTCTATTTTTTGTTTTGTTTTTTAAATCCTTTTTGTTTTATTTGTCTGTTTTTAGCCCGCCCCCCCCCTTTTTTTTTTTTTTTCTTTTTGTTTTTTTTCACTTTTTTTTTTTTTTTCCTTTTTTTTTTCTTTTTTTTTTT
>Ga0116229_10009142_pt1 | contig 15217 bp, 11 predicted proteins | sample S1TSphgellanicum_3_FD_87313 | JGI IMG/M metagenome (GOLD analysis project Ga0116229, IMG submission 87313) | Host-associated microbial communities from peat moss isolated from Minnesota, USA - S1T2_Fc - Sphagnum magellanicum MG | ecosystem: Host-associated > Plants > Peat moss > Unclassified... | reverse complement strand
CGGTGCGGCGATTTCCTCTGACTCATGGAGAATCTTGGCCGGCCGAGTCCACGCGCTTGATTCCGCTGACATTGACGGACACGCTGGATCCGCGAGCGGTGTTGCGCTACAGCCTTTACTACCGAGCGGCCAGTCCGCTGACGCCCGATTGGGAAGTGGTCGAGGCGGATGTCGCTATTTCCTCCGGACACGAAGCCCCGCAGCGGCTGCTGAATGCGACGTTGTCCGGCGTGCTCTCGCGGCAGGGCGAACTTGCCACCGAGGAACGTGGGGCCAGTGCGATCGCTTGTGCCAGCGATGCGGATTGCGATGACCATCGTAGTTGTGATGGTCATGAGCGCTGCGCGCCGCGCAGTTCCGGCGCGGACGCGCGCGGCTGCGTCAAGGGTATGCCGGTGGTTTGTCCCGTGAACCAAGTCTGCAGCGAATCCCATGGCTGCCGCGGCTTGGACGCGCCGAGGTCGGCGCCCGCCGAGCCGGTCGCCGCAAAATAGCGGCGGTTCAAGGAGTCAGTATGATCCGGTGTGCGGTGGCACCCGGTCGGAAGGGTGTCGGTTTTCCCTTCGCCCAGTCATCGAAGCCCGCTCGATAGAACGGCGACAGGGGATGACCGCTCTGGCCCCCCGGCATGTGAAAGTAACCTTCCGATTCGTGCCCCGGCTGAACGCTGAAGCGTTCTGAGGCACCGAAATCCCGCCCTTGAATGCGTGGCATGTCCTCTCGGCCACCGGGAATCATGACCGTGGGCATGTCGAGCAGCGGAGCCAGGAGCGGTACGGCGCCGGATAGCGGATGTGCGACACGTACGGCGTTCACCTTTCCCCATGTGCAAGTTTGCAGCGTACTGCACGCGTGCGGCACTATCTCGCTGGCTCGCAGAGCCTCGAGAAAAAACTCATTCCAATCGCTGTAATGCGACGCGAGCAGATTGAGAGGGCGGCTCTCCATGAGCCGCCACAAAGGTCCTTCAAAAGAGCTTGGGATCTCGAATTCGAAATCGGGGTCACGTACGCGCGCCGGTGCGACGAGCATGAAGAACGCGCGTGCTTCGACTTGTTCGCGAAACAGGGTGACGAGCCGGTACGCCGCATCCTCGGGCGCGGCATGTCCGCTCCATTCGGCCAGCGTCGCATACGCCGCATCGTGCTCGTGACTCCCCGCTTTACGTGACTGGTCGATGACTCGTGACAGCAGTTGCCTCCAGCGCTCGAGAAATAGCGCGCGATCGTCCAGCTGCACCCTCAAGCTCGAGACCGGCGTGAACGGTAGTGCGGCGTTCTCGAGATCTGCACGAATCTGTCCCGCGCGCGCGCCACGGTCCATTCCATCGTCGCCGATCAATTCGGCGTCAGCACCGCCGATGACGCGCGCATTGGCTGACCAGAGAAATCCGGACGCTGGATCCATGACATGCGGCTGCCGGTCGGGGTCGAGCCAGCCGGCAAAGCCCACCGAGGCATCGGTGGATAGTTGCGGGACACCGGATTCGTTCGGCCCGTGCTTCGGCAGCCGACCCGCCAACACCCAGCCGATGTGTCCCGCGTTATCGCCGATCATCATATTGAGACCAGGAATACCGAAACCGCCGGCGAGGCGCAGGGCGGCGTCGACCGAATGGGTCTGCTCCAGCGCCTCCAAGTTGAGGTTGGTTGCCGACGGATCTTGGGTAGTCCATTGAATTACGTATGGGGCACCCGTCCAATCCTTGCCGATGACGGGACCCCATTCCGACAGGCCGACCTGCAAGTGTTCCGTGGCAGCTCCCCGTACATCGATAGGCTCATCCACGTAGGTGAGTGTGTGAGCACCGGATGCCGTTTGATAGTCGGTGGGTTGCCCGGCTACCGGTACCAGCCTCACGACGGTGGCAAATTCAGCGTAGCTGCTGGTGAATCCCCACGCGATGGAGCCATTGCTGCCGGCCACCACCGCAGGCGTGCCGGGCAACGTGACCCCTGTCAAGTCGAGTGCCTCGAGCGGTGATCTCTCGATCAATCGTGCACGATACCAGGTGGCGGGTACGCGCAGCTCCAAGTGCATGTCATTCGCAACCAAAGCCGCACCGTTCGTCGTCTTGGAGCCTGCCACGGCCCAGTTGTTGCTGCCGAGCAAACTGAGGCGCCTGAGCACTTCCGCCGGAGGTTCCGCAGGCAGGTTGCCGATGGTGCGTAGATCGAATTCAGCGGCGCTCGGAACCCGGGGCTCATCTGCGCGAGTGCCGTCGACGGCGGCGTCCCATTCGGGCGCGCCGGCCTCGATAAATCGCCAGAGGGCTTCAGGCAGTGTCGCTCGCAGCAAGCCGCGCTGCATCTGCAGGTGGCCTTCCGCGTCCTGCAATTGCAGGGAGATGGCTTGTATGCAAAGGATGCTGTCTTCGGTTGTCCACGGCTGCGGCCGAGTTTGCAGCAACCAGTATTCAAAGGGTCGCGATGTCAGTGACGCAAGTCCAGCGTTCACGCCCGCTGCGTATGCTTCGAGCCATGCACGCTCTGCGGGGCGAAGACTGGACACCACGGTCTTTGCCGCATGGCGCAAGCGGTGCGTGCGCAGAGTTCGATCCGCCGACAGGAGCGAAGGCCCGAGCAGCGCCGACAACTCGCCGGCTGCGGCGCGGCGCAGCAGGTCCATTTGAAAGAAGCGATCTTGCCCGTGAGCGAAGCCCAGTCCGCGAGCGAGATCGCTGCGATTCTCTGCGCTGATGGTCGGCACGCCGAGCGCGTCACGGTCGATGGAAACTGGTGCAATGAGACCTGGTAATGTCTGTGAACCATCGAGGGTTGGCAGACTGGCGCGTAATCCGAGCCATACTGCAACCAATACGATCAGCACCACGGCAACAACTGCCGTTGCCAACCGTAGAATGGCGGACTTGGCTCTCAAGGATGGCTTCGAATGACTGATGCGCGCGCATCCGTGCGCGCGGCTTTCCTCGACTCGACACCCTGACGATCGCCTCCGTGCTGCCGGGCGTCGGGCGGCATTATTACCGAGCCCATTGCGGTGCGCGTTGCAGAAATACGCGTTCTCGAACGAGATATGTCATCCAGGGATATGTCACGCCGAGCATCGAAATCCGCTCACAATATCTCCCTCGCATTCGACAATATCCCATATGCGCGTCACTTGCGCGCCTGCTGCGTCACAGTCTACGTGCAGGGCGGTGCCGGGCTCGACCCGTAATTCCAAGCGAGCGCCACGCCGGTGCGGCAAGGTGGAAGACGTGATGCGAAAGCCGTCTGCCGATACGGTGCCAATGGAGATTTCGCAATCGATCAGCGTGCGTGCCTCGCTCAAGTTCGCTGCTGCGGCAACACAATCGCGCAGGCGACCGAGCGCGGGAAGCGGGAGGGATCGGTCGCGTGCAAACATGAATGTTTGCCCCACACGCAATACCAGGGCCTTCGTTTGCAATCCCAATTCTTGTAAATGTAGCGCCGCACAAGGCGTCCTGGTCAGACCCTCGTCCCGATGCCAATGCTCGACGTAGTCGACGTCGCGTCCGCGCTCGATCAACCTGTCTTCGCCCCACTCCAATGATCCCGCATCGGCTCTGCCCGATGCTGGCTGATAGTCGATCCACCGCCGCCATTCGAAATGAGCGCCGGCGACAGCGAGGATGCCGGCAAAGCCCTCCTGCGTCGCAAGCCATTCGACGTCTGACATGGACAGATCGTTGAGGCAGCGAACGTTTGCGAAATCTCGATCGGGGGATGGTCGGCGCAAATCGATGAACATGCGTCGACCCTGCAACCAACGCACCTCCGTCGTGGTGTCGGAGCTGCCATCCGCCAACGAGAGCATCGATCGCCGCCAGAGCCCTCCAAGTTCCTCAATGCTCGGCATATCCTGAGCACCAGTCACTCGGATGCGCCCGGATGATACTGCCTCTCGGCATGCGCGGACACGTCCTCAGGCGTGAAAAATACCTCACGAAATTCGCCGCGACTGAACATGAGCGCCTGATCGACAAAATGCGGCGAGGCCGGGTTCCCGCTCTCACCGCCGCTCATGATGGCTTTTGCGCGCACGGGAGATCCGAACTCCACGGCTGCGACGAAGCTGTTACCCGTGGAACCGTAGATCTTCTTTTGCCTTCGTGGCTTCGTCGAGTCGAACGAGGCGAGTGCCCCCCATTGGGACGGCGCAAAGCCGACGGGCAAACTCGGTTTGGAATCATCGAAGGGTTGCACGATGTCGTCGGTAAGTCGCTGGAAGCGATTGATCTCGCCCCACGGCGTCCGCCATCCACCGAAATCGCGCTCGAGTGCAGTAATCGCTTCGCTCAAGGCACTGAGTCGCTCGGCATCGCTCAAATTTGTGACAAGAAAATCGTACACGGGCTCCTCGGCATCGCGCGCCGCTACCCCCTTGCGCTCGATCAGCGTGTTACCCCAAAAAATGGCGAGAGCGGTCGCAATCGAATCGGCAGACGTGTGCCGGTCCCACCCACGGAGCAGCGCCACGGGATCGCGCAGTCTCGCGCGCAGCGGATCGTCCGACGGCAGTGCGTCGAAAGCATGGAACAACGGCGGCAGAAGCACGTCGAAAGCCGTCAGATGGCCGTCGTAGGCTGCGGCAATGAGACTGTCCAGTGTGACGTCGTGAATGTCCTTCAACACCTCAACGGCATGGATGCCGCGCGGATTTTCGCCCTTGATCCACATATAGCGGGGATAGCTCTCACGGCGCGGACTCGAATCGCCGGCGGCGGAGAAAGGCCAATTGTTCGTATTCTGAATCCAGCCATTGATCGGATTCAGTAGCGTGATCATATCCGCGAGCGCGTGCGGACCGTGCCATTCGGTGGCAGGATTGCTGCCGTCGACGGGGTGTGCGAAATCGAATTGCGTATCTCGTTTGGGAATGAAATTGCCGTGAAAATACGCGATGTTGCCGTCCGCATCCGCGTACACCGTATTGTTCGAGGTGTCGGTGCGCATATTTTGGACTTTTAGAAAGGATTTGTAGTCCGTTGTCTTGGTGCGAAGATACGACTGAGATAACGCCTGCACGGGCTCGTCGAGGAGTTTGGTGGCAATCCATCTGTCCCCATCGGCGCGTACGATGGGACCGTGATGGCTGAAGTAAGCCGTGAATGTTTTTATCGTTTCCCCCGAGCCGTCTTTCACGCGAATGCTGATTTGCTTGGCAGTGATCGGACGTTCCCCCGAACCATAGCGATAACTCAGCTTGCGTCCGTGCTTGACGACGGTCTCGGCGTACTCGTCGATGGCGTCGCCGCCGTATGACGTATGCATCCAGCCGTTGTGGCTGTTGAAGCCCTGATAGATGAAGAACTGGCCCCAGGTTGCCGCGCCATAGGTGTTGAGCCCTTGACGGCTCACCATCTGCAATTCCGAGCGAAAATAAAACGAGGTATGCGGATTGATCCAGAGCAGCGCGTGTCCGGACGCCGAACGGCTCGGAGCAATCGCGAAGCCGTTCGATCCGCCGGGCGAGGGCTCGCGAACGGACGAGGGTTCGTTGATTCGCGAGAAGATCGATGAGGCGTGTCCGCCATAGAAATTCTCGAGACGCTTCAGATCCACCGATTCGATGTCGCCGCCGATACTGCCTTCCGTGAATGACAGCGCCATCCACGGTTCGAAATGATCGATGACCCTGGGACGGGTTTTGGGATGCGTGGCCAGATAAAAATTCAGTCCGTCGGCCCACGCCCTCGTCAGTCGTCGTAGCCACGGTGGCACCGTGCGATAAAGTATTTTCAACCGCGCCGGATCGACGAACAAACGCTGACGCAAATCGAGGTAAACGGCCGATTCGCCTTCGGCACGGGCGAGCCACCCCAACGCAATGAGGTAGTTGTGTTCGATGCGGCCGAAGTCATCCTCGGCTTGGGCATATACGGCACCAAAAACCGCATCGGCATCGCTGTCGCCGTAAACGTGAGCGATGCCATAGGTATCGCGCTTGATGGTGACCGCGCTGGATTCGGACTTCCAGCGCGCGGCCTCAGCGTCGCCCTGGTCCGTAGAAGCTGCAGCGCCCATGCTGAGCAGTGCGCCGAGCGCCATCAGCGCGCGAGCCATCAGTTCCTTCATGGCAGCCGAGAAGGTTTGCGGCTGACGAGAACGGTGGACGGAAAATGTGCGATCTCGTACAAGGGTAACCCCATAGCGACCAGGTGATCACGCGTATAGTAAGGCATGATGGCGTAGCCGTCGCCGAGCGAGCGCCAGCGGTCCGCGAATAGAGCGAGCGAGGCGATGCCGCGGTCGGGATTCTCATCGAGTCCCAATGCGAACTCGTCGCGATAATCGACCAAGACCACCGTGCGTTTCAAATAGAACGTCATCGCCTGCTCATAGGTTTGCACCGAGAATACGGGGGTCTGCACCGAGGATACCGGTGACGATGCGGCGACATGCGCATTCAATGCATCGGCCGCGTCCTTGGAGCTGAAGAATTGCTGTGCTCTGTTTGCGCCTATGAGGATACTGAGGGACGCAAGGAACCATCCGCCGCACAGAACTGCGAGCGCCGCGTCCAGTCGATTCTTGCGCCGGAGCAACAGGCAGCAACCGCTGCCGATGACCAGGAGCGCGGCGGTACCGTTCACTACGGGCGCCAACCATAGGGCCAAGACGCGGCTCTGGCCGGAGTTCAGGCTACCGGTCGCATAGAGGACGATCCCGATAGCCGCAGCCAGGGACGCCAGCGCGCCGCCGAGAAGATCGCGACGCGCATCGTCATGCCCGGCCGGCATCGCCGCAAGCAACGCAAGGGAGGGCACGGCCGGCAAGATATACGGAATCAACTTCGCGTGGGACAAGGAAAAGAATACGAGGACGAACACTGTCCAGGCACATAGAATCCGAGCGGGGTCGAAGGATCGGGACTTGGATGCGAGCAACGTTCTAGACGTCGCCCGGACCGCCTGCGGCACCCACGGAAGAATGCCAATCACCAATACGGGTCCAAAAAACCACCACGGTTGACTGCGATGTTCGACATCGGTGAGAAATCGCCGGAAATGCTCACGCACGAAGAAAAATTCCAAGAACGCCGGGTTGGCGCGCGCCGCCATCGCAAACCAAGGCATCGTGATCACGGCGAATAGCGGCAGTCCCCATTTGATATACAGGCGCCGCAAACCGCTGAAATCTCTTTGCCAGAGTGCATACGCTACCAGCGTTGCCGCCGGAATCAGCACGCCGATCAATCCCTTCGTGAGCACTGCCAGGGCCATGCTGGCCCAACTTCCCAGCATCCACCCGCGGGCACTTCCCGAATGGGTGTCGTTCGCATGCTCGAACTCTGCCATCAAGAAACAGGTCAGGCTCGCGAACAGCCACAGGGAGAGCAGCATGTCCAAGGTCATCTGATGAGCCATCAGGACGAATAACGTGGAGGCGGATGTCAGGCACCCCGCCACCACCGCAGTTCGCAAGCCCCAGAGCCGGTAGGCCACGAGGCAGATGAGCGCGAGACAACAGTAACCTGCGAGGCCCGTCGTCAGCCGCGCGGCGAATTCACTTTGGCCGAACATGCGCAAGGCGAGTGCGGTCAGCCAATAGTGTAGAGGCGGTTTCTCCAGATAGACCAAACCGTTTAGATGCGGTATGACCCAGTCACCGCCGGCGAGCATTTCGCGGGGAATTTCCGCATATCTGCCCTCATCGGGATCGTAGAGAGGACGTCGCGCGAGCAGCGCGAACCACAGTCCGGTGAAAATGCTGACGCCCGCTGCGAAAAGAGCGCAGCGCGAGAGGGCGCTCGAGATCGCCGAGCGTGGCGTGTTTGTCGGGGGCGTCGTTATAGTCGTCAAGGCGCCGTAGTTTGACATACGCTGCGTTCGGGATGTGGTGGAGATCTCGGCGGTGCGTTTGTGACGACGCTGGAGTACCCTAGCGACTTTTCAGGAGTCCGCGTTCATGAAGCGCGCCTTTACCCTTGGCTCTCTTGCTGCTCTCGTGCCGCAGGAGATGAATGCTGCGCCCGCCTTCATGCTATTGGACGCCGGGCTTTGCTTCGCCGCGCTGGCAAGTGGTATCTCTCTGACATCCGCGCAGATCGGAAGTTTCGTCGTGAGCTCCCTGCTGGCTTGTTGGATCATCGTACGGCCCCAAGTGATGGCAGGCCCGTCGGCTCGGGTGCTCTTGTCTACGCTTCTTGCGGTGATCCTGTTGGCTTTCTTCATGCGTAGCGGTGTGCTCGAGTTGATGGGGCAGGGCTTGGGGCTGCCGCAATACGCAGCCGTTCTGTCGGCCGTCCTCGTCAGCGGTTTCATAACTCAGACAGGCTACGGACTTTGTGTGCAACCGCGCACGCAACCCTACCTCGATGTGGGGGTGTTGCGTGCACTGGTGTTCGCCGTGGCAGGTTATGCCTTTATCTTGCGGCTCGTGTATAGCGCTCAGATCGAGCTGCTTCCCGAGGAAACCTACTACTGGAATTATGCGCGCCATTTGGACATCGGCTATCTGGATCACCCGCCGCTCGTGGCGTGGCTGATACATGGCGGCACGCTGCTGTTCGGCGATACCGAGTTCGGGGTACGTTTTCCCGCGCTCGCTTGCGGTGTCGTGACTTCGGTTTTCGTATATCGACTGACACGAAACGTGTTTGGGGAGCCGAGCGCCTTGCTGGCGGTGATGTTCGCTCAAGCGCTGCCATTCTTTTTCTTGTCGGGCATGTTGATGACGCCGGACGCACCTCTGACCGCGGCGTGGGCGGCGAGCCTTTATTACTTGGAGCGCGCGCTAGTGGCGGGCCGCAGCGGCGCGTGGTTGGGTGTCGGCATCTGCGTAGGTCTCGGTCTTCTATCGAAATACACGATAGGCCTGCTGGTCCTCGGGGCATTTCTGTTCATGGTGGTCGATCCATTTGCGCGTCGTTGGTTCAGCCGGTGGCAACCTTATTCGGCGGTACTCGTCGCCGGCATCCTGTTTGGCCCGGTTGTCTTCTGGAATAGCCAGCACGAATGGGCATCTTTCGCTTTCCAAACCTCGCGCCGCTTGGCCGAGCGACCTCGATTCTCGCTTCACAAGCTCTTGGGCGCCGCCCTGGTGCTTCTGACGCCCACAGGTTTGGTTGCGGTCTGGGCCGCGTTCAAGCAGGGGTCGCCGCCCACCGGGAGCGCGGACGAAGGCACGGCCGCGACTGCCCGGGCATGGCGGTTTCTCAGTCTCTGTCTGTTGGCGCCGCTGGTCGTGTTCCTGTGTTTCAGCCTGCGTCACGAAGTGAAGCTCGATTGGACCGGAGCTCCCTGGCTGGCCGCACTCCCCGTGATCGCCCATGCGATTACCGATCCGCGGGGAGGGACTGCGTCACGTGCCTTGCGGTGGGTGAGAATCTCATGGGCCCCGACGCTCATCATCATGTTGATCGTTTATGGTGCCGGGTTCTACTATTTGGCATCGGGTATCCCGGGCGTGAATGCCGCGAACCCTCATATGGAATTGATCCCGCTGGGTTGGCGGGACTTGGGGCGCCAGATCGACGTCATCGCGGCAGATGCTAGAGCAAAGTACGGCGTCGACACGCTGGTGGTAGGCATGGATCGGTATGCCATTGCCAGCGAACTGGCGTTCTATTCGCACGATCAGACCGTGTCCGTCGCGCGGACCTCGAGCGCGCACCTGTTCGACGACATGGGGCTGATGTACGAACAATGGTTTCCCGTGGACCACCAGACTGGGCGCACGCTCGTGTTGGTTGCGTGGAATGCCGATGCGCTATCCGCAGTTCGACTGACTAAACACGTTGCGTCTCAGGAGCCCATCGGGGAAGGTGCCGTGATGCGAAACGGTGTGCTGTTGCGGCGTTATTATTACCGCGTGGTCCACGGGTATCATTAGGACGCCGCGGCCATCGCTGATTTGCATTTGTGGCAATTATCCTACTGCGCCTGTAGCAATCCAGGACTCACGCGCGCGACGCGCTGTCTGCAATCTTCAACGCTCCAGCCTAAACGGCAAACCTACTCGAGGAGCATTACATGAAGAGCTTGCTTGCATTGGTTATTGTGTTGGCGCCCTTGGCTTCCATGGCGGCCGAGACTGACAGTACTTTTTACAAGAAGGCTGCAGAGGCCGGCATTTACGAAGTGGACGCAGGTAAACAGGCCCAAGAAAAAGGCACGAGTGAGGCGGTAAAGGATTTTGGTGCGATGATGGTGAAGGATCACACCGCTGCGGGAGATAAATTACAAGCGCTGGCTCAATCCAAGAATATTTCGCTGCCGACATCGGCAAGCGTCGGAGAAATGGCGAGCAAGACGAAGCTCGATGTACTGACGGGAGACACGTATGACAAGGCGTATATCAAGTCGCAGATCAAGGCTCATCGAGCGGCCATCGCCCTGTTCAAGAATGAGATCAGTGCAGGACAAGATGCGGATGCGAAGGCATTTGCAACCGCGACCCTGCCCACTCTGAAAATACATCTGAAAAAGATCACTGCGATCGCGGCGAGCGCGGGCGTTTCGGCTTAGGGTGCGTCATGCTGGAAAAACTTCCTGAAGCGGTAGGCCTCGCCCTCATCAATCAGCGGGCGGGAATGGAAAATGTGGTTTACAACGAACTGCATCGCGTTCGTCAGACCAGTCGCATGCAGCTCAGGAGCCCAGCCTTCGTATTCAACGGTCAACTGCCGGTACGGTTTACCGCCGACGGCGAGGGATTATCGCCCCCTCTCGAATGGGATGATGTCCCGGCGCGGGCAAGCTCACTAGCGTTGATCGTTGAAGACGCGGATTCTCCGACACCCCATCCCTTGGTCCATGCGATCGTGGTCAATATCGCACCCGCGGGTGTCTTGGCGGAGGGAGCGCTCGACAGTCCCAACCACGAGGGTGCAAGACTTACGACGGGTCAGAATTCTTTTTTGAAGCACGCATGGCTTCCACCAGACCCACCGCCGGGTCACGGTGAACATCGCTATGTGTTTCAGCTCTTTGCGTTACCTGCCGAGGCGAAATTCGAAGATGCGCCTGGCCGGCATGCTTTCATCGAGACGGTGCTGCGGCATGCAATGGCAGTTGGCTGCATCATCGGAACTTATGCACGTACCTCTCCCGCCAGCATCGATGTGGGTCAACAAGCCGATATCGTCGAAGGATCCGCTCTCGCTTAGAGATTCGTGCCGAAGTACCGATTGGTGCCGAAGGTGTGGCTATTTTTGCCCTGCTTCCTGAGATTTCGCAGCGACTCCGGGCTTTACCGTACCGTCGGGTTGAGGAACGGCAATGGGGGCTATGGCTACGTTGGCAACGCCCTTGTCCTGATCGATACCAATACGATGAGCCGTGGCAGGTGAGAGATCCACTATGCGATCTTTCACGTACGGCCCACGGTCTTCAATCGTCACGACGGCACTTTGACCCGTGTCGAGGTTCGTAACCTTTGCCGTTGTCCCAAGCGGCAACGTCTTGCTCGCAGCATTGTTCCCCTGAGATTGCATCAATTTGCCATCGGCCATCTTCTTGCCCACAAACCGTTTCGCATAGAAAGAGGCTTTTCCGACCCGTTTGCGACCCGATCTATCGAGCGGTGACTTGCTGACCGCAGGGTCTTCGCGTTGCACGCCAGGAGTTGATGCATTGGCTGGTGTCGCCGCGAGCGTGAACCCCGACATGACATCCACGGTACACGCGAGCCCAAGCAACAACACAGAGGCGCAGGTGGGCATCGTCAGGCGGACTGAATTCATGACTCCAGTCTAGCGCGACTCCAGATCAGCAAAGTGAGACTATTGCTCATCCTCGTGTAGGACTCAAGGCTTGGCCGACTTCTGGGTCACGCTCGTCAAGGCCTCGAATCTCAAATCGATTCTCGACCCCGATAGCTGATGTGGGATGCAGGTCGTGTTGCTCGCCACATTTCTCGTCGTGAACAGGGGGAGCACGTTGGTCTTGAATTGCTCCACCAATTCGCAGTCACCAGTGCCAAGTTCCCGTGGTTTACGGGAGGCAAATGCAACCGGTCGCCAGGTTCCGTCGACCACCGGGCCATCCGCAGGCTTGGCTGGATCGACCGGAGATAATGTAAAAAACGTGAGATCGGCGCGCGCAAACTTGTCAGGCCGGCCAAATCCGGACGCGCACGCACCGGACCGCGCCTTGGCGTCTGCGCGAGCGCCCGCCGCAATCAACAGGGTCTTCAACTTACTCGCGAGTCCATCGCATGAATAGGTGGACGTAAACCCCATGTACGCAAAAGAGTACTCGTGCTTTTGCCATACCCCGGCCTCGTGCTCGGGAGCCGGTTGAACGCTGTCGGCGAGGACGGACCCAGCAAGAAGTCCACAGATGACGCTCGACATGACCTTCAAGGGAGTGCGCACGGTACCTCCGACGGAAAAATGTAAAGCCGATGGCCCATAAACCTAGCATAACGTCCGATTGCCCGAAAAGGTTGACAGCTTCAGGCCTTCACGGCAGGACGGGCTTGCAGCGCCATCGCGATCAGTGCAATGCCGCCGAACACCAAATTGATGCCGACCAGCAGCCCGATCGCCCAGGCGGCCGTTGCCGGCAGACCGGTGAATATCATGAAGGCGAGAACGAGATCGACGAGTCCGCTGAAGAGCATGAAGCCCCAACGCGCGGTGCCGTCTCGCCGATGATCGAGCGCGTACATGATGGAGACGATACCTTCGAACACCAGAAATACGGTCAGGATGACCGTCAGCGAGAAGGCTCCCGAGAGCGGCCACACCAGCAACACGATACCGGCCGCAATTCCGACGACGGCCGATATCAGCGACCACCCGAACCCGGGTGCGCCGCGCACCCTGAAGGTGGCGATCAACCCGACGACTCCGCTCACCAGCAGCAGCCAGCCAACGAGAATCGCAACGGCGACGGTCGCAACCTCGGGGACGATGATGGCAGCGATTCCGAGAACCACCAGAATGATTCCCTCGATCAAGAAAAACTTCCAATGCGCCTGGATCGAGCCCGCCACATTGGCCCGGATTTTTGCCATGTCGTTCTTGTCTATAGCCATGATGTCAATTTCCTGTGGCGAAGTGGGGACGGTAGGGGCGAGTATAAGGGGTCATGCACGTTCTCATAGCACCCAATGCATTCAAGCATGCGCTGTCAGCCACCGATGCCGCCAATGCCATTGCTGCCGGGTTGGCCGGGAGTCGCTTCACCGGCAGCTGGGCTACCTGCCCGGTGGGCGACGGTGGGGATGGGACGGGGGAATTGCTGGTGCGCCATGCGGGCGGTTATTACATGCCTGCAATCGTCAGGGATCCTTTGGGCCGCACCATTCCGTCTCGGCTTGCTCTGATCGACGGCGGCCGAGCGGCCGTGATCGAGCTCGCCGACGCGTCAGGTCTCAAATTATTACGGACCCGGGAACTGGATCCGTTGCAGACGACAACTTTCGGCACGGGCGAATTGATCTCCCGCGCGCTCGACTGCGGTGTCGAGGAAATCGTCATCTGTATCGGAGGTAGCGCGACGGTGGACGCTGGTTCCGGCCTGTTGCGAGCGTTGGGGTTTAGATTTCGGGATGCTGCGGGTAATGTTCTCGCGTCGCCTGGATCGCTGGTCGAATTGCGTACGATCGATCGCTCGGGAGTCGATGCGCGACTGGCGAATTGCCGGTTGACGGTGGTGTGCGATGTCACGAATGCACTGGTGGGCGATCGCGGAGCCGCCAAAATTTTCGGACCCCAAAAGGGTGCATCCTCGACCTCGTTACAAATTCTCGAGGCCGCCCTTGAACGTTTCGCCGACCTCGTTTCCAGCGTCACGGGAAAGGACGTCGGCGGCGAGGCTCGAGGCGGCGCGGCGGGCGGCGTTGCTGCGGCGCTGTGGAGTCTCCTGGGGGCGACCCTGGTGGGTGGGATCGATTACGTGCTCGATCGTGTGGGTTTCGATGCCGCCGTTGCCAAGGCCGATCTTGTCATCACAGGCGAGGGCAGCATCGATGAGCAGACCGTCGATGGCAAGGGGCCTTGGGGAGTGGCGATTCGAGCCCGGCGCAGGGGGGCTTTCGTGGTGGGATTCGCGGGACGTGTGCCATTACACGCACACCCCAATTTACGGGAGGGGTTCGACGCGCTCATTCCCATCGGCCATTCGACCATGAATTTGGAAGAAGCCCTATCGTGCACCTCTGACAACCTCAGGCGCAGCGCCATCGATCTCGGCAATCTCTTGGCGCTGTGTGAGAGCCGGTCGAGTCAGGCCGATTTAAGCGTTTTATCGAGTACGACGATGGCGCAGACCAAATGATAGAACGTGCTGGCCGGTGAGGCGGCAGCCACTCGCACTCCGGTGGGCAGTTGAACGTCCAACCACAAGCCCGGAACCCGTGTCTCGAGATAGGGGAAAATGCTCGAGACGGCGGCCAGTGCCGTTTCCCAGTACGACTCCTCGCCCGTCAGAGTCGCCGCGAGTAAGGAAGCTTTGAGCCGCTCGGTTTGTGGCCAGAATCGCGCGTTCGGATCGCGGACGGAAAAATCATCGAGTAATGAATTGATGGCGACCCCATTGCGTACCCCGAACTTCTCGCCGATGGCGATCAGCCGCAGCGCCGTCTGGCGCAGCGGCCCCGGATGGATCTTCCGAGCCCGCAGCAACAGCCATGCCCACTCGAACTGATGTCCCGGCTCGATGATCCTTCCCTCGACGCCTGCGGCAGGTTGGCAGTTCGCGGCGAAGAATTCGCCCAGCGCGCCACTCTCCGCACGAATGAATTTCGCCAGCGTAAGGTCCACGATCCGTCGAGCCCACACAGTCCAACCGGGGTCGCGGCCGATCTCCGCCCATGCCAGACACGCTTCGAGCAGATGCATATGAGGATTGGATTCGAAGTGCCCCTCGGCCGTTTCGCCGGATCGAAATGCCAAGTCGGTCGAGAAGCGCGCCTCGATTGCTTCGCGCAAGGCGAGCGCGCGAGTCTCGAATTCAGTGGTTTCGCCGAGCGCGGTGGCCACCGCCGATAGGCCGAGCAAGGCGAACGCTTGGTCATAGAGGAACGCGCGCTCGTCGAGAGGTTCCCCGTCGACGCCTGCTAATGTGCGAAACAATCCGTCCGGTCTTCGGTAGTAGGTGACGAAGTAGTCGGTGCCGCGACGGACGATGTTCGCGACGTCGCCGTGCCAGCCGAAGTTGAGCGCCTGCGCGAAGGCGTAGAGCTGCCGGGGCTGGACACGCGCGCGCCGAGCGTGGGGTAGAGCGAGACCGTCCGCATCCAAGGTTTCGATGAACCCGCCCTTGGGGTCGATCCCGTTT